>ERZ890510.355-NODE-355-length-37146-cov-6.785554_pt1 | contig 37146 bp, 41 predicted proteins | sample MGYA00521265_ERZ890510 | MGnify/ENA primary metagenome ERZ890510 (study PRJEB32303, sample SAMEA104408624) | aquatic metagenome | biome: Brackish water; feature: Chemocline; material: water | place: Baltic Sea | collected 2014-10-26T21:54:00 | depth 110 m ... | reverse complement strand
CCAGATCTCGCGGCCGCCGGCGATCGGCGAGTTGTCGTCGAGATACATGGCGTGCACGTAGCCGCCTTCCTGCACCCGGCCGTCCTTGTCCGTGAAGCGGACCGGAATCACCTGGCCGGTCTCGGTGTAGTCGCCGAAGCCGGTCGAGTCGGGCATGCGGATGAACTCGTAGTTGACCGTATCGCCCACGACCTCGAGCGGCTCCGGCACCACGGCGCGCAGCAGTTCCGGATCGGTGCGGTAGGTGACGATGACGAATTCGCGGTTGTAGAATTTGTAGGGTCCGCGCGGATAGGCCGGATTGTTGAGCGGCATCGCGAAGGCGTTCTTGCGGACATCGGCCAGTTTCATCGCTTGGTCTCCTGCTCGCGGCCCTGGCGGGCGAGATCGAAAGTGAATACGCCGTCGGCGCTTTGCGGGCGCTGCAGGACCTCGGGGTAGCCGAGCGTGTGGATCATGTCGTCGTAACCGGTCTTCCAGTGCTCTTCCATCGTCCGTCGCGAGAACTCGTAGTCCTTCGACGCGCCCTCGTAGATCCTGGCGTGATAGATCAGGTGGATGATGTTGTAGACCTTGGTATCCGCGGCCTGGGCCAGCAGTTCTGCCTCGGGCGACTGGCGAATCTCGGCGGGCATCTGCGACAGCAGCTTGGCCGCCGCGCGGCGCACCGCCTGCATAGCGCGGAACTGGTCGGTGCCGGCGCGGGTGCGGCTCGAGTAGCGGATGTCCTTCAGACGGACATCGACCTCGATCATGTCGCGCGGCAGCTCGCCCCGGGCGCTCCACAGATCGACCTGGAAGGCCAGCGTGTCGTGGCGCGGCCGGGCATCGAGCACCCATTGCAGCGGCGTGTTGGAAACGATGCCGCCATCCCAGTAGAACTCGCCGTCGATCTCGGTGGCGGGGAAACCCGGCGGCAGCGACCCGCTGGCCATGACGTGCTCGGCGCACACCTTGTGGGTGGTGTTGTCGAAATAGGCGAAGTTGCCGGTACCGACGTTGGTGGCGCCGACGCTGAAGCGCATTTCGCCGGCATTGATCCGGTCGAAGTCGACAAGGCTCTCGAGCAGCGCCTTCAGCGGCGTAATGTCGTAGTAGCTGAGGTTTCCCGGATTGCCGGCCGGCGTGAAGACCGGCGGCGGCACACGTGGCTTGAAGAAACTGGGTGCGCCCCACAGCATGGTGCCCATGGCGCGCCACTGGTTGATCATCTGGCGCTGCAGGTCGTTGCTGATCTCGAGGTTGGCGAGATGGGGCACGCCCATCGGCGGCGTCGTCACGGTCTCCCAGAAGGTGCGCAGCTTTTCGACCCGGCGCTCCGGCGGGTTGCCGGCGATCAGCGCCGAGTTGATGGCGCCGATCGAGATGCCGGCCACCCAGTCGGGGTGCAGGTTGGCCTCGGCCAGCGCCTGATAGGCGCCGGCCTGATAGGAGCCCAGCGCGCCGCCACCCTGCAGGAGGAGCGCGATCCGCTCGAACTCGGGCCGCGGCACCGGCCCATTGGCTCTGGCGCCCGGCGTCGGCGTGGAACTCATGGTGCCTCTCCCTCACGGCTGGATCGCCGCGGCGATGACTTCTGCCGTGCCGTCCGCGGGACGGCAATGACGATTCCGTGGCGGCCCGGAAGGGCCCCACATGGCGGTCGCCCGTGCGAGAAACGGACCATCTGGGGACGGCGGCGATCAAATCGCGATTGGCGACCTGTGATCCGCGCCTTAGTATCGCCACTGTGCTACTTTTATTTGGGCATATCCAAAATAAGACGTGAGAGGTCCATCTCGGTGGTGCTCTCTGACCTAGTCAGTTTTCTATTGAAACTGATTTCCATTCTACATAAATGTCATGGAGGTCGCGCCAGATGGAGAGCAAACCCATCGAGTCCGCCCGTATTTCCCGCCAGCCGTCCTCGCAAAAAAAGTCATACCAGGCACCGACGTTGCTGCGCTGGGGAACCTTGCGCGACATGACGCTGGCCGTCGGTTCAACTGGCGGCAAGGACGGCGGAAAAGGCAAGAGGCCCAGGCGAACGCGTTGAAAAAACCGTCACGCGGGCGGGATTCGGTAGTCTTGCTCTCAATTTTCGCATAGCGGTAGATCCGCGATCGGATCCAACTTCGGAGGCAAGGAGGTCACGCTTGAAAGAAAAACGGCCCGACGAACTTACCCACGATTCCGACCCGTCACCTCCGGTCAAGGTGCCTTACCAGGCGCCAACCCTGCTGCGCTGGGGAACCTTGCGCGACATGACGCTGGCCGTTGGCTACAGCGGCGCCAAGGATCGGGGCCGCGGAAAAAGAAAAGGCCCGAAGCGGACGCGGTGACATTGGCGTCCGCGGCTCGACAGCGTCCGGGCCGCGACATCAGGCAATTTCGACATCAGACAACTTGCAGGGCACGCAGCAGGGGCAGCTTTTCCGCAGCGAACGCTCGGGCATCGTCGATCAAACTCGGATCGGTCTGCTTGGACACCAGGAATTTTGATGCGTCGTCCGCCCATTCCTCCGGTCGCGCCCGGCCCTGCCGCAACGCCGACAGGAAGAGTTGATGGGTGCGGCGGACCCTGACACCACCGCCGGTGACCGGGCTGGCGAGGTCGGCGATATCGCCACTGGTTCGCGCTCTTTCAATCAGGTGCGCGTTCAGCCTGTCGGTGTGCGGACGAACGCGGGCGATCACCGTCTCGTCCTGTGCGGCGGCGATATGTTCCAGACCGGCCATGAACGTCACCGCGTCGACGATCTGCCCCAAAGATATGCCTTTGCGTCCGATCGCCTGCTCCAGCTCTCCGATGGATCGCACCTTGTAGTCGACCAGGATTTCGAGAACCGCAGCATGGGTTGCCGCGCCGAAGCTGTTCCTGTGTAGCGCCAGGGCGGCGTGCAACTGGAAGGGCAGTTCGGGCGAACGCGTCACCAGCATCACCCGGACCTTGCGCAAAGCCTCGGCCCGGGCCGGGGCCGACAGCATCTGCGCGCCCCTGATCCAGTAATCGTGGCGAAAAGTCCGATTGATGATGAAGTCCCGCGTCGACTGCCGCAAAACGGGATCGTGAATTTCCTCCAGCAGCTCGCGTTGGGCGTTACTCAGGTTCAGCGCATCGAGGTGATCGGAGAAATTCGCCGAACCCGCGTAGTCGACGCGTGCCGGCTTCAGCCACTCCGCAACGGTCGAGAAATGCATCGGGACCCAGTCGCGGTTGAAATACTCGTGCGCGACGTAACGGCGATCCTCGCCGCTCAATGTCTTGATGCGGTCGAGGATCTGCGGATTGTCCTTGGCGTACTCCGGATGCGTCGACAGGAGCCTGGCCGCAAAGGCCATGGCATCGTCAACGCGCGCCGCCGTTCCGCGGTCGCTGGCACCGCCGCGGTTGGCGTGTTCGACCAGCAGATGACGCATCGGCGAAAAAGCCGCCCAACCCGGCAGCGCATTGTAGTCGAGATAGACGATGCCGCCTGTTCTCAGTTTGCGGCGGATGAAATCGACGATCACCACGCGGTTGCGGTCCGAAATCCAGGACCAGACGCCGCGCAGGCCAATGTAGTCGAAGTCCGGTAAATCCGGGCGATTGGCGAAGTCGCCGAAGGCCTCGTCGAGAATCTCCACTGTGGCACCGGAAGCCGATGCCAAATTCCGCGCGAAGCCGGCATGGCTGGTGTTGATGTCGGTGCCGTACCAATCGGCTGGCGAGGCGGCCGCGTGGATGTTGAGGCTTAACCCCTGACCGAAGCCCAGTTCGCAGGCGGTGGCAACCTCGGGGGCGCTCATGCCGGCATTCAGCAACGCGAGCCTCGCCCGAAGAGGGTTCAATTCGTGACAATAGTCATGGGTATAGCCGACATCGGTGACGTAGCCTTCGGTCCGGTCGGTCATGTGCGGTTCAGCAATCGGCGGCGAGTGACGGATCGATATGCGAGAAGAGCTGACGGCGATCGTCGGACAGGTTCTGGAAAAAGGCCGGCTCGAAGGTCAGGCGACGCTGTGTGGCTTTCGAGAAGTTGACGGGATCCTGATACCAGCGCCGCGCAAAGGTGGAGTAGAGCAGCGGACGAGGCATGTTCGAGCGGTTCGATGTTCCGCCGTGAAACAACCTGAAGTCCCACAGGATGCAGGATCCGATGGGCACCACCGGCAGCTCGGGCTGTGGCTGCTTGTCATAGCCTTTCCAGCGGTGGCTCCTCGGATAGAGCGCCGTGGTGCCGTGCAATTCGTTCATCTCGATCAGCGGGACGCCGAAGTTCAGCGCATGGGCGGGCAGAAGGGGCGCTATTTCGTTGCTGAAGAGCAGGGGGCTGTCGCGGTGAATCTCCTGATCCACCGCTCCGGGAAGGGAAACGATCGCGCCATAGGCTTCGAGGATCGCATCCGGTTCGAGGGTCTCGCGGACAAGTGCCACGACAAGAGGGTTGGCGTAGATGAACGGATCGCCGAAGCCGCCGGCCAGGTCGATCGGCACCAGGAACCGTCCGGCGCCGACCTCCACGGTGTCTTCGAACTCGCGATCTTCCCGGAATCTGGCGTAATGCTCGTTGAATTCGAGGTTCAGGGCCCGGATTTTGTCTTCGGGGAACACATGGTCGAGGATTGCGTAGCCGTTCCTGACGAGGCAATCATGGGCAAGCCGCACTTGCTCCGACTTGGCCGGCTCGCCGGAGACGTTTCGGCAGTCAATTCGTATCATGGCGGCATCGCTTCGATGAGATGCGGAACTGGAGAGAAGCCGAATTGGACGCTCCTGCCAAGCCTTTTGAGGAATTCATCCATCGAGCGTTCCCGGTGACAGGCACGTATCGCTATGTCGTCTACGGCATTGTCGTCGAATGTGAGTTTCCGCTGACATCCATCGACGTGGCCGAACCGGATGTCGAGGCCGCCATCAGGATCAGCCTCGAGGCGCCGGCGTATTTTCGCGCGCGAACACATGGATTGGCAGCCGATCCCGAGGATTGGTTCTTCCATGCCGTCCTGCCGAATGGTTGCGTCTACATGAGGGTCGACGAGGTCTTCGAGACCATCGTGTCGCCGAACGGATGCGATGTCGTTTGTTCGAGACTGGCGGGCGTCGACGACAGGTCGTTCGAAGCCAATCTCCTGAATTTCGTCCTGAGCACGTCACTCACTCTGCGCGGCGAGGAACCGTTGCATGCCACCGTCGTCGATCTCGGCGGTCGCGTGGTCGGCCTGCTCGGGCCGAGCGGCGCCGGGAAGTCGACGCTGGCGGCATTCCTGATCGCGCAAGGCGCGAAACTGATCACCGACGACATGCTGCGCCTGACATTCGCCGACGGCAGGGCGTTTGCACATGCCGGTCCCCAGCGTCTGAAACTGCTGGATGAGGCGGCCGCGCGGCTACTGCCCGAAGCGGTCGGTGATGGCCACTGGAACGCCATGAGCGGCAAGATCATGGTGCAGCCGCATGATCCGATGCCGACGCGGCACATCCCGCAACCGATTGCTGCCCTGTTCTGGCTCGACGAGCGGCTGCCGGCGGCGCCGGGCGACGCCGTATCGTCGACGCGGCTGGTCGGCATCGATCTGGTACGGACGCTCAGCGTATCGGCCATGGAAATTCGCTACTACGCGCCCGACCGCCTGGCGCGGCAGTTGCGCTTCGCCGAGCGGATGGCGGGTGTGCTGCCGGTCTATGCATTGCGCTATGCTAGGAGCTATCCGGTACTCGAGCGGGTGGCCGAAGAAATCCGTCGGCGCGCGTTCCCGTGAGAGCCGTCGCGGCCTTCCTTGCCCTGACGGGCCGCGACCGGATGCTGCTGCTCGAGGCTGTTGCGACGGTGGCGGCAGTGCGTCTCGCTCTCCATCTGTTCGCCGTCGATCGGTTGCGCGCCTGGGCGGGTCAGCTGAAGCGGGGGACGAGAACCGTCGATCGGATCGTCTGGGCGGTCAGCGCCGCCTCGCGCTGGTTGCCTGGGACCACGTGTCTGGGCTCGGCGCTCGCCCTGCAGCGGCTGTTGTCGACCGAGGGCCATGCATCCGAACTCCACATAGGCGTCGCCAGGTCGGATGAGAAATTCTCGGCTCATGCCTGGCTTGCCTGCGAAGGCCGAATACTGATCGGCGAACCCGAGCATGACCGCTTCACGCGACTGGTCACCTGGCGGGTTGTCGAAGGCCCGGCACCTGCCGCCGGCAAGTCTGGCCCGGCCTGATATTGTTTGCCGCCATCTTCAATACGGACGGCCGGCCGATCGATCCACGGCCGATCGGTGCCGCAGGCCATGATGTCGAGGTCCTGGGCAGCGCACGCCGCGTTGCCTTCATCTGCACGAAAGTCGATCCGGCATTGTCCGAAATTGGCTCGTGCGGCATCCAGAGCCTCGACGGACGTTACTGGATCGCCGGCCGGATCCGGCTCGATGCGCGCGACGATCTTCGGGCGCGCCTGTCGGATCGCGTTGGCAGCAGCGCGGATGGGCTCACCGACGCGCAACTCTGCCTGCACGCCTACGCCGCATGGGGCGATGGGTTTCTCGACCGCCTCGCGGGAGATTTCTGCTTCGTGCTGTGGGACGGCCCGCGGGATCGCCTGGTCTGCGCCCGTGACCAGCTCGGCGTGCGGTCGCTCTTCCATGCCAATGCCGGCGGTGCATGGTTCATCGGCGATTCGTTGGACTGGATCGCGACGTCTGCGCCGGTCGGCCGCGATCTCGACGACGCCTGGGTCGCCGACTTTCTCAGCGTTGGTCATTGTCTGGAATTCGAGCGGACGGTCTATCGGCACATTCGGCGGCTGGCGCCGGCCCATGTCCTTACGCTCTCTGACAGCGGTGCGGATCTGCGCCGGTACTGGCGCCTGGATATCGCCGAGCCGCTCTACTACAGCGACCGCCGACGATACTTCGAACAGCTGATCGACTTGCTGTTGAAATCCACCAGGGACCGGTTGCCGGCCGGCAAGGTCGGCATCTCGATGAGCGGCGGTCTGGATTCGACGACACTGGCGGCCTTTGCCGTCGAGGCGACAGGCGATCCGTCGCGCGTCGTTGCCGAGTGCACCCACTTCGAACGATTGATGCCCGACGACGAGCATCACTTCAGCGCGCTCGTCGCCCGGCAACTGGGTATAGAGCTGCAACTTCGGCCGATCGACGATCTCGACTTCGATCCGCAGTGGCGATCGCGGTCGATCCGGACGGCCGAGCCGACGACTTCCATCCTGTCGGCCTACCACGATCGCGCCATCGGCCGTGAGCAGGCCGGCAGGGCCCAGGTCTGGTTCGAAGGCGAAGGGCCCGACAATGCGCTTCCGTTCGAACGCAACGCCTACCTTTCCTGGCTGCTGGGGCGCCGCGACTGGCGGCGACTGAGCGAGGCGGTCCTGCAGTATGTTGCCGCCAAGGGCCTGTCCGGTTGGATGGCGACACTTCGCCGATACGCCGGACGGCGCACCGAACCCGACGATTCCTTCGACGTTCCACCGTGGCTTGACCGCCCATTCGTTGCTCGCCTCGACCTGGAAGCACGACTTGGTGGCGCAGACGCTGCGGCAGCGCCGCCTCACCCCTGGCACCCGCGAGCATTCGCGTCGTTCAACAATTCGATCTGGGCGGCGGTATTTACCGACCACGATCTTGAGGAATCCCTGGCCCCTCTCGTCTGGCGCCATCCCTTTCTCGACCTGCGGGTGCTGGAGTTCATGTTGTCGGTGCCGCCGGTTCCGTGGGGGAGGGAGAAGCTGCTGCTGCGCGAGGCCATGCGTGGCCGGCTCCCGCCGGAAGTCCTCGCGCGCAAGAAGGTGTCGTTTCCGGCCACGCCGATTGCCGACCCATTCCGGACTGGCGGTCTCCCGGGTTTGTCGCCGGGCGGCCGCCTGGCTGAATACGTCGACGTCCGCGCTCTGCCGGTTGGCGCGGCGATCGGCAACGATCTCGATCGGATCCTGGCGGTCCACGTGCTCGATCAGTGGTTGGCTCAGGGCATTTCCTGAGGCGGCCGTTCTTTTGCGGCGATTGCCGCCCGTAAAATAGGGCGGTAATAAAGACTGACGGAGTTGTTTCGCCTGTCGATATTGGGGAATGTCGCAAATGCTCGAGCTTTCGACAGTGGTGAAGAGGTCGACGCAACAGGTCGCCTGCAACCTCAACGACGAGGTGGCACTGCTGCATCTCGACAGCGCACTCTACTTCGGCCTGCAAGGCGTGGGCGCCCAGATCTGGAGCGGGCTCGAGCAACCACGGTCGGTCGCCGATATTTGCAGCGATGTCGTGAAGCATTTCGACGTGACGCCGGAGGACTGCCGCGACGACGTGATCAAGTTCCTCGTCAGCCTTCAGGAGGCTGGCCTGATCGAACCCGTCGAATAGCACCTCGCAAGGCTATTCGCGATATCGGGCCTGTGCTAATGTCTCTGATCTAATGCAATAAAGGCGGCCCGCCGATGGATGTCCTTCCTGCCAGCAATACCGATGTCCCCGCCGAAGTGGCGCAGGCAAAAGCGGCCTATGCGGCGCCTACGCTGGTACGGTGGGGAACGCTTCGCGACATGACCCTGGCGGTCGGAAGTTCCGGGGGGAACGATGGCGGGAAAGGCAAGCAACCGCGGAAGACGCGTTGATCTTCGCGGACTGAGCGCGGGGCTCGCAGAGTTACCTTCCCGACGCTTTGAACTGGGATGTCCGTTTCGGCCAGGTTTCCAACCCGCAGCGTTGAATTCGATCTGCTTTGTCTGATTGCGCGCCGAACGCCTGACCTGGCGCGTGCGCAACAGCTGTTGCGCGCGGGCGTCGATTTTCCAGGACTGATCGACCTGGCAGACTTTCATGGAGTTCGCCCGCAGCTCATTGGCGGCTTCAGCGCACTGTCGTGGGAGGGCGTGCCGGCTCCGGCCAGGGCCGAGCTCGAGGGCTTTCAGAGGCTCCATGGCGCGCGCGCGCTGGCCGCTTCCGAGGAACTCTTCCGTGTGGCCGCGGCTCTTGCGGAAAAGCAGCTGCGCTTTGCCGTCTTCAAGGGCGCGGCGCTGGCGGTCGCACTCTACGGCGACGTATCTCGCCGCGAGTATGTCGACATCGACATCCTCGTCCCGGTCGAACAGGTCGATGCCACCGAGCGCCTGCTCGAAGCGCTCGGCTATCGCGCCGCCAACGGTGACCGCGCGTTCCGGCATGCCTTTCTCCGCTACCTGCGGCAATGGGCCTTCGTTCACGCCGCCGCCGATACCACGATCGACCTGCATTGGGATTTCAGCGGCGCCCACGTGCCGTTTCCGCTGTCGCCGGCCGAGGTGTGGCGGGATCTCGATCGCGTATCGATCGGCAACCATTCGCTTCCCACCGTGTCGGGTGCGAACCTCGCCCTGCTGCTGGCCGGCCACGGCACCAAGGAAGCCTGGAGATGCCTGGGCTGGGTCTGCGACTTCGCCATGCTGCTCGACTGTTCGCCCGATCTCGATTGGCTCGACGTCCACCGGCGGGCCCGGGCCCGGGGATGCGGCGACGCCGTCCTGCTCGCCTGTGCCATGGCGCGGGAGCTTCTCGATGCGCCAGTTCCGCAGGCCTTGCTCGGCGCGCTTGACCGCAGCGACCGCGTCCGCGCCCTCGCGGCGCGACTGACCCTCCATCTGAAGGAAGGCCTGCCGGAACCCGACGACGAACAGAATTTCTCCGACTTTCATCTCTGCGAAAGCCGGATCGCCAAGCTCGGCGCATGGCTGCGGCTTGCGCTGACCCGCACCACGGGCGACTACGAGGCGGTGAAATTGCCGCCGGCCCTGTGGTTTCTCTACTATGTCATGCGGCCGTTTCGGCTCGCCGCCAAGGCGGTTGCTTCCATCAGCCTGCCGTCGACCAGCGTGAAGCGCTGATCGGCACCGGCAATCGCCAGTGGCCGGTGGGTGACCAGCAGGATGGTCGTCGTGCCGTGCAGACCGGCGATAGTTTCGAGGATGCGTTCCTCGTTCAGGGCATCCAGAGCGCTGGCCGGTTCGTCGAGAAGGATCAACCGGGGCGCGCGCAGCAGCGTCCGCGCCAGCGCGAGCCGTTGGCGCTCGCCGCCCGACAGGTTGGCGCCACGGTCGCCAACGACGGTGTCCAACCCGCCGGATAGATCGCGCAGCAGGTCGGCCAGCCCCGCCAGGCGGATGACTTCCAGCATTCGCGCGTCCGTCGCGGTGGGGTCCGCCCAGGCGAGGTTGGCGCGGATCGAGTCGTGGAATAGAAACGCCTCCTGGGCCATGTAACCTACCGAGCGGCGCCAGGCCGGTGCGCGTTCGGCCGTCAGCTCGACGCCGTCGACGAGAAGTCGCCCCACCGTTGGGACGATGAGTCCTCCGGCGAGATCGAGCAGCGTGCTCTTGCCGGCGCCCGATACGCCCGACAGCACGGTGAGCGAGCCGGCCGGAAGCGTGAGATCGATATCGCGCAGGACGTCGTCCGGGGTGGCGCCGTATCCGAAGCCTGCGCCCGCGAAGCGCAGTTCCTTCTCGAGCCGCAGGGGCGACGGAAGCGCCAGCTCCGTCCGGTCGGCCGCCGATTCGCAATCGGCGACGGCCCCCGCGACGATCTGGAAGGCCGACGAGCTGTGAACGAACTCCTGCACAAGGTTCTGGATCTCCTGGAACATCGGCATGAGACGCTGGAATACGAAGATCAGGACAAGAAGGTTGGCAAGCGGCAGCCCGATCCAGTTGACGGCCAGCCATAGAAACGCCGCCAGCCCCACCGCCGTCACGCACTCCATGGCCATTCGGGTTTTCGCCAGCAGGCGGCTGCTCGCCAGTCCTGCTCCTTCGGCTCGCTCGACGGCGTCGGCGAAGGCGCGGATGTGGCGGGCCTCGGCACCGTAGGCCTTGGTCAGTTTAAGTGCCTGGAGAAACTCGGTGATCTCGCGACTCACCTGCGTGCTGGCCTCGGAGACGATGTCGCCGAGGCGCCGGCTTTCGACAAGCCGGTGCCGAAGACCCCAAACCAGGCAAAGGCCGAGCGCGATCACCAGGGCCGAGAACCCTGGCGCGATGACGAATGCGATCACCACATGGGCAAGGAAGATCGCGACGCGGATGGGAATTTCCAACAGCAGCTGGCTGGCATGTTCGATGCGGTCGACTTCGGCGGCAAAGAGCGCGTGATAGTCGGCGGTCCGCTTGCGCCGCAGATACGACCACGAGGCATTGGCGATGGCCGAATAGATCCTGATCTTCAGCGCGACGGCATAGTCGAAGCGCAGGCGCGCCACCATGTCCTCCCGCAGCCGTGCCACGATCGCGCGCAGCACGACGACGGCCAGGAACACCAACAGCAGGCCGGTCAGCGTGGCTGGCAGAAACTCCAGAAGCCAGCCGAGCACGCCGGGTTCGTCGGCAGGCTTGGCGCCGAGCGAATTCAGCAGCGGGATGAGAAGGATCAACCCGATCCCGTCGCTGGCACCCGACAGAAACGTCAGGATCGCCACATAGCCGAGCCTGTGGGCGCCGATCGACGGCCCGCGCAGGTGCCAGGCGGCTTTGAGATCAGCCAGCATCGGGCGGGGTCGGTTTCATCGCCGCCACCTTAGCGCGGCAAGACGCCTGCGCCAGAGGTCAGGGCGTCTTCCTGGGCGGCAGGCTGCGCAGATAGGCGATCAGCGCCGCCATGTCGTCGGCCGAGATCTTGTCGTAATAGGCGAACCCCATCGGTGGCTTGAGTGCATCACCGTTCTTGTCGATACCCTTGCGGATGGCGCGCTCGATCTCGGCGTCGGTCCATTTCCCCAGTCCCTCTACGGGATCGGACGTGATGTTCTTGGACACGCTCACGCCGAACGGACCTTGGAACTGGCGGCCGCCGGCGCCGAGTAGCGTATCGAACTCGGAACGCCCATTGGCCGCCAGCGGTGTGTGGCATTCGATGCAGTGGCCGAGCGGGCCGGCGAGATAGGCACCGTAGGCCAGCTTGTCGGATCGCGGCGGCGCCGTCACTGGCTTGGTGATCGGCGGGCCATAGGATCGCGGCAGGGGGATTTCGTACTTTGACTTCGGCGCGACGTTCTTCACCGCCGGCACCGTGTGCAGATAGGCCACGATGGCGTCGAGGTCGGCATCGGCGATGTTGCGATAGAGCTCGAAGGGCATCGGCGGGCGTATGAGCGTACCGTCCGGCCGCTTGCCCTCGCGGATCGCGACCTTGAGCTCGGCATCGGTCCACTTGCCGATCCCGGTGTCGCGGTCGGGCGTGATGTTGGTGGAATAGGCCTTGAAGAAGCCGGGATGGTCGAACTCGAGGCCGCCGGCCAGGGCCTTGCCCTGAATGGGACCATTCGGGCCCTGCGGGGTGTGGCAGTTGCCGCAGCCCACGACGCTTTCGACGAGATACTTGCCGCGCTCGAGTGGCGTCTGTGCGGCGGCCCCGTTGGCCGATGTCAAGACCGCGGCCACCGACGCGATGGCAAGGATTGTCTTCATGGCGAACGCTCCTGCAGAGAGTGCGCTCTTACTCCGCGGCGGCGGCGAACCGCAAGTCCGGCAGCATCTGCGATCGATCGACCGGCGCGCCGGCGTCGAACTTCTTCAGCTCCGGCATTACCGTCGCGGCGAACAGCCGGACGTTTCGTGCGGCTTCCTCGTGCGGCATGCCGGCATAGGAGAACACCCCGACATAGCCCGAATTGTTGGTCTGCTTGTGGATCGCCATGATCTTTTCATAGACCTGTTCCGGGGTGCCGTAGACCTGCAGGTCGGCGAAGAATTCGATCGCCTTCTGGTCGCCGTAAACGCTGAGCTTCTCGTTCATCTTGGCGTAGTACTCGTACCCGCGCTGGTTTTTCATGTGCTCGCCGGCGAACTGGTAGTGGTCGAGCACCGTGCGGTAATAGCCGCCGATGTACCGCACGGCCATCTCGCGCGCCCGCTCGGCGCTTTCGTCGACGAAGGTCCAGCCGGCCGAGATCGGCTGCGGCGCATCGCGGCCATTGATCTCGCGGAAGAGCGTATTGTACTCGGTGAGTTCCTTCTCGACCTCGCGCCACGGCTTCTGCGGGATGATCAGCAGGCCGACGCCCAACCGCGCCATGATACGCGCGCTCTCGGGGCTGACGGCGGCGGCATAGGTCCGGCCACGGAAGCTCTTGAACGGTGCCGGCCGGATGGCGACCGGCGGCTGCTTGTAATGTTTGCCCTGGTATTCCATCACGCCGCTTTCGAGGCCTTTCAGCAGCGCCTCGCCATACTCGACGAACAGCTCGCGGCTGTCGCCCATGTCGAGGCGAAAGCCGTCGAATTCGACTTTCCCGGCGCCACGGCCGAGTCCCAGGATCATGCGGCCCCCCGAGAGCTGGTCGAGCATCGAGATCTGTTCGGCGACCCGCATCGGATCGTGCCACGGCAGCACCACCACCATCGAGCCGAGCTGTATGTGCCGGGTGCGGCCGGCCATGTAGCTCAGGAACTGCACCACGTCGGGGCACATCGTGTAGTCGGTGAAATGATGCTCGACCGACCAGATCGATTCAAAGCCTAGCGGCTCGGCCATGTCGGCCAGGGCCAGTTCGTTGAGGTAGATCTGGCGGTCGCTGAGCGCGCGGCCGGTGTTCTGGAAGACGGCGGCCATTCCGACGTGCATGGGAGTGTCCTTTCGCTGGTCGCGGACATGGTAAACAGGCGTTTACCGGCTTGGGAAGAGGGGAGACTTGCTTGATTCCGCCGCATTCGGCCGCCATATCCAGCCCATGCGTACCCTCATTGCCGCCTTGCTGCTGTCTCTCACCGCGCTTCTTGGCTCCGGTTCGGCGAATGCCCAGGGCCAAAGCGCGCCGGTCGTCGCCGAGGTCGAGAGCTATTTCAATTCGATCCGCACGCTGAAGGCGCGGTTCGTCCAGAGCAACCCCAACGGCTCGGTCGTCCAGGGCACGCTCTATATCCGGCGCCCGGGCCGCATGCGCTTCGAATACGACGCGCCCTCGCAGCTCAAGATCGTGGCCGACGGCTATCAGGTGACGATGTGGGACATCGCCACCAAGGATTTCGGCCAGTGGCCGATCGGCTGGACCGCGGCGTCGTTCCTGGTCAAGGAGCCACTGTCGCTGACCGGCGATCTGCAGGTCGACAAGATCGAGCGCAGCAACGGCATGCTGCAACTCACCATGAGCCAGGCGCGCAAGCCGCAGGAAGGCAAGGTCGTCGTCCGTCTCGACGAGAATCCCATGGTGTTGCGCGGTTGGACCATCATCGACAACCGCGGCAATCACGTGAACGTCTCGCTGGTGGACGTGCAATCGGGCCTGCAGCTGGCCGATTCGCTGTTCAAGTTCGACGGTCCCGATCCCGGTGCGATTCGGCGCGGCGGCAACTGACGCGCTATAACCTCCCCCTGGAAAGGCGGGAGAGCACAGAACGTGAGCGGTTTGATCGTACGGGCCTCGACCGAGGCCGATGTGGCGCGGTGCGCGGAAATCTACGGACATCATGTACTGCATGGCACGGCCTCGTTCGAGGTCGAGCCGCCGGACCTTGCGGAAATGAGGAAGCGGCGTGCCGCCGTGCTCGATCTTGGCCTGCCTCATCTGGTGGCCGAACGCGACGGCCTGGTGCTGGGCTACGCCTATGCCGGCAACTGGCGGCCGCGGCCGGCCTACAAATTCTCCGTCGAGGATTCGATCTACATCGCCCATGACGCGGTCGGTCAGGGTGTCGGCCGGGCCCTGCTGCCGGTCCTGATCGAGCAGTGCACCGCGATGGGCAAGCGCCAGATGGTGGCGGTGATCGGCAACTCGGCTCAGACGCCGTCGATCCGGCTCCATGTCTCCTGCGGATTTGCGATGGTCGGGACCCTGACCAATATCGGCTTCAAGTTCGGCCGCTGGCTCGACAGCGTGCTGATGCAACGGCCACTGGGCGCGGGCGATGCCCCGCCGCCGGGGAGTTCCTGAGATGAGACTGATCGACTATTTCGACCGTGGGGCCGATCTCTATCCCGACCGCCATTGCCTGCACGACGGCACGCGGGGCTGGACCTATGCCGAGGTCCGCGGCCAGACCCATCGCGTCGCCAACGGTCTCCTGGCGGCCGGCCTCGGCAGCGGATCCAAGGCCGCCGTCTACAGCCCCAACCACGCCGCGGCCTATGCCTGCCTGCTGGGTATCGTGCGCGCTGGCGTCACCTGGGCGCCGGTCAATGCGCGCAATGCGCTGGAGGAAAATCTCTACATCCTGAACAACACCGACGTGGAGTTCCTGTTCTATCACTCGAGCTTCGAGTCCTCGCTGCCGCGCATCCGCGAGGCGTGCCCGAAGATCCGCGAGGTCGCCTGCATCGATGCGCCGTCGTTCGAGGTGTGGCTCGCTGCGCAGGGCGAAGCGGCGCCCGACCTGCCCGACGATCCCGACGGCGTGGTCTTCCTCGCCAGTTCGGGCGGCACCACCGGCCGGCCCAAGGGCGTGCAGATCACCAACCGCAACATCGAGACCATGAACTCGATCTTCTGGGCCTCCATGCCGGTCGACCGGCCGCCGGTCCATCTCATGGTGGCGCCGATGACCCATGCGGCCGGCGTCTGCTCGTTTCCGCTGCTGGCCTTCGGCGGCACCAACATCTTCATGGGCACGGCCGATCCCGGCGGCATTCTGGCGGCGATCGAAAAGCACGGCGTGACGCACATCTATATGCCGCCCACCCTCATCTACATGCTTCTTGCCCATCCCGACGTGCGCAAGCATGACTACAGCTCGCTCACCAACCTCGTCTATGCCTCGGCGCCGATGTCGGTCGACAAGCTGGTGGAAGCGATCGAGGTGTTCGGCCCGGTGCTGACCCAGACCTATGGCCAGGCCGAGGCCTGCATGATCTGCACGTTCTTTTCGCCGAAGGATCATGTCGAGGCGCTGCAGACCAACAAGCGTCATCGCCTCGCGAGCTGCGGCAGGATCTCGCCGCTGGTCCGGCTCGAGGTCATGGACGACCAGGGCAAGCTCCTGCCGCGCGGCGAGCGCGGCGAGATCGTCGTGCGCGGCGGCCTGGTGATGGCGGGCTACTACAACAATCCCAAGGCGACGGAGGAGGCCTCGGCCTTCGGCTGGCACCATACCGGCGACATCGGCGTCATCGACGCCGATGGCTTCGTCTATATCGTCGATCGCAAGAAGGACATGATCATTTCCGGTGGCTTCAACGTCTTCCCGAGCGAAGTCGAGCAGGTATTGTGGAGTCATCCTGCGGTGCAGGACTGCGCCGTCATCGGCGTGCCTGACGACAAATGGGGCGAGGCGGTGAAGGCGGTGGTCGAGATGAAGCCTGGGGCCACGGCAACGGCCGAGGAACTGATCCACCTCGCGCGCGAGAAGCTCGGCGGCGTCAAGGCACCCAAGTCGGTCGATTTCATCGCCGCGTTGCCCCGCAGCCCGGTCGGCAAGGTGCTGAAGAAGAACCTGCGTGAAGCCTACTGGGTCGGACGGGACCGGAAGATCTGATGCTCGCCGGACTGCGGCGCCTGCCTCCGAACGTGCAGGGCGCGCTGTGGCTGGTGGCCGGCGGCTTCATCTTCACCTCGACCGGCGCCATGATCCGTCTGCTGTCGCTGCAGATCGACAGCGTTCAGACGGCGTTCTTTCGCGCCGCCATCGGCCTTGCCATGCTGTTGCCGCTGATCGCCACCGGCCGGGTGGTGCCGTGGCATTCCAAGCGCATCGCCGGACATTTCTGGCGGACCTTCATGGGCACCACCTCGATGGTGCTGGGCTTTTACGCCGTCTCGATGCTGCCGCTGGCCGATGCCACCGCCATTGCCTTCTCCCAGCCGCTGTTTTCGGTCGTCGTGGCCGTCGTGATCGCCGGCGAAAAGGTGCGCTGGCGGCGCTGGACCGCGACGGTCGTAGGTTTTGCCGGCGTGCTGGTGATGGTGCGGCCGGGCGCCGGCAGCCTGCAGCTCGGCGCCTTGTTGGCGCTGGCCAATGCCGCCACGGTCGCGGTCTCGATCCTGCTGGTGAAGCGGCTGTCCGGTACCGAGACGCCGCTGATGATCCTGACGCAGTTCGCGATCTTCTCGACCCTGCTGCTGGCGGTACCGGCGATCTGGGTGTGGCGCTGGCCCGATGCCTGGGGCTGGGTGCTTGCAGGCGGCATCGCTCTGTCGGCCACCGTCGGCCAGTATTTCTGGGTCCAGGCTTTCAAGGCGGGTGAGATGTCGGCGGTGGCACCGTTCGAATATCTGCGCCTGCCGTTCGCGGTGTTCGTGGGCTGGCTGGTGTGGGGCGAAATGCCGGTGGTCTGGACCTACGTCGGCGCCGCCATCGTCATCGCCTCGGCGCTCTACATCGCCCATCGCGAGCACCTGCTCGCGCGCGAGCGCCGGCGGGCCGCTTTGGTCAAGCCCCCGGAGCCGCCTGCTCCTTGAGCAGCCAGTCGCGTGCCTGCTGGCGGTGGGCCTTGGTGACGTGCATCTGCGCTGCCGTCAGCGCGCCGATCAACAGGGCGGCATCGTCGGTGAAGCCGAGGCCCGGGATGAAGTCGGGGATGGCGTCGATCGGCAGCACGAAATAGGCCAGCGCGCCGAACAGCGTGGCGCGGACCGCCAGCGGCGTGGCGGAATCGCTGGCGCAGTAGAAGGCCGCCACCGCGTCCTCGCTGAAGGGCACGCGACCCAGCGTCCTGCGCGCCTTCTGCCAGAAGCCGGCCCGTACGCGGGCCTCGTTGCGGACGAGTTGAGGGACGTCGCTCATCGCTGAAAGGTTGGGCCTGCGCGGCCGCTTGGCAAGGGGGCCGGCCATGCTTAAAAGCCCTTCAACCGAGGAGGAACGCATGAACGTCAAGGGCCAAGTGGCAATCGTCACCGGCGGCGCGTCGGGTCTGGGGGGCGCCACGGCGTCGGCGCTGGCGGCAGCCGGGGCCAAGGTCGCGATTTTCGATCTGCAGGACGAGCTGGGCGAAAAGAAGGCCAAGGAAATTGGCGGCCTCTACGTCAAGACCAATGTGTCGGACGCGACCAACACCGAGGCTTCGGTGAAGACGGTTGTCGAGAAGCTGGGGGCGCCGCGCGTTGCGGTGAACTGCGCCGGCATCGGCCGCGCTGCCCGCACCATCTCCAAGAGTGGTCCGCACGATCTCGGCATGTTTGCCCAGGTGATCCAGGTCAACCTGATCGGCACCTTCAACGTCATCCGCCTCGTCTCGTGGGCGATGAGCCAGGCCGAGCCGATGGACGATGGCGAGCGTGGCGTCATCATCAACACTGCCTCGGTGGCGGCGTTCGACGGCCAGATCGGCCAGGCCGCCTATTCGGCGTCGAAGGGCGGCGTGGTCGGCATGACGCTGCCGATCGCCCGCGACCTCTCCAGCATGGGCATCCGCGTCTGCACCATCGCGCCCGGCCTGTTCCTGACGCCGATGATGATGGGCCTGTCGGCCGAGGCCCAGAAGAGCCTGGGCGCCCAGGTGCCGTTCCCCTCGCGGCTCGGCGATCCCAAGGAATACGCCCAGCTCGCCATGTCGATCGTCGAGAATCACATGCTGAACGGCGAGACCATCCGCCTCGACGGTGCCATCCGGATGGCGCCGAAATAGCTTCGACCCGATTCCAGCCGCTGCCGGCGGCCGTGCCTCAGGGTGCGGCGGGAGACTTGTCGAGGTCGGTTCCCCGTTCGCAGCGCAGGTCGGCCACGCTGTTCTCCACCGCCTGCTGGCCCGGCGTGGTCATGCCGTTGCAGGTGTAGCGGATCCGCAGCGTCTTCGGCCTCGCTACATTGTCGGGCTGGCCGAAGATATAGGCCATCGCCGGCACCTGGCAGCGCCACGAGTCGTCGCCGCAAATGTTGCGCACCGCCTGGGTAACATCGACCGTCTGTCCCGCGTCGGCCCCCCACGAGGCACTGGTGATGGCGATCGTGCGCGGCACCAGCGGCATGCCGCCGACGCAGTCCATGCGGACCTTGAGCCCCGAGGCGACGACTTCGGACAGCACGAAGTGCTGCGGCTGGCAGGTCCAGATGACGACCAGCCGGTTGTTGAGGTCGGCCTTGGAGCCACTGTAGTTGGCGGCATCGGCGAAGACGTCGCAAGGATAGCCGTTGGGGCAGGTGACCTGGCTCGTGACATCGGCGCTGGGGCCGGCCGTGGGCAGGCCCCAATAGGCGCGCTGCAGGGCCGTCGTAGATACCGGAATCGTCGGTGGCGAATTGCACGCCACGGCGGCGACGGCACACAGAACGGCCAAGAGAATAAGACGACCCAGAGCCATGGTGCCCCCAGCTGGACGAAGTGGGCGCCAAACTAGCGCCCACTCTGCGCAGCGGCAATGCAATTGCGGCCGGCCAGGTGAGGGTCAAACGCGTTCCGCTGCCGGCTGCCAGTGCCCGCCGGTAGATCGCGACGGCTGCGGCGACGTCCTGAAGGCCCATACCGGTGCTGTCGAACAGGCTGATGGTGTCGTCGTCGGTGCGGCCGGGCTTTTTACCGGCGATGATTTCGCCCAGCGTCGCGTGCACATGCTCGCGCGTGACGGTGCCGGCCACAAGGGCATGATGCAGGTCGCCGATCTCGGCGCATTGTTCCAGGGAATCGACGACCGCGAGACACTTGGCATAGAGGCGTGGGTCGATCTCCGACTTGTCGTCGTTGTCGGCGCCGGCTGCGGCAATGAAGGTGCCGGGCCGCACCAGCTCGGGCGTCAGGTAGGCCCGGCGGGCCGAGGTGCAGGTGACGACGATGTCGCTTTCGCGCACCGGGGCGAGGTCGGACGCCGGCCGCACGTCGAGCGCCAGGGCCGCCGACATTTCGCCGGCGAACAGCCGGACTCTATCGGCATCGAGGTCCCAGACATGCACGCGCTCGAGTTTGGTTGCCGCCGCGATCGCCCTGAGCTGGATGCGGCCCTGCACGCCGGCGCCGCAGATCGTCGCTACGGCCGAGCCGGGGCGCGCGAGATGGCGGGCGGCCAGGGTGGTGGCCGCGCCGGTGCGGTTGATGGTGACCTCTATCGAATCCATCACCGCCAGCGGTCGTCCGTCGGCGCCGTCGGCCAGGTAGATGACGCCCTGCACGGTCGGCAGGCCGTTGGCAGACGGATTGCCCGGGAAGTTGCCGTTGATCTTGATGGCAACCTTGGCGTCTCGGCCGAGCAATGCGGCGCCTTTGGCGTGGAACGATCCGCCGGGAACGTGCAGCGCCGAAGCGGGCGGGGCCACGGCCTCGCCCGCTTCGGCGGCGCGGAACGCCGCTTCGACCGCGTCGACATAGTCGCCGTAGTCCATCAGGCTCGCGATGTCGGTGCGCGAGAGGATCAGAAGTTCGGTCATGTTGCGTAGATCGCAGCGCGGTGCGTGCGTGGCAGAAAGACGTAGAGCCGGTCGCCGGCCGGCGCGAGGGCCGTGGTGTGGGCGCCCGGCTCGGTCACGATGGTCGCGAGCTTTTCCATCGGCTGCGTGGAAAAGACGTCGATGACGCCGGGGGCGCCGATGGCGACGTAGAGGCGCTGGCGCTGGCGACCGAAGAACACGACGTCGGGCACGCCGCTGAGCGGCTTCTCGTCCAGCACCTCGCCCGATCGTGCGTCGAGGGTAACGAGCACACCGGCATCGCAGGCGCAGAACAGCCGCCCGGTGGCACTATCGAAGTCGAGGCCGTGGGGGCCGGCGTGAGGCACGGGGAAGCTGCGGGCGATCCGGTCGGGCCGGCGGGGATCGACCACGACGATCTCAGCGGGCTGGGCGATGTTGACGTAGAAGAGTTCCGGCCTCGGATCGAACACAGCCCAGCGCGTGCGGCCTGGCGCGGCGATCTCGGTACGCCGCGCCTCATGGGCAAGATCTATCAACGACAGCGTATGCGAGCCCGGCACCGCCGGGTCGCCGACGTTGGCCGCCAGCACGATCCGCCGGCCGGGGTCGTAGGCGAGGCCATTGGGTCCGCGGCCGACGTCGATGATGCGGACCGTCGGGTTCGGGCCGGGAGCGAACACGCCGATCGTGTCGGCGGCGCGGTTCGAGGAAATGATCAGCCCGCTTTCGTCACTCACCAGGGCACCCGCGACGCCGGGCAGGCCGGGAACCGAGAAGAGATACTGCCGGTTCGCGGGATCGAACACGTCGATCGCGTCGTTGGCGGTGTGCGCGACATAGACGTGGCGGCTGGCGGCATGGACGGCGGCGTGGTCGAAGCCGCCTTTCGCCTTGTGCTCGGGCAGGACGACATGGCCGAGGAGAGTGAGGGTCATGGCGCGCCTCAGCCCATCTTCGGTGGCCAGTTGTGGGTTTCGCCGGTCAGGCTGCGGCACCATGCGTAAAGCGCGTCGTACATCACCATGCCGTGCTTCAGCATCTCGTGGTCGTCGCTGTAGACGTGGCTGAGCCCGAGCGAGAGCGCGAACAGGCCGGGCGACTGCGGCGTGAGGTCGAGCCTCGATGTGTCGGCACCGCGCACGATGTCGGCCAGGCGGTCGAGGCCGGGCGCGTCAAGTCTGTATTCGGCGATGAAGGCGTCGAAGCTGCACTTCTCGCCGACATGGGTGAATTTCACGCCGGGAATGTCATAGGGAATGGCGCCGGTTTCCTTGGCCGTGGACAGTACCTTGTCGGCCGGCACGTAGAGGAACTCTGGCTCCTTTTCGACAAAGCGCTTGATCAGCCACGGGCAGGCGATGCGGTCGATCTTGGGACGTTCGCGGGTTACCCATTTCATTTCGTCTCTCCTTCCTTGAACGGCTCGGTCGGCAGGCCGTCGGCGCGCCAGGCGCCGATGCCGCCGGCAACCGCCACGGCATCGATGCCGCGTTCGCGCAGCCTGGCGGCGCAATTGCCTCCGATCTCGAAGCCCCAAGCGCAATAGACCAACGCCTTGGCACCTTGGGGCAGGGAGGCTGCGACCTCGTCGACCTTGTCGGGCGGTGCCCGGCGCGCGCCGCGCAGCCGCACCGGCACCGAGGCGGCATCGTCGGCGAGGCGGGCGTCGATCACGATCAGGTCGGGATCGGCCGCGAGCATCTCTTGCGCCTCGGGTGTCGCGACCATGTGCGGCTTCGGCTCGGCGGCGACGCCATCGAAGCGGGCGGCGACACGCGCCCAGGCGATGTTGGCCATGAAGGCATCGACATAGGCGCCGGCGTTGGCGCCGAAATCGAGATGATAGGCGTGCTCGTACATGTCGAGCGCAAGCAGCGGCGTGCCGCCGGCCATGCCGTGCGTATGGTCGGCCGCCCAGACGTTGGAGAGCGTGCCGTCGCGTGGCGATATCGTCAGCAGCACCCAGCCCGAGCCGCCGCCTAGTGCCTTTCCCATGGCGACGAACTCGGCACGCCATTTGGCCAGCGATCCGAAGTCGCGCACGATCGCCTGGGCGAGCAGACCCTTGGGGTCGCCGCCGCCACCCTCGCCAAGACTGTCGAAATAGGCCTCGTGCAGCAGCATCGAGTTGGTGGCGATCAGCTCCTCCCGCTTCAGCCCGTTGAGGCGAAAGCCGGGCGCGGTGGCGGGATCGAGACCTGCGAGTTCGCCCTTGATGCCGTTCAGCCGGCGCACCGCGCCGCCGTAGTTGTTCTCGTAGTGGCTGGCGATCAGGTGCGCCGAGAGCCCTTTCAGCCGCGGCGGTTTGAAGGCGATGGGACGACTGTGGAAGGACATGGCGTTCCTCTTGGTGATACACTCGTTTCAACAGCAAAATACGCTTGTGAAACGGGAATGCAAGAGAAAAAAGATACAAGTGTTGCATTTTCTATTTGTAGTATGATACGGATGTATTATGTCAGGTGATGACTCTTCGGGGCGCGCGCGCTGGCTGCTGCTGATCCATCAACTCCCGGCCAAGCCCGCCTACGCGCGGGTGAAAATCTGGCGGCGCCTGAAAGGGCTGGGTGCGGTGACGGTCAAGAACTCTGTCTATGCATTGCCGGCCAATGCCGAGACGCAGGAGGACTTCGCCTGGCTGGTGCGCGAGATCGCCGAGCTGGGCGGCGAGGCCTTCGTCTGTGAGGCGAGGCTTGTCGATGGCCTCAGTGACGGCGAGGTCGAGGCGTTGTTTTGCGCCGCCCGCGACGAGGATTACGCCGAGGTGGCCGCCGCGGCGCGCGAGCTGGCGGCGGGGCAATCCGGCGATGCCGAGCGGGCCGGCCCGGTGGCGCGGCTGCGCAAGCAGTTCGACGAGGTCGTGGCGATCGATTTCTTCGGCGCCGATGGGCGCGAACCGACCGAGGGTCTGGTGTCGGGTCTCGAGGCCGGGCTGCACAAGGAGGAGACGGACGTGAGCGCACCAGCACCATCGACGCCCGATACGCCCGGCGATTTGAAAAACCGCCTCTGGGTGACGCGACAGGGTGTGCAGATCGATCGCATCGCCTCGGCCTGGCTGATCCGCCGCTTCATCGATCCTGCCGCGCGCTTCAAGTTCGTGCCGGGCACCGGCTATGCCGCCCAGCCGGGCGAGCTGCGCTTCGACATGTTCGAGGGCGAGTTCACCCATCGCGGCGAGCGCTGCACCTTCGAGGTGCTGCTGGCGGAGAGCGGCCTCGACGATCCGGCACTCGGCGCCATCGCCGAGATCATCCACGACATCGATCTCAAGGACGGCAAGTATGGCCGCGAGGAGGCCGCCGGTGTCCGCAGCCTGATTGCCGGCATCGCGGCTTCCAGCCCCGACGACGTCGAGCGGCTGGCGCGTGGCGCCATCCTTCTCGACGATCTCTACAGCTCGTTCGCGAGCAAGCAGGGCAGCAGATGAAAGACCACGGCGTTCCCTTTTCCGAAGCCATGAAGGTGTGGGCCCGTGTCGCCGCCCTCTCGTTCGGCGGGCCAGCCGGCCAGATCGCGGTCATGCATCGCATCGTCGTCGAGGAGAAGAAGTGGATCGGCGAGCAGCGTTTCCTGCAGGCGTTGAACTACTGCACCTTGCTGCCCGGCCCCGAGGCCCAGCAGCTCGCCACCTATATCGGCTGGCTGATGCACCGGACCAAAGGCGGGCTTCTGGCCGGCACCTTGTTCGTGTTGCCGGGCCTGCTCGCCATCATGGCGCTTTCCTGGGTCTACGTGCTGCTGGGCAAGGTCACGCTGGTGCAGGGCCTGTTCTTTGGCTTGAAGGCCGCGGTGCTGGTGATCGTGATCGAGGCGGTGCTGCGGGTCGGCAGGCGCGCGCTGCGCAATAACGTCATGCGCGGCATCGCGGCCGCGGCCTTCGTGGCGATCTTTTTCTACCACGTGCCGTTCCCGCTCATCATCGTGGCGACCGGCGCGATTGGCTGGCTGGGCGGCCGCCTCGGCTGGGCGGCGTTCAGGACCGGCGGCGGCCATGGCACGCCGGGCGCCCGCCAAGTAGCCGACGCAGACTCGCTGCTGGGTGAGGAGACGCCGGCGCATGCCCGGCCCAACGTCCGTTGGTCGCTGTCGATCGCCGCCGTGTTCCTGGCGCTGTGGCTGGTGCCGGTGGCACTGCTCTATTTCGGCCTGGGCGGCGGCAACGTGTTTGCCCAGATCGCGGTGTTCTTCAGCAAGATGGCCGTGGTCACGTTCGGCGGTGCCTATGCGGTGCTGGCCTATGTCGCCCAGCAAGCGGTCGAGAACTACCAGTGGGTGACGGCCGGCGAGATGCTGGACGGACTCGGCATGGCGGAATCCACGCCGGGGCCGCTGATCATGGTGACGCAGTTCGTGGGCTTCCTCGCCGCTTGGCGCGAACCGGGGGGGCTGCCGCCGCTGCTGGCCGCGACGCTGGGCGGGCTGCTCACCACCTGGGTCACCTTCGTGCCCTGTTTCCTCTGGATCTTCTTCGGCGCGCCGTTCGTCGAGGCGCTGCGATCCAACAAGGCGCTGGCCGCCGCACTTGCCGCCATCACCGCCGCCGTGGTCGGTGTGATCCTGAATCTCGCGGTGTGGTTCGGCCTGCAGGTGCTGTTCTCTGACCTCGAGCCCGTGAACGTCCTCGGCGCCACCGTCGATCTGCCGGTTCTGGCCTCGGCCAATCTTCCGGCACTGGTGCTGGCGGCGGCCTGTGCCGTTGCCGTATTCCGTTTCAAGTTCGGCATGATCACGGTGCTGCTTGCCAGCGCGCTGACCGGGATTATCTACTCCCAGGTCATCAGCGTGATCTAGCCGGGCCGCTGTTTCGACAGGAGGCAACCATGCTGAAGTTTGCCCTGGAATTTGCGATGGCGATGCTCTCCGTCGCTCTTCCTGCACAAGCCGAGACCGTCGGGTTCGATGCCGCCCGCGCCGGCGCGCAACCGCCTGGCTGGCGGTGCGGCAGCACCGGCGGCGGCGCGGCGCGCTGGACGGTCGAGGCCGATGCCGGCGCGCCCAGCCCGCCCAATGTGCTGAAGCAGTCGGGAACCGCTGCCTTTCCGTGGTGCGTGAAGCAGGGGACGGCGCTTGGCGACGGCGCCGTCGAAGTGAAGTTCAAGCCGCTGGCGGGCCGAGAGGATCAGGCAGGCGGCCTCGTCTGGCGCTGGAAGGATGGCGACACCTATTATGTCGCACGCGCCAACGCGCTCGAAAACAATGTCGCGCTCTACTACGTGCAGCGGGGCAACCGCGTGACCCTGAAATATGTCGATGCCCCGGTGGCGGCAAATGTCTGGCACAGCCTGCGGGTCGAGTTCCGCGGCAGACGCATCCGCGTCCTGCTTAACGGCAAAATCTACATCGAGCTCGACGACAATCGCATTGCCGGCCCCGGCGCGGTCGGCGTCTGGACCAAGGCCGACAGCGTCACTGTCTTCGACGATTTCACCTATCTGCCGGTACCCTCACGATTTCTTGAATGAGTGCCGGGCATCTGCCACCGGGCCTGCTGCCGTATTCCCCGCGACGACAACGAGCCGCGAGGATGCGCCATGAGCCGATATGTGGAGACCGTGCAGAAAATGTACGACTGCTTTGGGAAAGGCGACGTTCCGGGCATCCTCATCCAGCTCGATCCCGACATCGAGTGGGAGCATGATTGGGGCGGCGAGACGCTCAAATGGTACGCGCCGCGTCGCGGCCGCGACGCCGTCGCCGGCTTCTTCAGTGCCCTGGGTGATTTCGACTTCGTGCGCTTCCAGCCGCGGGCCTTTCTCGCCGGCGGCGACTTGGTTGCCGTGCCGATCGACATCGAGATGGTGGTGAAGCTCACCGGACGGCGCCTCCGCGATCTCGAACTCCATCTCTGGACATTCGGTGCCAATGGCCTGGCGACGCGGTTCCGCCACCTCGCGGACACGCTGCAGCTCGCCAACGCCACCCGCGCCTGATTGCGTCACTGTCACGCTGTTCTTGGCGGCGTGACGTGCTAGCTAGAGGCATGACAGACACCCCACCTTCTGTACCTCCCGCCCCGCCGGCCCAGCTGCCGGCCCAGCTGCCGGATCGTCTCTCGACCAACCCCAAGAGCCCGCACTATGACGAGGCGCTGCTGACGCGCGGCGTCGGCATAAAGTTCGACGGCGAGGAAAAGACCAACGTCGAGGAATACTGCGTGAGCGAGGGCTGGGTCCGCCTCGCCGTCGGCAAGACGGTCGACCGCAAGGGCAACCCGCTCACCATCAAGCTCAAGGGCAAGGTCGAGCCCTACTTTTTGAAATAGGCCTGCTGAGACGACTACCAGCGGATGTACGGCACGAACCAGTCACGGCGCTGGGGCCGGTCGGCGAACAGCACCAGGAAAAGCTGGGCGAAAAGCTGGCCGAGACGGGGATCGTCGGGGCCGGTCGCCGGTGTCCAGCCCATGGTCTCGGACATGGCCAGATTGTTGCGGCAGTAGACGCCGAAGACATAGACGTGGCCCGGCGTCCCTGGCTTCAGGCGCGTGACGCCATTGCACACCGTACCGGAGCCGAGATCGTTGGCCGGGTCGAACACCAGCACCAGCCGATAGTCCGGGTGCTGCTCCTCCTCCGGCGCGTCATAGGTGAAGGTGAGCGCCGGCCGCGGCTTGTTGGCCTGCAGCACCGGCAGCAGGCGGGCCTTCATCTCGCCGAAGGTCAGTGCCGAGAAGGGATTGCCCGCGACGATCACGCGAAAGTCCCTGCCGTCGGTTGCCGCCCAGAACTCGCCGAAATCGTACTGTGGGGCATAGTTGTAGCCGCCCAGCGTCGGCGTGGTGGTCTGCACCGCCGTCGGCCCGGTCACGCAGGCGGCAAGTGTGGCGGCAAGCAACAGGGTGGCGGCAGTACGGGCAAGGCGCATCGGGCGCTCTCCTCGGCGCTTCTCATTGTAGACGACTTCGACAGTCGGGCACCGGGGCCTCATGCAGTCGACCGTCTCGCGATGATCGCTCAGGCGACCGTCGCGGCCGCGCGCGCGGCCGGCTGCGTGGCCACCCGCTCCAGCCGCCAGCCTTTGACCAGGGCATAAAGCGCCGGGATCACCAGCAGCGTGAGCAGTGTCGAACTCACCATGCCGCCGATCATCGGCACGGCGATGCGCTGCATGACCTCCGAGCCGGTGCCGGTGCTCCACAGGATCGGCAGCAGCCCCGCCATGATCGCGGTCACCGTCATCATCTTGGGCCGCACGCGCTCAACCGCACCTTCCATGATCGCCGCCCGCAGGTCGGACCTGGCGAACGGCCGGCGTTCGGCCTCGCAGCGCGCCTGCCGTTCCTTCAGCGCCTGGTCGAGATAGATCAGCATCACCACGCCGGTCTCGGCGGCGACGCCGGCCAGCGCGATGAAGCCCACCGCGACCGCCACGCTCATGTTGAAGCCCATCCACCACACGAACCACAGGCCGCCGACCAGCGAGAACGGCAGCGACAGCATGACGATCAGCGTCTCGGTCATGCGGCGGAAATTGAGATAGAGCAGCACGAAGATCAGCAGCAGCGTGGCTGGCACGACGATCTGCAGCCGTGCCTCGGCCCGTTCGAGAAACTCGAACTGGCCGCTCCAGATGGCGTAGGAGCCGGGTGGGAACACGACCTTTTCCTGGACCGCGCGCCGGGCATCGGCGACATAGCCGCCGAGATCGCGGTCGCGGAAGTCGATGAAGACATAGACCGCGAGCTGGGCGTTCTCGGTACGGATCGTGGTCGGACCGCGGTTCGGCCGGACGTCGGCGAGCTGGCCCAGTGGTATCATGCCGCCACGCACGGTCGACACCAGCACGTCCTGGGCGATGGCGCGTGGATCGGACCTGAAGTCGCGTGGGTAGCGGACGTTGATGCTGTAGCGTTCGCGGCCCTCGATCGTGGCCGAGATCGCCTCGCCGCCCAGCGCGCTCGACACCGCCATCTGGACGTCCTCCATCATCACGCCGTACTGCGCCAATTTGTTGCGATCCGGCACGATGTCGAGAAACGAACCGCCGGTGACGCGCTCGGCGAAGGCGCTGGTGGTGCCTGGCACGCCGCGCACCGCCGCCTCGACCTGGCGCGCCAGGGCTTCCAGTTCACCCAGGTCGCGGCCCAGCAGCTTGACGCCGACCGGCGTGCGGATGCCGGTGGCCAGCATGTCGGTCCGCGCCTTGATCGGCATGGTCCAGGCGTTGCTGACGCCGGGGAACTGCAGCGCCCCGTCGAATTCGGCGATCAGTTTGTCGACGGTCATCCCGGCCCGCCATTCCGACTTGGGTTTGAGGTTGATCACCGTTTCGAACATTTCCAGCGGCGCGGGATCGGTCGCCGTGTTGGCGCGGCCGCCCTTGCCGTAGACCGAGGCCACTTCGGGGAACGACTTGATGATCTTGTCCTGGGTCTGCAGCAGCTCGGCCGACTTGGTGACGGAAAGGCCGGGCAGGGTGGTCGGCATGTAGAACAGCGTGCCCTCGTCGAGGGCCGGCATGAACTCGCTGCCGAGCCGCATCGCCGGCCAGGCGCTGGCACCCAGCACCACGAGTGCCATCGCGATCGTGAACAGACGCGCCCGCAGCACCAGCCGGATCGCCGGACGGTAGAGCCAGATCAGCGCGCGGTTAACCGGATTGCGGTGCTCCGGCAGGATGCGGCCGCGCACGAACAGCAGCATCAGCGCCGGCACCAGCGTCACCGACAGCAGGGCCGCGGCCGCCATCGACAGGCTCTTGGTCCAGGCCAGCGGCTTGAACATCCGGCCCTCCTGTGCCTCGAGCGCGAAGATCGGCAGGAAGGACACGGTGATGACCAGCAGGCTGAAGAACAGCGCCGGCCCGACCTCGACCGCGGCGGCCACGACGGCATCGCGGCGCGACTGGCCGGGTTTCAGCCGCTCCAGGTGCTTGTGGGCGTTCTCGATCATCACGATGGCGGCGTCGATCATGGCGCCGATGGCGATGGCGATGCCGCCCAGACTCATGATGTTGGAGCCGATGCCGAGGAAGTGCATGGCGAGGAACGCCATCAGGATGCCGACCGGCAGCGTGATGATGGCCACCAGCGCCGAGCGCACGTGAAGCAGGAACACGAAGCAGACCACCGCCACCACGATGCTTTCCTCGATCAGTGTATGGACCAGGGTCTCGATGGCACGATGGATCAGGTCGGAGCGGTCGTAGACCGCTTCGATGCGCACGCCCTCGGGCAGGCCTGGCGCCAGCGCCGCGACCTTGGCCTTGACGTTGGCGATGACGTCGAGGGCATTCTGGCCGAAGCGCTGCAGCACGACGCCGCCCGCGACCTCGCCCTCGCCGTCGCGCTCGGTGACGCCGCGGCGCTCGTCCGGCCCGATCTCGACGCGCGCGACGTCGCGCAGCAGCACCGGGACCGGCCCGTCGGCGCGCAGCACGATCTGCCCGAGGTCGGACGTGTCCTTGATGTAGCCGCGACCGCGCACCATGAATTCGGTTTCGGCCATTTCGACGACGCGGCCGCCGACTTCGCGATTGCTGGCGCGGATCGCGGCGATCACCCGCCCCAGCGGCACGCCGAAACTCCTGAGCTTGGCCGGATCGACGACGACGTTGTATTGCTTCACGAAGCCGCCGACGCTTGCAACCTCGGCCACGCCGTCCGCCTTGGCGAGGCCAAAGCGGATGTACCAGTCCTGCAGCGAGCGCAGCTCCGCCAGGGTGCGGTTGGCGCCGACTACGACGTATTGATAGACCCAGCCGACGCCGGTCGCGTCGGGCCCCAGCGTCGGCTTGACCTCGGCCGGCAGCTTCTGGGCGCCCGAGTTCAGGTATTCCAGCACGCGGCTGCGCGCCCAGTAGATGTCGGTGCCGTCCTCGAAGATGACGTAGACGAACGATACGCCGAAGAACGAGAAGCCGCGCACCGCGGTGCTGCGCGGCACCGCCAGCATCGCCGTCGTCAACGGATAGGTGACCTGGTCCTCGATCACCTGAGGCGCCTGGCCCGGCCATTCGGTGTAGACGATCACCTGGGTGTCGGAGAGATCGGGGATGGCGTCGAGCGAGATGCGGCCGATGGCAAACAGCCCGCCGCCTGCCAGCGCAAACGTGCCGACCAGAATCAGCAGCAGATTGCGCGCCGACCAGCGGATCAGCCCGGCGATCACTTGGTCGCTCCCGTTTCGGTGCCCGCCGTGAAGGCCGCCAGCGCCGCCCTGATGTTGCTCTCGGCGTCGATCAGGAAGGTCGCCGATGTCACGACCCGCTCACCGGCCTTCAGCCCCTCCAGCACCTGCACGTAGCCCGGCACGCGCGCGCCCAGCTTCACCTGTCGCGGCTCGTAACGGCCGGCGCCGAGTTCGACCAGCACGACCTGCCGCCGGCCGCTGTCGATGATCGCCGAGTCGGGCACGGCCACCCAGCGGCCGGCGATCGGCGAGTCGATGTCCACGGTCGCTGCCATGTCGGCGCGCAGCAGGCCATCGGGATTTGCCACTTCGATCCTGAGCCGCGCCGTGCGGCTGTCCTTGCCGACGGTCGGGTAGATGAAGGTGACGCGGCCGGGAAAGGGGCGGTCGGGAAAGGCGTTGACGGTGACGGTCGCGGCATCGCCGACCTTCACGAAGGCGAGGTCCTGTTCGTAGATCTCGGCCTGGACCCACATCGACGAGGTGTCGGTGATCCGGAACAGGGTCTCGCCGGGCTGGAAGCGCATGCCCTCGACCGCCATCTTTTCCACCACCGTGCCGGCCGCCGGCGCGGGTATGGCGATGGTGCGCGCCGGCCGCTCGCCGCGGCGCAGCTTCTCCAGCTCGCGCTCGGGATAATCCATGTTGCGCAGGCGTGTATCGCCGATGCCCTGCGGACCTTGTAGGCGATTGGCCATCAGGAATTCCTGCTGCAGCACGTTGAGCTCGGGACTGTAGATGTCGAACAGCGGCTGGCCGGCCACGACGGCGTCACCGGTGGCGTTGACATGGAGCTTCTCGATCCAGCCGCCGAACTTGGGCGCGATCACGGTCTGGCGGCGTTCGTCGAACTGCACGGTGGCAAAGGCGCGGACGCTGCGCGACAGTGCGCGCTCCTCGACCGCTTCGCTGCGCACGCCCAGCCGCTGGACGCGGTCGAGGTTCACTTTGACGGCACTGCTGCCGTCCGAGCCGCCCTCATCCTCGCAGACCGGGATGTAATCCATCTGCATCGAGTCTTTTTTCGGGACCGGCGAGGTGTCGGGCGCGCCCATCGGGTTGCGGTAGTACTTGACCTTGCCGCCGCCGCAGGCGCCGGACGGCGCCTCACTGGCGGCTGCTTCGGCAATGGCCGCCGGCGCGAGCGAGCCCGGACCTTTCCACGCCCACAGCACAACGCCTGCGCCACCGGCGACACCCAGGACGACGGCCAGCGCCACGAGCACGAGACCGCGGCCCGACCGTGAATCGGAACTCTTCGACATCGGATAACCCTTCCACCTGCCGCGCACGCCATCGCGCGCGCGGCGACACACCACGCTGGATCGACCGTCAGCCGGTCAGGATCGGGGCGGGAAAGGTTCGGGAGGAGGCGACAGGCCGCTCAGGACCTGCGCCCGGGAAGACCAGGTGCTGCCGGGAGGCGACACGCCTGCAAGGGCCGACTCGTCGGCTCCGGGCGCTGGCGCACCTTTCACGCAGATCGCCCCGCACTCGGTGGCGTTGGGAGGGCACGTGGTACCGCTGCACTCGGCGCAGTGCGGACACGGTTCCGAGAGGGCGGCGTCGGTCGTGCCGGCGGCGGTCTTTGCCGACGACACATATGCCTGCGCCGGCAGGCCAGCCACCAAAGCGGCGAGGCAACCCAAAAGACCGGCGAGGAGGCGAAATCTGACCATCGACGACTGCCATTTGGGACAGATTGCCGGCAAATGCCAATCACGTCGGTGTCACAGGTCGGCGATGGCGGTTCAGATTGCCAGGGCCGGCAGCCAGAAGAAGTAGGCGTTGAGGAGGTAGAAGCCGGAAATCACCAACACAAGGCCGCCCGCGATCTCGAAGCCGCGGCGGTAGGCCGCAAGCTGCGGCCGCTGTCGTGCCCATCCCACCATCCAGGCGCCGGCGGCGACGGGAACGGCACGGCCCATCGCGAAGGCCAGCAGCAGGAGCCCTCCGAAAAGCGGCGACCCCGACGCCAGCGCCACGCCGGTCAGCACCAGCAGCGCTGGCGTGCAAACCGGACAGATCGCCACGGAGAAGATGGCACCGAACAACAGGGCGCCCAATAGGCCCGACGGCCGGTTGGCCCGAAAGGCAATGGCCGGCAGGGGGATGCGCAGCCAGCCCGGCCACATCAGTCCCAGGACAATCAGCAGTGGTCCGATCGCGAGGTTCCACCAGTTGCCGATCGCGGCTTCGATCCAGCTCCCCCCGATGCCCGCGACAACGCCGAGAAGGACGTGCGTCGCCAGCATAGCCGCCACGAAGGCCACCCCGAAAACGGCGGCCTGTTTGGGGTGGCGCGCCTTCGTCACATAGGCGAGAGCCACCGGAATGGCCGCCAGCGCCACGGGGTTGAAGCTGAAGACCAGGCCGGCGACGAGCGCAATCGCCAGGGCGAAGGGCCCCGCCGCCTCGACGGCCTGCCGCAGCGCCTCTCCCTCCATTTCAGCGCCTGGCCGTCCGGTACCGCGCCAGCGCCGCACGCAGTTCGGCGGGCGTCGGCAACGAGGTGAACACCAGTTGGCCGTCGATGGCGATCGCCGGCAGAGTCAGCACGCCCAGTTCGACGGCATGGTCGAGTTCGTCGAGGACATCGACGTCGCGCCAGACGAGATCGGCGTCTTCTTCCAGTGCGGCCGCCTTGAGAGCGCCGCGTGCCGCGTCGCAGGCAGCGCAGCCGGCGGCGCGGAAGAGTTCGAGTCTCGTCGGCGCCACCGCCGTCATGCCCGGGCTGCAGCTTTGTCGAGCGCCGCCAGGATGGGGCAGTCTCCGACCGGCATGGTCTCGCTCGCGCAGTCGGCGATCAGGCTGTCGAGGGCCCGCGACATGGCCTTCATCGTCCTGATCTTGCCTTCGATCTGAAGCTTCTTCTCGATGGCAACCTGGCGAACGTCGCCGCAGCAGGCGGCGGGCTGGGCGCGAACCGCAAGAAGGGTACGAATATCGGCGAGCGCGAAGCCGCATTCCTGCGCCTGCCGGATGAACTTCAGGCGACGGACCTGCTCATGGTCGTAAAGCCGGTAGCCGGATGCCGTCTTGTCCGCCGGCTGGATCAGGCCTTCGCGCTCGTAATAGCGCAAGGTGTCGGGTGTAACGCGGGCTTGCGCCGCGGCCTTGCCGATGGTGAGCATGGGGGCTCCTCCGCTTCGGCGGCGATGATACACCCTGGAGCCGGCTCCAGGGTCAAGGTCGGGTATTCCGGTGTTCAGTCGGCGCGGCCGAGGCCGGCACCGCGCAGGACCGCCAGATCGATGCCGCGGCCCGAGCAGCAGCTCGCCAGTTTGCCGTCGATGACGACGGCCGGCAGCGACTGCACGCCGAGCGCCTTGGCGCGCGCCGCCTGGTTGATGTCGGTCATCGGCACGACGCTCACGTCGCACGACGGGCAGGCCGCTGCCGTCACCTGGTTGATCACGTCCTGGCAAACATCGCAGCCAGCGCTGAAAATCTCGATCTTCCGTTTGGCCATGGGTTCCTCCGTTGGATGGTAACGCAAGCGTAGCGGTTGGAGGCGACTCCAGAGTCAAGCGGTGAAGCCATGCAGTGACACTGTGAATTGGTCTGGCGTGCCTGACGCCAGGTCTTCGCGGCGGAAGCTCACGCCTCTGTGACAGGATATCGCTTGCGATCGAGATTCGTTCGTTCATCCTGTCGATCATGAACCGCTCGTGGCTGAGAAGAATACTGACCCCGCTTCTGGGGCTGGTGTTTGCCGTGAGCATGAGTGCGGCCTCCGTTCAGGCCTCTGACATGGCAGCTAGAATGGCCATGGCATCCGGTATGGGCGTTGCCGATGGAGGCAAGTGCTCCGACTGCGGCGGCGGTACTTCCGACATGAAGGCGTCAGGTTGCAACTCGGCGATTTGTTCGGCCCAGGTTGTCGCCGCGCTGCCGCAAGTCCTCGTTGCACTCCGAATCGACGGCGTTGACGTGCCCACGTTCGCTCAGCCTTCGCTTGCCGGCTGGGCGCCTGCGCCCGATCCCTACCCTCCCAGACTCAACATCCTCGGCTAACGCGACCCTGGTTGCCGTTGTCGGCTGATCAGGGATGAGGCCACGCGCCCGCCTGGGTGTGCGGCCATCCATCGCCATTGAGGAGGGAGCGAGCCGTGAGTACCGATCGTGTCGGACTGTTGTCGCGCCGGACAATACTTGTGTCAGGCGTCGGGTTTGCCGTGTTGGGGGTCGCTCGTCCGCGACCGGCAAGGGCGAACCAGAGCTATACTCTCGTCGCAGGCCCCGCGCAGGCCGCGCTGACCGGCAGCGGCCGGCAAGCGACCGATGTATGGGCATACGGCGGCAGCGTGCCGGGGCCGACACTGCGGGTGCGCCAGGGCGAGCCGGTCTCGATCGTGGTCGAGAACAGGCTCGACCAGGACACCACCGTTCACTGGCACGGCATCCGGTTGCCGATCGGCATGGATGGCGTTCCCGGCATCTCGCAGCCGCCGATCCGGCCGGGCGAGAAGTTCGTCTACCAGTTCACTCCGCCCGACGCCGGCACCTTCTGGTATCACCCGCACGCCAACAGCCTGCAGCAGCTTGGCCGCGGCCTGGCCGGAGCCCTGATCGTCGAGGAGCGCACGCCGGTACCGGTAGACCGCGAATTGCTGTGGATGATCATGGATTGGCGGCTTCGGCCCGATGGCCAGATCGCGGCCGGCTTCGGCAATCGCATGGAAGCGGCGATGTCCGGTCGCGTCGGCAACACCGTCACGGTGAACGGCGTCGTGCCGCCGGACGAACCGGTACGCGCCGGCGAGCGCATCCGCCTGCGCCTCCTCAACACCGCGCTCGCCCGCATCATGGCGCTGCGCTTCGAGGGGCACCGTCCCGTCGTGGTGGCGATCGACGGCCAGCCATGCGATCCGCACGAACCGGAGAATGGCCGCCTGATGCTGGCGCCGGCGATGCGGATCGACGTCGTGCTCGACATGCAGGGTATTCCTGGCCGGCGCTACGCGGTGACCGACGACTACGACGATGACCTGAAGTACGTGCTGCTTCATCTTGCCTACGACAAGGATGCGCCGGTGCGGGCGCATCGCGACGGGGCGCCGCTCCGCTTGCCGCGCAATCCGTTGCCCGAGCCCGATCTCGCGGCGGCCGATCGCCGCGAATTGGTGCTGCAGGGCGGCATGATGGGGGGCATGCGCGGCATGGGCAGCGCGGCCTGGGCGATCAACGGCGTGTCGATGACCGGCGATGGCCATGCCGGCATGGCGCCGGCCACGACGCTCGAACTCGGCCGCAGCTATGTGCTGAGGCTGCGCAACGACACGGCATGGCTCCACCCCATGCATCTGCACGGCCACAGCTTCCGTGTTCTCAGCCGCAATGGCGCGCCCGTCTCCCACAACCAGTGGGCCGACACCGTGCTCGTCGCCCCGAAGGAGACCGTCGATGTGGCGTTCGTCGCCGATAATCCGGGCGACTGGATGCTGCATTGCCATGTCACCGACCATCAGGCGGCGGGCCTGATGGCCATTCTGCGGATCGAGGATTCCACACCGGGCAAACCCACTCGATGAATGCTCATCCGATCGACAGATCAAACAACCAGTGAAAGGAGACCAGTCATGCGTCGCATTCTTCTTGTTGTCGCCCTGATGTTCGCGGGCATCGCCGCGGCTTATGCCGGCGATCCGCCCAAGGGCCCACTCAAGGCCATGCTCTACAAGAACCCGCAATGCGGCTGCTGCGAGGGCTACGCCGAATATATGCGCGGCAATGGCTTCGACGTCACGGTCAAGCCGACCAACGATCTTGAAACCATCAACCGCAAGGCCGGCGTGCCCGAAAAGCTCGAAGGCTGCCACGCGATGTTCATTGACGGCTATGTGATCGATGGCCACGTGCCCGTGAACGTCGTGCGTCGGCTGTTGTCGGAGCGGCCGCCGATCAAGGGTATCACCCTGCCTGGCATGCCGGCCGGTTCGCCCGGCATGGGCGGCGCCAAGTCGGGGCCGTTCGTCGTCTATGCGCTGCCCAAGGATGGCGGCGCGCCGACGATCTACGCCAAGGAATGAATGGATGACGGGGCAACGAAGGAGTCCAGCGTCATGCCCGAACAACAAGTGGTGACAGACACCGAGTCGGTGCCCGAGGAGGCAGCAAGCGGCGCCCTGCGCCGCCGGCTGCTCTTCGCCGCGCCGGTCGCCGGCTTTGCGGGGCTATCGGTCACGCTCGGATGGGGACTGACACGCGATCCGGGTAGGCTGCCATCGACGCTTATCGGTCGGCGGGTACCCGCGTTCAGCCTGCCGCCGGTGCAGGGTCGCGCACTTGGTCTGTCGAGCGCCGACCTTCAGGGCGAAGTCTCCCTGGTCAACTTCTTCGCCTCGTGGTGCGTGGCCTGCCGCGCCGAGCATCCGATTTTCATGGAACTGGCGCGATCCGGAGCCGTGGCGGTCCACGGCATAAACTACAAGGACGCGCCGGCGGATGCGGCGCGCTGGCTGGACACGTTCGGCGATCCCTATGCGCGCGCCGGCGCCGATCGTGATGGCCGGGTCGGCATCGAATGGGGCCTGTACGGCGTTCCCGAAACCTATGTCGTCAGCGCGGACGGGCGGGTCATGCTGAAGTATGCCGGCCCGCTGACGGAGCAGATCCTTGACGGCACGTTCATGCCGCTGATCGAGCGCCTGCGCCGAACGGGCGACGGACGACCGTCGTGAAGGTCGCCGGCCTTCTGCTTCTGCTCATGCTTGCCCCCGTGGCGGGCGTGGAATCGGTTGCCGCGGCGTCGCCGGGGCTCGCCCTCCACCAATCGCCGAAGGAACTGCCCAGCGTCAGGTTCCACGATGGCGAGGGTCGTCC
>ERZ890510.353-NODE-353-length-37378-cov-4.662246_pt1 | contig 37378 bp, 41 predicted proteins | sample MGYA00521265_ERZ890510 | MGnify/ENA primary metagenome ERZ890510 (study PRJEB32303, sample SAMEA104408624) | aquatic metagenome | biome: Brackish water; feature: Chemocline; material: water | place: Baltic Sea | collected 2014-10-26T21:54:00 | depth 110 m ... | reverse complement strand
CTTGACCAGTCTTTGCCCAACGTTCCCCTAGAGCGCATATGACTTTAGAGATTAAATTTTCCCAAGTCCATACCACGCCTTTTTCGTTAATATTTTGAGTTATTATTTGATTACAACTTTCTGAATCCAAAGATGAGGCAGCTTTTGATAATCCGCGAGCAATTGCATTTGATCCAGCTATTGATAAAACTGCTCCACCCCCTGGATGAAGTGAAGTGGTGTGACAATCTAGAGTTTTAAATATTTCACTTACTCTTAAAACTATTTGTTCAATATCAACTGGTGAAATCATTGAGACATCAGGAATTTTAGATTCTAGAGCTGCTCGTGCCGCATCTCCTGCTGGCATTCCTGAAAGAACTAAGCGTCGCATAATTTCTAAACGCACAATGTCTGTTGAGCAATAACGTCTATGGCCACCTTCAGATCTTTGACTAGGACTCATGCCATAACGGCGTTCCCAAGTTCTCAAAGTTGCAGGAGCTACTCCTACTCGACTAGCAACCATGGCAACAGTTAATCCCACGAATGTGGCTTCATCGCCTGGTAAAACTTCGGTGTTCATGGCTAAAGTCTGCCTAACTTCACCACTTTTGGCTACCTGAGTTCCCCACTATGACCTATTTCACTAAACTGTTCATTGCTTTTGATTGACTAACTTATGAACAATCTATATAGTTTTAAGTAGAAGTAACAATCAAAGGAGCCCTAAATGGCTGATATCTCAAGATTGCCCGGTCCAAATGCTGATATTTGGGACTGGCAGTTGAAAGGTGCTTGCCGTGGGGAAGATCCTGAGATTTTCTTTCATCCCGAAGGTGAGCGTGGCCCAGCCCGCGAGAACAGGATCGCATTGGCCAAGTCAATTTGTGCCACCTGCCCAGTTCTTCGTCAATGTGCTGAACATGCCCTAGCGGTTCGTGAACCTTATGGGGTGTGGGGTGCGATGAGTGAAGATGATCGCGAAACCATCTATGCCCCAGTTAAAGCACCAATGCCAATAGCTGGATAAATATAGTCTTTTTGAATGACCCTCCAAAAGAAAAGTCCCCTTTATGCAAATAAAGGGGACTTTTTAATGCTGGACAGAAGTTGTAGGACAACTGCTCTCTTTGCTATATTCAAGACATAATGACAATTGAGAACAAAGCCGAAGTAGAGGCCATTGCCCACGGCATAAGACGTCGAGTATTAGAACACACTGTTTTAAATAACGGTGGTTATTTAAGCCAAGCTTGTTCGGCTGCTGAAATTTTGGCCAGCCTTTATGGTGGTTTAGCAAAAATCACACCACTGGAAAAGCCTTTAGATCCAAGACCGTTCTTGGGGGTACCTAGTGAAACTTTTAAAAGTTATGTCACGGGTGCAGAATTTCACGGCCGGCAGGGTCCAGAGTTAGATCGAATTTTCATGAGCCCTGCTCATTATGCCCTAGTCATTTATGCAGCTTTGATTGAAACAAAAAGATTAAGTGAGAGTTCTTTAGAAAAATTTAATAAAGATGGATCAACTGTTGAAATGATAGGTGCTGAGCACTCCCCTGGATTTGAAACCACCACAGGTTCACTCGCTCAAGCACTTTCCCAAGCAAGCGGAGTTGCCATGGCTCGCAAATTTAAAAAAGAAACTGGAAATGTTTGGGTTTTCATGTCTGATGGAGAATTCCAAGAAGGTCAAACTTGGGAAGCCTTAGCTGCTTCTAGTTATCACAAATTAGACAATCTAAAAGTTATTGTTGATGTCAATAAAAACCAATGTGATGGGCCGATGGAAAGCGTTATGTCTATTGAACCACTTAAACAAAGAGTTGAAAGTTTTGGTTGGGACGTATCGGTTGTAGATGGAAATAGTATTGATGAAATTTTTGCTGCTGGAACTGCAAAAACAGATAAGCCAAAGATAATTCTTTGCTACACCGATCCCATAAGAGATATTCCAATCTTGCAAGAGCGAGCACCAACTTTGCATTATGTACGTTTTTCAAGTCCAGCTGAGCGGGAAAAGTACAAAGAATTTTTGGAGGCTTGGGTTTAAATGGGATACGAAATTGTAAATAGACCACATGTTGAAAACTTTATTAATTGGAGCAAAGATAAACCAAAAGTTTTGGTAGTCACAGCTGATTTAACTAATTCATGTGAAGTTGGTAAATGGCGTGATATTTACCCAGAGAGATACATCTCAATGGGTATGGCTGAACAAAATATGGTTTCCTTTGCAGCTGGATTAGCTCGAGAAGGTTTTGAACCATGGCTGCACACTTTTGCTGTATTTCTTTACCGTCGACCATTTGATCAACTTCATTTATCAGTGGCTTACCCAAATCTTCCAGTTCGATTTGTGGGCTTTTTGCCAGGAATCACCACCCCAGGAGGAGTTACTCATCAAGCAATAGATGACATTAATGCTTTAAGAGGCGTTCCAAACATGACAATTTTGGAAACCGGAGACGCTACCGAAGTCGAATCGGTATTAGATGTAGCCCACAAAATTGATGGCCCAGTTTACATAAGAATGCTGCGCGGTGAAGTTTCTCGTATTTTTCCTAAAGCAGAAGCCATGCAATTTAACCAAGCAAGAGTTTTGAGTAATGGTTTCGATGTAACTGTAATCAGTTCTGGTATTTCTACAGAAGAAGCACTGCGTGCCATACCTGCCTTGCAAGAACATGGTGTTTCTGTGCAGCATTTACATATTTCAACATTAAAGCCATTCGACGATCCGCAAGTTATTGAAAGTTTAAAATCAGCTAAACATGGAATTATTTCCATGGAAAATCACAGCGTAATAGGTGGACTGGGTAGTGCTGTAGCTGATTTAATGGCTGAACATGGCATTGGCAAGAAACTCATAAAAATTGGACTTAAAGATACTTACGCACATGGTGCATCTCAAAAATACTTGTTACAAAAATATGGATTGGGTGCCAGAAGTTTAATTGAAGCAACAGAAAAATTAATGGATAAAGATCTTAAAATATCTGAAGAAGAGTTATCACAAACCAGAGTCATCGACGTACATAGCACCGCTAAAGCAGAAGCTCTGTAATAGTTATGAGTACTTTTAGAATAAGTTATGAATTAAATACTGATTCTGCCAAAGAAGTTGCTGAAGCCATCAGAGTTGAACAAACAATAGAATTTCCCATTGAATTAGCTCCAACTTGGATTCAAAATGAAGTTGTGGGTCAAGTCGTTAACTTAAATTCACTAGCAAACAATCGCTCTCTTTTAGAAATTGATTACAACGTAGGTATAACCGGAAATGAACTTCCCCAGCTCTTAAATGTTTTATGGGGCAATGTTTCGATGTTTCCGGATGTGCGAGTAGTTGACATAGAGCTTGAACAAGATCAACTAGCTGTATTTAAAGGACCAAGATTTGGGATAAGTGGTTTACGTGAATACTTTGGGATTAAAAATCGCCCCATATTGGCAACTGCCTTAAAACCAATGGGGTTGAGTGCAAAAGAAATGGCTCAAATAGCTGTGGTGATGGTTGAAGCAGGGATCGACCTAATAAAAGATGATCACAGTTTGGCCAATCAGCCTTGGGCGCTTTGGGAAGATCGCGTCAAAATTATTGCTAGTGCCGTTAATGAAGCTAATGAAAAATTTGGCACTAAATCTGTTTACGCTCCCAGTGTCAATCTTCCTGCAGATCAAATTATTGATTCTGCAATCAGAGCAGCACAGTTAGGTAGTGGTGCATTAATGGTGCTACCGGGAGTTTCAGGTTTTGACACTATGAGAGCAATTGCAGATAACGATGAAATTGCTCTACCAATCATGAGTCACCCTTCAATGCTTGGATCACATTTTATGAGCAAAAATCATGGAATAAATCATGAAATTGTTCTAGCCACATTAATGCGTTTAGCTGGAGCAGATATTTCTGTGTTTCCAAATTATGGTGGCAGGTTTAGTTTTTCAAAAGATGAATGCACAAAGATAGCTGATACATGTAGAAGTCAACTAGGTGAAATTAAAACAATTTGGCCAAGTCCTGGTGGTGGGATGACGATTGAAAGAATTTCAGAAATAATTAACTTCTTTGGCAATGACACCGTGTTTTTAATCGGTGGAGCGCTACACCGAGGTAACTTACTTGAGAATGCTAAAAGTCTAAGAAATATTGTAGATAAAATAGAAGGTTAAGCGTTTAATACAGTCGGATCAAAGTATGCGTGAACAGATTCAAATTTTTCATCTCTAATCTTAATTACATTTACTCCCGGAATATTAAATACATTCCCATTTTTATCAGTCAATGTTGCATACCATTCAAGACAACTTTCATCACCATTTCTGACTTCATGCAATATTTCAACTTTTAGTCCAGGAAATGATTCACCTGAAGCATCATAAAACGTAGCAATTTGTTCGTGACCTTTTAACTCTTGTCCAGGTGGACAAAAAACTGCATCCTGATGATAGTGGCTTAAAACAGCTGCAGTGTCTCTAGCGCATTCTGCTTTCCAATATGATTCTGCTATTTCACGAGGTGTTTTCATAATTTCTCCTTATTTTGTTGCCGCTGAAGTTAAAATTGCTTTTGTTTCATTAGCAATGTCCGCCCAAGTTTTAACTTGTTTTCTGGTTTTAGTAATCATGCGAGCGGCTCGTAGCACCCCACGAGCAGCACCTTCACGAAGATTTGGTTCCAAGGTTTCAATATCGGTTGTTTTAGCTAGTCCAACAATTCTTCTGGCCATTTTTGCACCAGTAAATCCCAAAGCGTCTTCCCGCCAAGTTTTCAACAAAACTTCCAAAAACTCATCGTTAAATACGCGTTTATCAACCCGAGTTGGCCAAAGGGCTCGAATTTCCTTTTCAAAAGCAACCCAGGTTTGTTCAGGCAGTCCAAGTGCCCATTGCATCTGTTCTATCTTGCCAAGTGCGCAAAATCTCGCAGCTGCAATCACATAATTTGCCATTAGAGCACCTAGATCAAAGGCCAGTGGACCATAGAAAGCAAATTCAGAATCGATTGCTTTAATGCTGATAGCTGATTGTTTATCTTCAGCTTTAATCATTACTGAACCTGTGTGTAAATCTCCATGAATTAAGCTTTCAGAAGTTGTCATGAATTTATATTTCAATATTCCAATTTCTCTAACCATATCTGAATCATTTGCCAATTCTTTTGCATCAATTTCATTTGCTGGAAGAAATGAATTTCTTCCATTTTCAAAATATGGTTCAGAGAATACTAGATCTTCTGTGATTAAACATAATCCTGGATTAATTGCTCGAGCCAATTCTAGTTTGTGAGTTTCTTGTCCTAGTGTAAAAACTGAAGTTCCAAAACCAGTTTTTGCAACATAGGTTCCAAGTGGTCCAGCTACACCTTCAAATTGAAATCCTTCATTTAGCGCTCCTCGCCAAACAACATGATCAGATAAGTCTTCCATCGCAATAATGTAACGAGATTCATCGTAATCATAAATTTCTGGAACTAAATCTTTTGCATACTTTGAATGCGCAATTGTTGTTTCAGCTTCTATGCGAGCCCTGGTTGGTGTCATGGGCCAATCTGGTCCCACAAGTCGTACATAAGGAAGTGCTTGCTTTAAGACAATTCCTTTTCCTTTATTGTCTTTCATAATAAAAACGAGATTTAAATTACCGTCCCCAACTTCTTTGAATACAACAATGTTTTGCGAATCAATTAATTTAGAAAAGACCGCTTTGCTTGATAAATAACTTGAAATATTATCTTTTGATAAAAATTCATATTCTTCAGCCACATTATCTCCTTTTCTAAACTGCAGGTACGAATTTAGTTTTTCTCCTCGATAAAGTAAAGGAGAAAATCAAAGCTGTCAATAAGACTAAGCCCTTCACGACATCTTGGGCGTAATAAGGAAATCCTTTAATAGTTAAGCCAGTGATCACAATACCAATTAAAACTGCTCCTAATATTGTTCCCCAAGCATTTGGTCTTGCCATACCTAATACAGAAGTTCCGACTAAAGAAACTGCCACAGCGTCTAGCAGAAGTGAGTTTCCGGCACTGATGTCTCCTTGACCAATACGAGAAGACAAAATCAATCCACCAATTGAAGCAAATACACCAGACATAATGTAGGCCAAAGCACGATATCTTTTTACTCTTACCCCTGCAAGCCTGGCAGCTTCTGGATTTGAACCAATTGCATACATAACTCTGCCCCATCTAGTTCTGGTCAAGAAAAACCAAACGAAAAAAGCTAATCCAAAAAATATGGCGACAGGAAGTGGAACAGGCCCTATGTAGGCTCGGTCAATTAATAAAAATCCTGGAGTAAATTTTCCTGGAGCAACACTGCCATCTCGTAAAATTAATCCTGAAGAAACAGACTGTCCATCTACTGGAACAAGTTTCAATCCCATGATTGTAAACATTGTAGCCAAGGTTGCTAAGAGATCAGGAATTTTTAGTACCACAATTAAGAAGGCATTAAACAATCCGACTAACGCTCCACCTAATAAAACAACTATTAAAGCAACTGCACCAGTTTGAGCATAAATAACCATAGTCATCGCAGAAAGTGTTACAGATAACCCTGCAATCGATCCAACAGAAAGATCAAGTCCGCCGACCACCATTGTCATAGTTACTCCAAGACCAGTGATGGCTACTACAGAAGTAAATTTCAACATTGAAAACAATGTTGATTCCATTCTAAATGAAGGTTCAGTTAAAGCAAACCATAAGAAGAGCACCACAGTTACAACAATGAATCCATATTTAACTGTGAATTGCCTTAAATCATAATTGGCTAAGTTACTTAGTTTTGCGGTACTCATTTATGCCACCTCCGACATTTTGTTGACAATTAATTCTTTGGAAGTCTTACTTGATATTTCGTCCATCACTATCTTCCCCTCAACTAGAACAATTATCCGATCTGCGACATCCAATATTTCATCAACATCAGATGCTAAAACTAAAACTGCAACATCTGTTGCAGCTAAATCCCTAACTCGTTTTGAAATATCCCTTCGAGCCCCAATATCGACTCCTCGAAATGGTTCGTCCAAAATCATTATTTTAGGTGTGGATTGTAGCCATCTACCCACAACCACTTTTTGTTGATTACCACCCGATAAGGAATCAACTTGAGCTAAATGCGAAGTAGTTATAACTTTCAAATCTTCCACCAGTTGTTTTCCTCGAATAAATTCTGCTGCTTTTTTAATAATTCCCCGTGCTGAAAAATTGCCCATAAAAGGCAAAGTTGCAGTTTCAGAAATGCTCCAAGCAGGAATCATCGATTCTGCTGCTCGATCCTCAGGAACTAGATAGATATCTTTTGCCACGGCTTCTGCAGGATGAGATGGTTGGTATTTCTTATTTTCAAATAACATTTCGCCTTCAAGAATTTTTTCAGCACCATAAATAATTTTTGCTAATTCTGTTTTTCCAGCACCCAATAGACCAATTACACCAGTTACTTCATTTTTTCTTAAAGATAAATTAATGGGCTCACTTTCTGGTAAAAGTTTGACTCCTTTTAGCTCCAAAGCAACCTTGCCACTTGCTAATGATGAAATTTCTTGTCTTTGGCCAACTATTTGTTGGCCTAACATTTCTTTCAGCGCCTGATCCCAACTAAAAGGTGTTTTTTGTTCATTTCTAATTTTCCCATCGCGAATCACAACTAGATTGTTAGCAATTTGATCTAATTCACTTAATTTATGTGAGACATAGAGAATGGCAATACCTTTATCTTGCAAATTTTTCACAACTTTAAATAAATTCTGACTTTCTGATGCAGAAAGGGCTGATGTTGGTTCATCTAAAATAAGTAGTTTGGGAGAGCGAGAAAGTGCTCTGGCTAATATCAATAATTGCTGTTCAGCTATTCCCAATTCGTAAACATCACTTCTAAGCTTTGATTTATTCCAATTTAAATCTAGTGCTGCTGCAATTTCTACAGCTTTCTCAACAATTGTTTTTAGTGAAACGCGATTAGGCACATCTCCTGTGACAATTCGTTCAAATAGTAAATTTTCAGCAACTGTTAAACCAGGGATTACTCCTTCATCAATTCTTTGATGAACTGTTTCGATGCCAGAAGCTCTGGCAGTAATTGGTGAGTCAATAGTTGCAGATTTACCATCGATAATTATTTCTCCGGTAAAGGAAGAATAAACACCGGATAAAACTTTTATCAAAGTGGATTTCCCCGCACCATTAGCACCTAACAATGCGGTTGTTTGACCTTTGTCAATAATTAGATCTACTCCACTTAACACTTGGTTTGACCCAAACGCCATGGAAATATTTCTAACTTCCACTGCTGCAACCATTAACTCACCTTTTCTTTTACTTTTTGTTACTTAGAACTTAACTGCTGGAATCCAGTCAGCAGCGCTAACTTCGGCTAAGTTCAATGATGGCAATGCTGCACGCAAGTCAACCATGTTCTTGATTGCATTTTCCTTTAGGAAAGCTGCAGTGATAAGAACACCTGGGAAGTCAACTGATTTAACACCCAATTGGCCTGCTAGTTCAAGAGCCATGTTTCTAACAACTGCTGCACCAATCGCGTTTGGATCAGTACCTGCTGTTGCTGCCCATGGGCTTCCTTCTTTGGTCATGATTTCAATGTCAGCATTTGAAATATCAATTCCGTATGCCTTGATTGAACCTTGAAGGTTGTTTTGTTCAATTGCTGAAACAGTTCCCTTAGTTAATTCATCGTAAGGAGCAAAAATGCCTGTTACGTCTGGATTAGCTTTTAGAGCTGCGTCAACTAATTGAGCATTGTCAGTTGCAACTGCGTTGGTGAATTTACCAACGAAGAATGATTGGGTCCAATTGTTAGCTTTAACAATTTCTTCCCATACAACGTGACGACGATCCAAAGGTGCGATACCTAATACGTTTACGTATCCAACTTTTTGATCTTTACCAAGATCTTTTGCCATTTGCTCTAGTACTGCTTGGGCAAGAGATGCATCACTTTGTTGTGTTTGTACTGCATCCGGTGCGCAGTCACTAATAGCAACGTCGTAAACAACTACTGGAATACCTGCATCAGTTGCTTGTTTGATCAATGGACACATGGTGTCTTTTTGACCGTGATCAACAATGATGCCAGCTACGCCAGAACCAATTGCTGTTTCCATGTCAGTTGCTTGCTTAGCGTTATCAGCTTGTGCGTCATAAATTTGCACGTCAAAACCGATAGCTTCAGCTTGTTGCTTAGCACCGTTTGTCCATTGTTGGAAATAATCTCCAGCTCCACTGTTTTGTACAATTGCAATCTTTACTAATCCTGCGTCAAATGGCGCTGGTTTAGCAGCAGTTGTATCAGTAACAGTGCCTTCATCTGCTGCAGGTGCAGTGGTATCGCTACCACCTTGTGAACATGCAGCGAGAAGTAATGCAGCAACAACTGAAATTCCAGCTAATGCTGTGTTTTTACTTCTTCTCATTCTGTCTCCCTCTTGTTACAAGTGAATTCTTTAATTCACTTGTCCTTACTCATTTCCGTTTAGCGCGGAAACGCAGCAGCCACTCCGCCGTCGACGGCAATGACCGAGCCTGTGGTTCTGGCAGATTCATCAGAAAGTAAAAATGCTGTGGTTTCGGCGACATCTTTGGAAGTAACATGTGATTTTAAAATATTTCTTTGTGCATAAAAATCTTCCAATGCTTCTGGTTTAACACCGTGAGCTTTAGCGCGTTCCTCTCTGATTCCTCCTTCCCAGAGTTTGCTGTTATCAAAAATTGCATCTGGATTAATTGCATTTGCTCTAATTTTTTCTGCGCCACCTTCGAGGGCGGCAATTCTCATCAATTGCAACATTCCAGCTTTACTTACTGAATAGCCACCAAATCCAGCTCCCGGGGCAAATGCGTTCTTGCTTGCAATGTAAACCAAAGACCCACCTGAGTTTTGTGTTCGTAACGCGCTTAGAGCAGCCTTTGTCATCAAGAAAGAACTGGTTAGGTTCACGGCTAATCCTTTATTCCACTTAGCAAGAGTTAAATCTTTGAGTGAATCCGTGACTGCAATTCCGGCACTGAAAACGACTCCATCAAATCCACCAAAATTATTAATTGTTTCAGCAACTGTTTGACTAACAACTTTTTCATCTGATTGATCCCCACTGACAATCAGTGGTCGATTAAATTTAGATTCCTTAAACAAAGCCTCAACATCCCTGAGACCCTTTTCGTCTAGATCTGCCAAGACTAGAGTTGCTCCTTTTTCTGCTAGATCAAGAGCAATTCCTCTCCCAATACCACTACCTGCACCGGTCACGATAAATATACTCCCAGCGAATTTCTTAGGGGCAGGTTTGCTAGCCAATTTGTAAAGTTCCATTGGCCAATAATCAAAACCAAATATTTCGGAGTTTGGTAAACCTTCTACATTATTAAATGCATCTTTTGCCATTGCGGCTGTTTTGTGAGTATGAAATGCAATATCGGAATACATTTTGCATTCATTTGTGTTTAAACCTGAAGTGATTGCGCCAATTCCAGGAACAATTACAACTCTTGGATCTGTATCGTGCATTGAATAACCTGGAGTCAATAAGTTTTTATTTTCTTCAAAGTATCTCTCATAATTTTTTGCGTATTTATCAATTGAATTATTAACACTATTTGGTTCTTTAGGGTTTTCAATAACAGCAGACCAAGGTTTGATTCTCAGCATATGGTCTGCACTTGAGACTCCTGCAGAAACTATTTCCTGGATATCTTTTCTGGTAGATGTTTCTTTTAATCGTGGGTCATTAACAATAATTTTTTTACTATTTTTATTTAAGCGACCACGAATTTGTAACATTAATGTTTGGTATTCTTCATCGCTATATTCAGTATGTTGAAAAATTGAATCAGGTCTCTTTGTTAAAGAAGATAGATATTTTTCAACTTTTCTAATTACTTCATAATTCTTTTCTTTACAAACATCACTGTCTTCGTCCCAAACGATTAGTCCGTGATGAGCTAAAATAATTCCTTCATAATCGCCAAGCAGAGATGATTTTTTACTTAATTCAAAACCAGGTCTAATCCAATCTACGTAAGCAAATCCATCACCTAATGCTTCTTGTACTGCCTTTTGTCCATCTTTATGATTTGTTAAAGCACAAATTGCATCAGCATGTACGTGGTCAATATGTTTAAAGGGCAAGAAAGCGTGTAGCAATGTTTCAATGGAAGGCCTTCTACTAGTTGGATCTACCAGAGCTCGTCCAACTAAATCCGTCATTTCTTCATCAGTCATGGCGTTGAAATCCAACAGTGGAAGTAATTCATCAAGATAGAGGGCAGGGTAATCAGGAGCAGTTGCATTCATCATGTCTGCACCAGATCCTTTGACCCATAAGACTTTTCTATTTCTTTGGAAATGATCTTTTATTTCACCTTTGGCAGAAGTATTTCCCCCACCATAAACAACAAAATCTTGATTATTTCCTAAAACTTGTGATCTTTCAACAAGTTCTTGAAGAGGTTTTGGAATGGTATTCATTAAATTAAAACCGCCCTAGATCCGGGGATAATTCCGTTTGAGATTTCATAAACCCCTTTTTCTGTAACTAGTGCAGAAATTAATTCAGCAGGGGTAACGTCAAATGCAGGATTTAAACCTTTTGATTGTTTCGGTGAAATTCTCTGTCCATTTAAACTCAATATTTCATCTTCACTTCTAAATTCAATTTCTATTTCTTTTCCACTTGGGGTACTGATATCTACAGTTGATTCAGGTGCAACAACAACAAAAGGAATCCCGGCATACTTACAAGCTAAGGCAACAGCAAAAGATCCAATTTTATTTGCAGTATCTCCATTTGCTGCAACTCGATCAGCTCCAATTAATGCAACATCAACTTCTCCGCGAGCAATAATACTTGTTGCGGCTCCATCAGCAATGACGAAATGTTCGATACCATCTTGTGATAATTCCCAAGCTGTCAATCTTCCACCTTGCAGAAGTGGTCTTGTTTCATCTGCAAACACGTGTTTTAAAATTCCTCGAGAATTAATTTCTCTAATAACTCCCAACGCAGTTCCCCAAGTTGTTGTTGCAAGTGAGCCGGTGTTGCAATGTGTTAATGCTCTAATTGGTCTGTTGGCAACTTTTTTCTCAATCCAATCAGCGCCCAATTTTCCCATTGCTCGATTTCCTGCTTCATCTTCTGCAGCAATTTTATTTGCAGCAGCAAGTACTGCCTCAACTCCTGATGAAACCACTGGTAAAACTTTGTCTACCCCCCAAGCTAAATTAACAGCTGTCGGGCGAGCATTTCTAATTCTTAAAAATTCTGCATTAAGTTTTTCTGCACTCCAGTTTTCTTTGGCCCCTTGTCGCATTGCAACAACAATTCCCCAAGCGCCAGCTGCACCTAATGCTGGTGCGCCTCGCACAGCCAATGTTGAAATCGCGTCAACTAATTGATCAACCGTTTCAATCTCGATATTGATTTCTTGATGCGGCAGCTTTGTTTGATCGATCAAAGTTAAACCGTCATTTACCCATGAAATCGCTCGAATCTCTTTCAAGAAAACCCCTCTTTGATTAGTCAATAGTTGTCCTACAACTTTCAGCCTCTAGCCTCTTAGATATCGTCTTTCTTGTCAACTTCCTTTAAGGATTTGTTATGAAAAAGAAATACTTCGCCTCATGAGCCTTGGTGGGGAGCAGTTTGGCGGTCGAGCCTCGCTGACCAGGCAGATAAGTGACGACATTCGGGCTCGGATTTTGGCCAAGGAATGGGCACCGGGCGAGAAGATAAATAGTGAAGCAGAATTAGCTGAGAAGTATAAGGTTTCACGCGTAACCGTTAGAACTGCCTTAAAAACTTTGGAATATCAAGGCCTACTAGATATTCGTCATGGTTCAGGAACTTATGTAAACGATTTTGGAAGAGCGATTCCGACAGGTTTACATGAACTTAGATCAATGTCTGAAACTATTCGCGAAATGGGCTATTCGCCTTCAATGGAATTTAAAGTTTCTGAAATTCGCAATGCTTCCGAGAAAGAAATGGAAAAATTACAACTAGATCTTCCTGAACAGGTTTTGTATTTAGAGCGTGCAGTTTTAGCTGATGGAAAACCAGTTGCTTTCTCCTATGACACAATTAGTATTAGTTCCCTTTCTGAAGCAGTAGTGGAACAAATGAAATCAGGCAGTGTCTTTGCATCACTAGACACAATTAATTCCAGACCGATTAGAGCTTTAGCTGAATTAAATGCGGTTATCTCTAAAGAAATTGGTTGGGGTCCAGATAGACCAAAAAATGATCTGTTTCTCTTACTAGAACAAGTACATTATTCAGGGGAAGGTGACCCCATGATGTACAGCAAGACATACTTTATTGAAGGAAGATTCCAATTTTTAATATTAAGAACCAGATGAAAAAAATAGGAGTAATTCTGCTAACTCTTATTTCACTTTTTTCTGCCTTGCCAGCCCTTGCCCACACTGATTTAATCTCAACCGAACCTACGACCGAGCAAAGCTTAATTTTGCTACCTGCAGAAGTTAAATTAACTTTTGGTGAAGAAATACTTGCTGATGGAACATTTGCTTCGCTGACCTATGGTGAAACTTCTCTTGAAACAACCATACGAGTTGAAGGTGCTGATATTTATGTAGCAATTGCCTCAGATATCACAGGCAATGAACTAATAATTAATTACAAAACAGTTGCCTCTGATGGTCATCCCCTAGAAGGACAAGTTGTTTACGCCCTTCAATTAGCTACCGAAGAAGTAGTTGAATCCGCTCCAGAGATTACTGCGCAAGATGATCAACCGATGTTAATTAGTGCGCAAGGTGAGGAAAATAAGTCAAGTATTAACTGGTTGCAATGGTTATCTTTAGGGGCAGCAATTGGTGTTGCGATAACATTTTTACTGAAAATGCGTAAAAAATAAAAAAGAGATTTAAAATAAATTATGGGCTGTTTCAAATTAATGAAACAGCCCTTAATTTTTTAATTATTTAGTGACTGTGTCCACCTGGACCATGGCCATGGCCTTGTTCTGGTGCATCTGCTTTCTTTTCCACAATCAATACATCAGTTGTCAAAAGCATTGCTGCGATTGAAGCTGCGTTTTGCAATGCAGAACGAGTTACTTTAACTGGATCAACGATTCCAGCTTTCAAAAGATTTCCAAATTCACCAGTTGAAGCGTTATATCCTTCACCTGTTTTCATTTCAGAAACTTTTGCAGTAACAACATAACCTTCAGCTCCTGCGTTTTGGGCAATCCAGCGCAAAGGTTCAATGCCTGCGATACGAATAATTTCTACACCTGATGCTTCATCGCCAGTTAGTTTTAGTTTATCTTTCAAAACTGAAACTGCTTGGGTTAAAGCAGATCCACCACCTGCCACAATTCCTTCTTCAATGGCAGCACGTGTTGCAGAAATTGCATCTTCTACACGAAACTTGGTTTCTTTTAATTCAACTTCTGTAGCGCCACCAACTTGGATCACAGCTACGCCACCTGAAATTTTTGCTAAACGTTCTTGCAGTTTTTCTTTATCCCAGCTTGAATCTGTGCGATCCATTTCAGCACGAATTTGTGCAACACGGGCTTCAACTGTTTTCTTGTCTCCTGCCCCACCAATGATGGTGGTGTTGTCTTTGGTGACAACTACGCGTTTGGCTTTACCTAATACTTCTAGACCAACTTGATCAAGTTTCAATCCAACTTCTGGAGAAACAACTTGAGCTGATGTCAAAATTGCTAAATCTTCTAACATGGCTTTGCGGCGATCGCCAAAAGCTGGGGCTTTCACTGCAACTGAGGTGAAAGTTCCTTTTATTTTGTTCACGATCATGGCACTTAAAGCATCGCCTTCTACGTCTTCGGCGATAACTACTAGTGGTTTGCCTGCTTGCACAACTTTTTCCATTAGAGGCAAAAGTTCGTTAATTGAAGCAATTTTGTTTTGTACGATCAAAACATAAACATCTTCTAACACAGTTTCCATGCGTTCGGTATCAGTTACGAAATATGGAGAAATGTAACCTTTATCAAATTGCATACCTTCTGTGTATTCCAGTGCTACATCCATGGTTGAAGACTCTTCAACTGTGATAACTCCATCGCGACCAACTTTGTCAAAAGCTTGGGCGATAAGTTCACCAAGTTCAGGATCTTGTGCAGAAATTGTGGCTACTTGAGCAATTTCTTCTTTACCGTTTACAGGTTTTGCTAAACGATGTAATTCTTCGGTGACTGCAGCAACTGCTGCATCCATACCGCGTTTAATGCCCATTGGATTTGCTCCAGCAGCAACTTGACGCAAACCTTCATGCACCATTGCTTGAGCTAATACTGTTGCAGTAGTTGTGCCATCTCCGGCGATATCATTTGTCTTTGTGGCAACTTCTTTAACAAGTTGAGCACCTAGGTTTTCAAATGGGTCTTCTAATTCAATTTCTTTTGCAATGGTTACACCATCATTAGTAATTGTTGGGGCACCCCATTTTTTACCGATAACAACGTTACGACCACGAGGTCCCAGTGTTACGCGAACAGTGTTGGCAAGAATGTCAACGCCGTTTTCTAATTTGTGACGGGCTTCTTGATTGAAGTCCAAAATCTTTGCCATTTTATTTTCCTTTTGCTAAATTAAGTTTTTATTTGCTCCGGTTTAGGTATTAAACCGGAGCAAAATGATTTTGTTTAGTTGTTTACTTTGAGACGATTGCTAAAACATCACGTGCTGATAGCAATAAATAATCTTTGCCATCGTAGCTAACTTCTGTGCCACCGTATTTTGAGAAAATTACAGTGTCGCCAGTTTTGATATCCATAGGCACACGCTTTTCGCCGTCTTCGTCGAAACGACCTGGACCAACTGCAACTACTTTGCCTTCTTGAGGTTTTTCTTTTGCAGTATCTGGGATTACTAAGCCTGACGCAGTTTTTGTTTCAGCGTCTAGTACTTCAACGAGGATTCGATCCTCGAGTGGTTTAATTTGGACCGCCACGGTCTACTCCCCTTCATGGGATGAGGTTTTTGATTTGGGTCTTTCCCACATTCATGGAAAAGGCTTAAGTCCTAACTTACCAAGTCGTTAGCACTCTCACAACTCGAGTGCCAGATTGAGCAAAATTGACCAATCTGTGGGGCAAAAAGAACTGCCTAGGTCCACTACTGGGCCTAGGCAGTTCTTTTGAGCTCTTACTATTTTCTATTTATGCCAAATCGAAGCGATCAGCATTCATCACTTTTACCCAAGTGTTAACAAAATCTTTCACAAACTTTTCTTTGTTGTCGTCTTGGGCATAGACCTCGGCGTAGGCTCGAAGAATTGAGTTAGAACCAAACACAAGATCAATGCGGGTGGCACTGAATTTAACTTCTCCAGTGGTGCGGTTTCTCATGTTGTATTCGTTATCTCCAACTGGTTCCCACACATAACTCATATCAGTCAAATTGGTGAAGAAGTCAGTAGTTAGAGCACCTACTCGATCAGTTAACACCCCATGTTTAGTTGCACCATGATTTGTTCCCATCACACGCATGCCACCAACTAGCACTGTCATTTCATTGGCAGTCAAACCCATGAGTTGTGCTCTATCAAGCATTAATTCTTCGGCACTGACTGAATAATTTTTCTTCAACCAGTTACGAAAACCATCATGAATTGGTTCAAGTGGTTCAAAAGATACAACGTCTGTTTGTTCAGCGCTGGCATCTCCTCGACCTGGAGCAAATGGAACTTTGATGTCAAAACCTGCAGCTTTAGCTGCTTGTTCCACACCAAGATTTCCCGCTAACACAATTACATCTGCCAAACTTGCACCAGATTCTTTAGCAATTGGTTCCAAAACAGATAGCACTCGCGCTAATTTTTCTGGTTCGTTTCCTAACCAATCTTTTTGTGGCGCTAAACGAATTCTTGCTCCGTTTGCTCCACCGCGCATATCTGATCCACGAAAAGTTCGAGCACTATCCCAAGCAGTCGTGACCATTTCTGATAACGACAAACCTGATGCAGCAATCTTTGCTTTAACTTCATCAACTTTGTAATTAGTTGGACCCACCGGTACAGGGTCTTGCCAAATTAAATCTTCATCAGGCACATCTGGTCCAAGATAGCGAACTTTTGGTCCTAGATCGCGATGAGTTAATTTAAACCAAGCGCGAGCAAAAACTTCTGCTAAATAGGCAGGATCTTTATGGAAACGCTTTGAGATCTCAAGATAAATTGGATCTTTAATCATTGCCATGTCAGCATCAGTCATCATTGGGTTGTAACGAATTGATGGATCTTCCACATCAACTGGTTTGTCTTCTTCTTTGATGTTGATTGGTTCCCATTGGGAAGCACCTGCTGGAGATTTCGTTAATTGCCACTCGTAGCTAAATAGTAAGTGGAAATATCCGTCATCCCATTTAGTTGGATGAGTGGTCCAAGCTCCTTCGATACCACTTGAAACAGTGTCTCGACCAATACTGCGTTTGGTGTGATTGATCCAACCCAAACCTTGTTCAGATATATCTGCTCCCTCAGGGGAATCTCCTAATAGTGAAGCATCACCGTTGCCATGTGATTTACCAACTGTGTGACCACCAGCAGTTAAGGCAACTGTTTCTTCATCATCCATAGCCATACGAAGAAATGTTTCACGAATTTGTAAAGCAGTTTTTAATGGATCTGATTTTCCATTAACACCTTCTGGGTTCACATAAATTAATCCCATTTGCACAGCTGCTAATGGATTTTCCATGGTGCTTGGATCTTCCAGGTTTGCATATCGAGAATCACTTGGTGCTAAGAATTCTTTTTCAGCACCCCAATAAATATCTTTTTCTGGTTGCCAAATATCTTCACGACCAAAACCGAAACCAAATGTTTTTAATCCCATTGATTCATAAGCAATTGTTCCAGCTAAAACCATTAAGTCTGCCCAGCTAATTTTGTTGCCATATTTTTTCTTGATTGGCCAAAGTAGTCGACGAGCTTTATCTAAGTTGACATTGTCTGGCCAAGAATTTAGGGGAGCAAATCTTTGATTACCAGTTCCGCCACCTCCGCGACCATCTGCTGTTCTATATGAACCAGTAGCGTGCCAAGACATACGAATCATTAATCCGCCGTAATGTCCCCAGTCAGCTGGCCACCATGACTGACTATCAGTCATTAGGGCATGTAAATCTTTTTTTAAAGCTGCAAAATCAAGTGTTTTTAATTCTTCACGGTAATTAAAGTTTTCACCAAGTGGATTTGTTTTTTTGTCATGTTGATGCAAAATATCTAAGTTAAGGGCGTTAGGCCACCAATCCATATTTGTGGTTCCAGTAACAGTCATTGCTCCATGAACTACTGGGCATTTAGCGGTGTCGGTCATTTTTTCCTTCCGGTTATTTATTTGAATTTCTTTTTTTATAAGTCTTCTTTTTTTTCACATTATCTACTCCAGCTCCGAGCCTATGCACTACGTCGGAAAAAATGGAGTTTGCAGCGTGATTATTTCAATAATAGCAATTGGGCAAAAAAACCTTAAGAAAAGGTATTTTGCTTCATTGTCCGGATTTAGGCTTGGACTTGGGTGATATCAAGTGTTGGGTCTACTTCAAAACTTAAGTCTGCTGGATCAAGTCCTGCACTATATAAATGTGAACCAAGGGCTGCCACCATCGCGCCATTGTCTGTACAAAGTGCTGGTCTAGGAATTCTGACTCTTACTCCATGTTTTTCGGCTTCACTTTGAGCCATTGCTCTTAATCTGGAATTTGCAGCTACCCCGCCACCAATAACTACAGTGTTAATCCCAAAGTTTTGGGCAGCCAACATAGTTTTTTTAACCAATACTTCAACGACGGCTTCTTGAAAAGATGCGGCAACATCTGCCACAGGTATTGCTTCTCCAGTTTTTTGCCAGGCTTGCACCCATCTGGCAACCGCAGTTTTTAAGCCAGAGAATGAAAAATCATAAGTATGATCAATTAAATCTTGTTTGCTCATTAATCCTTTAGGGAAATCAATTGATAATTGATCACCACTTTGTGCTGCTTTGTCAATCCAGGGGCCACCAGGAAAAGGTAAACCTAAAACTCGAGCAACTTTATCAAAGGCTTCACCTGCTGCATCGTCTAAAGTTTTACCTAAAGACTCAATTGAATAATTAATATTATTAACTTTTAGTAAAGAAGAATGTCCACCACTAACTAATAATGCTAAACAAGGTTCAGGCAAAGCCCCGTTTTCTAAAGTGTCAACTGCTACGTGTGCTGCTAAATGGTTTACCCCATAAATTGGTTTATTTAAAGCAACCGCCAATGCTTTAGCAGCAGCTACTCCCACTACTAATGCACCTGCTAAACCTGGTCCACTAGTCACAGCAATTGCATCTATTTGATTTAAACTTATGCCAGAGGCTTCAACTGATTTTTTTATTGTAGGAATCATTGCTTCGACGTGTGCTCTTGATGCAACTTCAGGTACTACTCCACCAAATCTTGCCTGTTCTTCCACAGAAGATGCCAAGGTGTCGGCTAATAATTGGTTTCCTCTAACGATTCCAATTCCTGTTTCATCACAAGATGTTTCAATTCCTAGGATTAATGGATTTGTCATTTACTTCTCAAATCAAGTTGCATAACGACCGCGTCATTTCCGTTGGGATAATAGTTACTTCTTTTAGCGATTTGATCAAATTTTCTTGATTTATATAGTGCAATTGCAGGTTGATTTTCTGCCACTACTTCAAGGGAAATTCGGTTAGCGTTTTTTTCTTTAATTTTTTCTAACAAGGCATCTAATAATTTGCCCCCAAATCCTTTATTTTGATACTCAGGTTTAATCACCATGGTTTGAATATCGGCATCTGCCCCATTAAAGGCAGCACCGCCAAAACCTACAATTTCACCTTTTTCATCAGTCAAAGCTAAGTAGTAGCGGTTTTGCAGACTTAGTTCATCCCAAAAAGTATTTAATGACCAAGCAGTGGCATTAAAAACTTGCTGATCTATTTTATGAGCTTTCGCAATATGCCACCAACTCAATGGTTCTATTTTTAAACTCATGCGCGTTCAGCCAAAGTTAGGGCATCTGGTCTTCTCAAATAAAGCGGAATTGGGGGGAGTAAAACTTGTCTAGGAAGTGCCACTATTGAACCATCACCTGAACTGGAATCTGTGGCAAAACTTTTTATTTCTTCTCGAATTTCAGATCTATTGAATGCTTCAATGGCAGCATTTCCTAATGCAACTGGATCTAGGCCTTCATTTATTACTAACGGAAAATTATTAGGAACCTCTTCTAATTTAGAAACTCTCGGAGTACTAATTCGTCTGATCCCTTGATATTGGGTCCAATAAACTTCTTTTCTTCTGGCATCTGTCACAACGGTGAATTCTTTGTTTCCATTTTTACTTACATATTCAAAAGCAAGAGCATCATGGCTACAAATTCCATAAACTGGAATATTTAGGGCATAACTTATTGTTTGGGCGCTTACAATGCCAACTCTTAAACCAGTAAAAGGTCCTGGACCAATTCCACAAATAATTCCACCAAGTTCTGGGCTCAATAATCCTGATTCATCAATAACTTGTTTAATTAGTTGAGCACAAAATTCTGCATGCCTTAAACCATCATCTTTTATCGCTACTACTGCAGGTTTTCCAAATTGTAAAAGTGCCACAGCGATTCTGTTAGTTGAGGTATCAACCACTAATAAATTAGTTGGGCCTTTCATTATTTGGCCAATCCTTCAAGTATTGATTCGTCTGCGGAGATAACAAATTCTCTTCTCTCTTCATTATCCACAAACTGATTAATTTGAATGTGGATGGGCTCGGTTACTAAATCATTTACCAGTCCCTTGCCCCACTCCACAACTAAAATGCTTTGCTCTAAATCACTTGCCAGATCTAAATGAGAAATTTCTGCCAAAGTATTTAAACGATATGCATCAACATGAACTAGTGCTGGTCCTTTGCCTATGGCTTTATGTTCTCGGGCGATAACGAAGGTGGGGCTTGTGACATGTCCTTTTATTTCTAAATCTTGAGCTATTCCTTGGGTAAATGTGGTTTTTCCAGCCCCTAATTCCCCATCCAATAAAACAACATTTCCTGGTTTTAAGAGCTGACCTAGTTTTTTACCTAATTCTTTGGTTTCAGTTGCACTATTAGTTTGAATTGTTAGAGGCATAAACTAAGTGATTTCTAAATTTCGTTTAAATATATACGAGGAACTCGTGGTCCAAGTCGGGTAATAATTTCATATCCAATACTTTGAGAAGCTTTTGCCCATTGTTCAACATCGGGATGATTTTTTGCAGGATCACCAAAAAGTATTACTTCATCTCCTGCTTGTAAATCTAGATCGTCAATATCGATCATAAATTGATCCATACAGATTCGTCCTGCAACATTAAAAGTTTTACCATTAGCTAAAACCACACCTTTATTTCCTGCGATTCGAGGAACCCCATCTGCATAACCAAGTGGAATTAAAGCAATTTTGGTGTCTTTACTTGTGACATATTCTGACCCATAAGAAATACCATGTCCTTTAGGTAATTCTTTAACTAAAGCTACTTCTGCTTTTAAAGTCATTGCTGGTCTTAAACCAAATTCTGAAGCTGGTCCAACTTCGCCACCAGGAGTGATTCCATAAACGGCAATACCTGGTCTTACTAAATCAAAATGTGTGTGAGGTGCAGTAAGTGTTGCTGCACTATTGGCAGCATGTTTCATTAAGTTTCTAATTCCCTTAGAAGAAATATATTTAAAACTTTCATCAAGTACTTCCAGTTGTTTCATGATGGTTGGACTACTTGGAGCATCTGCTAGTGCAAAGTGTGTCCAGACTGCCACTATTTCTATTAAACCTTGGGCTTTTGCATCTAATAAGTAATCAAGCAGTTCGGGTAAGTCTTTTGGACTAACTCCATTTCTTCCTAAACCGGTGTCAACTTTTATGTGCACTTGAGCAGTTTTGCCACATTTTTTGGCACCTGCAATTACTGATACAGCTATTTCCATAGAGGAAACAGAAACATCGATTCCTAAATCAACACATTTTTCCCACTGATCATTGGGAGATCCAAGCCAGGTAAGAATTTTTCCTTGATCTCCAGCTTTTCTTAATTCAATTGCTTCTTCTAAAAGGGCGGTGCCCAGCCAATTTGCCCCACCTTGTCTGGCTGCTTTTGCTGTGGGAATTAGTCCATGACCATAGGCATCGGCTTTAACTACTGCCATAACTTCAGAATTTTTTGCTAAATCTTGTAAGACTGTGACGTTTTCTCTGATGGCTGCTAAATCAATATAGGCACCACGCAAATTAGACATTTATATTCCTACGTCTAATTTATTGCTTTTCAGCAATAACGAAAGCAGTTGCAATATTTCCATCATGAGAAAGTGATAAATGCCAATTAGTAATTCCTTGATTTTTAGCTTCAGCTAAAACTGTGCCAGATATTTCTAAATATGGTTTGCCACGTTGGCCAATTAATATTTCGCAATCTTGCCAACTTAAACCAGCTGGTGCACCTAAAGCTTTTGCGACTGCTTCTTTGGCAGCAAATCTGGCAGCTAAGGAAACTGCGTTTTCACCTTTTCCTCCGGGTGTAGCAATTTCTCTTTCGGTAAACAAACGATTTGATAATCCAGGAGTTCTAATGAGAGATCCTTGAAAACGAGGAGTGTCAACAACATCAACACCGATACCTATGATCATTTAACTATTTCCTCACTACTCAACTGTTACCGATTTAGCCAGATTACGGGGTTGGTCAACATCGTGGCCTTTCAGTGTGGCCAGTGCGCAGGAAAATACTTGTAAAGGAACAGTTGCCACCAAAGGTTGCAAAAGTGAGCTGGTTTGAGGAATCCGGATGATGTGATCTGCAAAATCAAGAACCGAATCATCTTCTTCTTCCACAATCAATATTGTTTTGGCTCCCCTTGCTCTTATTTCTTGAATATTGCTGACAACTTTTTCGTGTAATTCTTTTTCTACTCTCACACTTGGCACAATTACCACCACTGGGATGCCATCTTCAATTAAAGCTATTGGTCCATGTTTTAATTCTCCAGCTGCAAATCCTTCAGCGTGCATATAGGCAAGTTCTTTTAATTTTAAAGCACCTTCTAGTGCTATTGGAAAACCTACATGTCGACCAATAAATAGCACACTGTTTGCGTTCACATATTTTTTAGCTAAATCATTTACCGCTTCTGTGGTGTCAAGTACTACATCTATTTTGTAAGAAATGTCAGCTAATTCCGTCATTACTTGTTTAATTTCTGTAGTTGGTTTATCAAGTCTTAATTGAGCAAAATAAAGAGAAAGCATTTCAACAGCAACTACTTGGGTTAAGAATGCTTTTGTGGAAGCAACAGCAATTTCAGGTCCCCCACGGGTATATAAAACTGCATCTGATTCACGAGGAATAGTTGATCCTTGAGTGTTACAGATTGCTAAAACTTTTGCCCCTTGAGATTTTGCATGCCTTATGGCCATAAGTGTGTCCATGGTTTCACCGCTTTGAGAAATAGCCACAATTAAAGTTTTGTCATTCAAAATTGGATCACGGTATCTAAATTCACTGGCAACTTCAACTTCGCATGGAATTCTGGCCCAGCGCTCCATGGCATATTTACCAATTAGGCCTGAATGATAAGCAGTGCCGCAAGCTACAAAGATTATTTTTTCAAACTTTTTAATTTCAGCAGCACTTAATTTCATTTCTTCTAAAGTTACTTTGCCATCATCACTTAAACGACCAACTAAAGTTTCAGCAACTGCTTTTGGTTGTTCAAATATCTCTTTTAACATAAATAGATCAAAGCCACCTTTTTCAGCAGCTTGGGCATCCCAGTTCACAACAAATTCTTTAGTTTGCGCAGGCTTGCCTTCAAAGTCTGTAATTGTTATTTTGTCTTTTTTTAATTCCACAACTTGATCTTGACCTAATTCAATAGCGTTTTTGGTATGAGAAATGAATGCAGCAACATCTGAAGCTAAAAAGTTTTCCCCTTCACCTCGTCCAACCACAAGAGGTGAGTTTCTTCTTGCTCCAACTACGACATCTGGTTGTTGGGCATGAACTGCTACTAACGTAAAAGCACCTTTTAGTTTACGAACTACTTTTCGCATACTTTCTGCTAAGTCATTATTTGATTTAGGATATTCAAAACTAAGTAAATGTGCTACAACTTCAGTATCTGTGTCACTGCTTAATTTAATGCCATTGTTTTGTAATTCTTTTCTTAATTCTGCAAAGTTTTCAATAATTCCGTTATGAATAACTGCTATTTCGTTTGCAACATCTGTGTGCGGATGAGCATTTGCATCATTAGGGATACCGTGGGTTGCCCAACGAGTGTGACCTATTCCAGTTGTGGAATTTGGTAAAGGATCTGTTCCTAAAAGAGTTTCTAAATTAACAAGTTTGCCAGCTTTTTTTCTAACCTCGAGTTTGTGATCTTGCACAACTGCAACACCAGCAGAGTCATAACCGCGATACTCAAGACGACGAAGCCCCTCAACCACTACGGCTAAGGCTTGCTTGTCTCCGACGTATCCAACAATTCCACACATTGTGCTTTGAGTCTAGGGGAAAGAAGTTTTGAAGTAGTCTGCTATCTGTGCTTATCTTGTTGCCTCCCAGTGAAGGAAAAAACCTTATTCAAAAGGGCAAACCGGTCTCACTTGCCTCCCTTTCCTTTGCCAAAGAATTAACTACTACCAGGAAACAAGTCTTAAACGCACTTGGCTCAAAGATACTCAAAGCTGCAAGTGATAAAGCCATAAATGTTTATTCAGGTGTCTTGTATCAAGCACTTGATTATTTAAATCTAAATACTGCCAGCAAAAAAAGAGCTGAAAAAAATATTGTGATCATTTCTGCAGTTTTTGGAGCTGTGCAATTGTTAGATAAAATTCCAACCTACAAACTTGATATGGCCAAATCGTTACCAAAAATAGGATCTCTTAATGCTTTGTGGAAACAAGTAATTCCAACAGCTTTAGAAAAAATTAAAACCCCTTTGATTATTGATTGCAGATCTTCTACTTATCAAGGAGTTTGGGTTCCAGATTTAAATAAAACTGTTGGAATCAGAGTTTTTATTATAAAAAATGGTAAAAAATCTGTGGTGACACATATGTCTAAGAAAACTAGAGGTGAAGTAGCAAACTTTTTAGTCAAGCAATCTAAGGTGCCAAAAACAGCTCAAGAATTACAGAAACTACTCAGCAAAGAATTTAAATGTGAATTAATAAAACCAACAAATAAAACTAGTTGGTTTCTAGATGTTATAAGTAAATAATCACATAACACTTATCTCCCTGACACGTGGCTGGAGTCATCAGTTAAACTTAACTTTATGGCGATTCTGCACCCCACCAAGGAAAAGTTAATCCAGACTTATTTGGAACTTTTAAAAACCAATAACTTTCGCTCAATTACCTCTGAGATGGTTTTGGAAACATCAGGTATAACCAAGGGATCTCTTTACCACCATTTTGAAGACTTCAATCACCTAATCGAAACTGTTCGAATTGTGAAGTTTTCCCGATGGGTTGATTCATCAATTGAAATAATTAGCAACTTGATTGCCAGTTCAAAAACTAAAGAAGATGCAGTAAAAGCTCTACATGAAGTTACAGTCTCGACTCAAAATTTTTCACAATCAAGTAGAAGACTTGAAAGAACTGAGACCATCAGTTTAACTCTAGATAATGAAAGATTTCATAAAGCTTTATCAGTTGAACAGACAAGACTAACAACTGCTTTAACCGATATTATTCGTGAAGCAATTGAAAAAGAATTCATCAGAAAAGATTTAGATCCTCAAGTGCTTGCAGTCTTTATCCAGGCCTACACCTTAGGAAAAATTGTGGATGACATTAATCCTAACCGAATTGATGAAGATAAATGGGTAAGTTTAATTGATGAAATTCTTTTAAAGGTGTTACTGGTTTAACAGGTTTTTTTAACCACTGCAGCTAAAGCTTCAGCTATTTCTTGTGCTTGTTGGGCAGTTTCTGCTTCAACCATAACTCTGATTAATGGTTCAGTTCCACTGGAACGCAATAACACTCTTCCCTTATCAGCTAAAGTTTTTTCTATCTTTTGAACTTCTTCTTGCAAAATAGGGTTATCTATTTTTGCTCTATCTACACCTGAAACATTTATCAATACTTGAGGAAACTTAGTAACAACACCAGCTAATTCACCTAATGTTCTATTTGAATTAACAACAGCATTCATTAGCTGTAGCGCAGTTAATAAACCATCTCCAGTTGTGGAGTGATTGCGCATAATCACATGTCCTGATTGTTCCCCACCTAAAACAAAATTGTTTTCTTCCATTGCTTCTAAGACATATCTATCTCCTACTGCTGTTTGGATCACAGATATTTTTGATGATTGCATAGCTAATTTAAATCCAAGATTTGCCATCACAGTTGAAACAACTGTGTCATTGTTTAAATTGCCAGAGTTCTTAAAATCGTTTGCCAAGATAGCTAAAATGTGATCACCATCAATAATGTTTCCTTGAGAATCAATTGCTAAACATCTATCGGCATCACCATCGTGAGCGATGCCTAAATCACATTTATTTTTCTTAACTGTTTCTATTAATGATTCAAGATGAGTTGAACCACAATTGTCATTAATATTTATGCCATCGGGAGCATTATGAATTGCAATTACATCTGCTCCTGCTCTTTGATATAAATCAGGTGCTGATTCTGAGGCTGCGCCATTGGCGCAATCAACTGCAATTTTTAATCCCTTCAAGGATCCTGTGGGGATAGTTTCTAATAAATGATGCAGGTATGCCTCATAGGCATCTGCCATTTCTTTGACTCTTCCAATCTCACTGCCCGTTGGATGGGGCACAATTGTTTCTAGGTTTTTTTCTATTTCATCTTCTGTGGTATCAGGTAATTTTTTGCCATCTTTGGAAAAGAATTTAACGCCGTTATCTGAAAACACATTATGCGAAGCAGATAAAACTACACCTAAATCAGCAGAATAATATTGAGTTAAATAAGCAATTGCTGGTGTTGGGAGGACTCCAACTTTTAAAACTTCTACTCCAGTTGTGGCCAAACCTGCGATTAAGGCTGCTTCTAACATTTCACCTGAAGCTCTTGGATCTCTACCCACAACAGCTTTTGCTTTACCTGAGCCGTGTTGTTGAGCAATAACTAAGGAGGCAGCTTTACCAAGGGAAAAAACTAATTCGGGAGTTAAATCTTTATTAGCAACTCCACGCACACCATCGGTGCCGAATAATCGGCCCACAAATTAGCGCTTACTGTATTGTGAACGCTTACGCGCTTTCTTCAAACCAGCTTTTTTACGTTCAATAACTCTTGGATCACGAGTTAAGAAGCCAGCTTTTTTCAAAGTAGGTCTGTTTGCGTCACGATCAATTTCATTTAATGCTCTAGCAATTCCTAAACGAAGAGCACCAGCTTGTCCACTTGATCCTCCGCCAACAATATGAGAAATAACATCATAAGTTTTTTCAATTCCCAAAACTTTAAATGGATCATTTACCAATTGTTGATGTAATTTGTTTGGGAAATAAACAGCTAATTCTTTACCGTTAACAATAAACTTACCGTTGCCTGGAACAATTCTTACGCGAGCAATAGCTTCTTTTCTTCTACCGGTACCAGCACTTGGGCCAACTTTTCCTGGCTTTAAATTAATTGCGGCTTTTGGTGATTCTGAAGATACGTAGTTTTCTGATTCGCTCAAGATATTTTCCTTTTAGTTAGCAACTTGCTTGATTTGTTTAATTTCGTAAGGCTTTGGACCTTGTGCAACATGGGGATGGTTACCATCTGCATAAACTTTTAATTTCTTGATCATTTGACGACCAAGTTTGTTGTGAGGCAACATTCCTTTAACTGCAATTTCAATTGCGCGTTGTGGGTTTGTTTCTAATAATTTGTCGTAACCAATAGCAGTCATACCGCCTGGAAAACCTGAGTATGAGAAAGCTTCTTTTTGTTGACGCTTTGATCCAGAAAGAGAAACTTTGCCAGCATTAATAACGATTACAAAATCGCCTGTGTCAACGTGTGGTGCAAAAATTGTTTTGTGTTTGCCGCGCAAAAGTATGGCTGCAGCTGAGGCAATGCGACCTAGTGGAACATCGTTGGCATCAATAATGTGCCATTGACGAGTTACATCGGAAGCTTTTGGGCTAAATGTACGCACGAGTTTGATTCATCCTTTTGGGGCTATTTGGTACTAACTTGCTCGAAGTCCTAGATTACCTCTGGTGTTGGTCTTGAGTCACACCGAGGGTCTGGCTCAAAATGGACAAATCCCTCCCCAGTTTGCCCTCAAGAATCTGGATTCTGGGAAGAAAAAAAGACCAATTTTGGGCGTTAGCTGATTATTGAGCACAAACCCCTGGATCTGAATATGAAAAAGCTCGATTTTGGACATTCTGAAGACAAAATGATTTTCTAGCAAAATTACTGAAAAACTAGGCGTCGTAGTTTTCTGCGAGTTTTTCTATAAATTTCTTGCGTAAATCTGAAGCAACCGGTCCAGGTGCTTGCAAAACTCTATTATCAATTTTAGAAATAGGTTGAATATCTCTGGTTGAAGAAGTTAAGAAAGCTTCATCAACATCTGTCAAAACTGACATTGGTAAATTGACTTCTTTAACATCAAACCATTGCACAACTAAAGCTCTTGTAATTCCACCTAAACAACCACTACTTAAAGCAGGGGTTAAGACTTGACCATCTTTGACCACAAAAATATTGGAACCAGTTCCTTCACATAATTCACCTTTTGTATTAGGCATGATTGCTTCATGTGCACCTAGTTTTTTAGCCACATTAAGTAGTGCCGCATTTTGGGCATACGAAGTTGTTTTGGCTCCAGCCAACATACTTCTATCGTTTCGAGCATCTCCCACAGTTGTAACAATTGCAGTTTCTGGCCAAATAGCTTCAGGACTTACTGCCACTACCAAAGTAAAGTTTTCTTTAGTGCGATCAGAACCTAATGGTCCAACTCCTGAGGTATATGTGATGCGCATGCGCATCACATCCCCTAAATCTTTATTGGCAACTATTACTTCATTAATTGCTTTTCTTAAAATCTCTTCACTATTTAATTCAATACCTATGCAATCAAGAGAGTAAATCAATCTCTCAACATGTCTTGTGAGGGCAACGGGTTGACCTTTAATTACTTTTAATGTTTCAAATGCTCCATCGCCAACGGTGAAACCGTGATCAAAAATAGAAACAGTTGCCTTATCGGCATCAACTAGAGAATCATTTAACCAAACTTTAGTGGAGTTCACAGGCCACCCATTTTCTCTGGAAATTAAGGCCAACTCTACTAAGCCCATTTACAAAGTCTTCGGGGGCGCAGGTGTTCATGTCTTGTGTTCTCAACCTGTGGTTATGTAGTCTTGCAAAGCTTTTTTCTCATTCTCTAACTCGTCTACATACGCCTTCACAATGTCGCCTATGGAAATAATTGAAATCAAATTATTTGCATCGTCAACTACTGGAATGTGTCGAAATTTTTGATTAGTCATGATGGCCATCAACTCTGCGATCTGTTCATTTTCTTTGCAGGTTATGACATTGGTAGTCATGATGTCTCGCACTTTTATGCTTGCCAAGTTGTTGAAGTTCTTATGCATTTCTCTAACAACGTCTCGTTCAGAAACAATGCCTTTAAAACCTATTCCGTCTTTTGATACCACCAAGGCACCTACTTTGTGCTGACTAAATTTGGACACCAACTCAAGTAAAGTTGCACTCTCATCAATTGTTATAACTTTTTTGTTTTTGATCAAACTCATAACTTTCATAAAAACTCCTTACTCTTAACCCATGTTGCTCCTGAATTAGGATTTTTTCAATGACTTGGGCAAAAGAATTTATTTAAAGATTATTCAACCTAAGAAATACCCTCTAGATGTCTAGTTCGTCTGGTTATTTCATATTGAGCCTTTAGTTTTGAATTTGTGGGATATTTAACTTCTTCTAATACCAAAGCTTTTGCTGCCACCACGTTTACTTCAGCTACCTTGATTCTTTTCTTCAATAACTCTTTAGGCCAATTAACTGATTTAGATTCATCCCCAACTTGTAATAAGACTCCGATTAATCCTCGAACCATGGAGTAGCAAAAGGCATCAGCTACAACTTCACAAGTTACATAATCTCCAGTTCTCATCCATTTGAATTTCTTTAAATCTCTTATTGTGGTAGAGCCAGATCTGGTTTTACAAAAGGCAATAAAGTCATGTAACCCAATTAGTTCTTTGCTGGCTTTATTCATCAAAGAAACATTTAGTTTTTTTCGATAATCTAGAACATAACGAGAGCTCATTGGATCACTACCGTTTTGTGAATTACAAATTGTGTAGGAATACCTTCTAGTTAGGGCTGAATATCTGGCATCAAAATCTGGATGTGTAACTTCATAGCTTTTAACTTGAATATCTGCAGGTAAAATTCTTCTAAATTTATATAACGGATCTTTTACTTTTTGCCAGACATTTTCTTCCACATCAAAATGCACCACTTGACCGCGAGCATGGACTCCCGCATCAGTTCTTCCTGCCCCAATTGTTTTTGGTTTGGCAATACTTAAAAATTGTTGCAGTGCTTTATTTAATTCTCCTTGCACAGTTTTACCGTGTGGCTGAATGCCAAATCCTGAATAGTTTGTGCCGTCATAGGCAATATCTAAACGAATACGAATGAGCCCACCTCTTTTGGAAGTGGGCTCAATTTTTTTCATTTTTTTTGATTTGTGAGAAAAAAGTTATTCGTCCTTTGGTTCTTCTTTAGCTGCTGCTTTTTTCGCAGGTTTAGCTGCTGCTTTCTTTGCTGCACTCTTGGCAGCACCTTCAGCTTCAGCTACAACTTTTTGCGCAGTTGATTCAACTAGTTCCACAACAGCCATTGGAGCATTGTCACCTTTTCTGGGACCAAGTTTGGTAATTCTGGTGTAGCCACCATTTCTGGTAGCAAAACTTGGACCAATTTCAGTAAATAGTGAGTGCACTACAGATTTGTCACGGATAATTCCCATAACTCTTCTGCGAGCAGAAAGATCGCCACGTTTTGCAAAAGTAATGATTCTTTCTGCAAAGGGACGAAGTTTGCGTGCTTTGGCTTCTGTTGTTGTGATCTTGCCTTTTTCAAATAGTGATGTAGCTAAGTTAGCTAAAATCAATTTTTGATGGGCTGCTGAACCACCAAGACGCGTACCTTGGGTTGGTGTTGCCATTGTTATCTCCTAAGTATCTTAAAGCGTCGTTGGTTTTAGTATTGTTCGTCTTCAGCAAGATTTTCATCATCAGACTCTTCGCTATAGCCTGGTGATTTTGTTCTGTCATAGCCTGCTGGTGAATCTTTTAGTTGCAAGCCCAACATCTGAAGTTTTGCGATAACTTCGTCAATTGATTTTTGACCGAAGTTACGAACGTCCATCAAATCAGCTTCACTTCTGGTAATCAATTCACCAACTGTGTGCACGCCTTCGCGCTTCAAGCAGTTGTATGAACGAACAGTTAAGTCAAGTTGTTCGGTTGGCATATTTAGTTGTTCTAATACGTAAGCATCAATTGGGCTGGGCCCGATTTCAATGCCTTCAGCATTTACGTTTAGTTCATGTGCCAAACCAAATAGTTCAACCAAAGTACGACCAGCAGATGCCACTGCATCCCCAGGTCTCATTGATGGTTTGGTTTCAACATCGATGATCAAACGATCAAAGTCTGTTCTTTGTTCCACACGGGTGGCTTCAACTTTGTAAGTAACTTTTACTACTGGTGAATAAATTGAGTCAACTGGAATACGACCAATTTCAGCACCGGTTACTTTGTTTTGCACAGCTGTGACATAGCCACGACCGCGCTCAACTACTAATTCCATTTCCAATTTACCTTTGCCATTAAGTGTGGCAATGTGATGTTTTGGATTATGAACTTCTACTCCAGCTGGAGCAGTGATATCTGCTGCAGTAACAGCTCCTGGACCAGATTTTTTCAAATAAAGGATTGATGGTTCATCGTTATCTGATGAAACAACTAGTTCTTTCACATTCATCACGATTTCTGTGACATCTTCAACTACACCATCAAGTGTGGTGAATTCATGAAGTGCACCATCAATGCGAATGCTGGTAACTGCTGCTCCTGGAATTGAGGAAAGCAGAGTTCTGCGTAATGAGTTTCCTAGGGTGTAACCAAAACCTGGTTCTAGGGGCTCAAGAATATAGCGACCTTGGGTTTCAGAGATTTTCTCTTCGACCAAGACTGGACGTTGTGCGATTAACATATTTTTTACTACCTCTCAGGCGACCTCTATTTGACGCCTACTTGGGGAATTGCTTTTTTTACTTGGAGTACAACTCAACGATCAACTGTTCTTGAACAGCTGTGTCGATTTGTGATCTAAGTGGTTTTGCAGTTACCAAAATTCGCATGATAGTTGATGAAACATCTAGCCATGCTGGAATTGGCTTCTCACCTGATTCAGCTCTTGCCACAACGAAAGGTGTTAACTCGCGTGACTCGGGACGAACTTCGATGATGTCTGATACAGAAACTTGGTAAGAAGGAATATTTAATTTCTTACCATTTACTAATACGTGACCATGTCTTACAACTTGTCTGGACATGTCACGACTTTTAGCAAAACCTGCGCGATAAACCACGTTGTCTAAACGTGTTTCTAACATGGAAAGAAGGTTTTCACCAGTCTTACCTGTTCTTCGGGAAGCTTCTTCGTAATAGTTACGGAATTGTCTTTCCAATACACCATAGATACGTGCAGTTTTTTGCTTTTCACGTTTCTGTAATGAGTATTCAGATTCTTTGCTTCGGTTTCTACCGTGTTGACCTGGTGGGAATGGACGAGATTCCATTGGACACTTTGGTGAATCACATTTAGAACCTTTTAAATAAAGTTTTACTTTTTCGCGACGGCATCTCTTGCAATCTGCCCCTGTGTAACGTGCCATAAGTTTTCTTTTCTCCTTGTTTCTTTAAAAGTTGTTAACTAGACGCGACGGCGCTTGCGGTGGCGCACACCGTTGAATGGAACTGGGGTGACATCTTGAATTTGACCAACTTCAAGACCAGAGGCTTGCAAAGATCTGATTGCGGTTTCGCGACCTGACCCTGGGCCCTTAACAAAAACATCGACTTTCTTAAGTCCATGTTCCATTGCTTTTTTCGCTGCATCTTCTGCTGCCATTTGCGCAGCAAATGGTGTTGACTTACGTGAACCTTTAAAGCCCACATGTCCACTTGAAGAAGATGAGATAACTGCTCCAGTTAAATCTGTGATGGAAACAATTGTGTTGTTAAAAGTTGATTTGATGTGGGCTTGACCATGTGCCACATTCTTTTTAACTTTTTTGCGAACTTTTTTATTTTTCGCATTTGGTTTAGCTTTCTTTTCTTTTTCAGCCATTAGTCAAATCCTCTACTTCGCTGCAATCTTTTTGCCGGCAACGGTTTTGCGCGGACCTTTACGAGTTCTGGCGTTAGTGTGTGTTCTTTGTCCACGAACGGGAAGTCCGCGACGATGACGAATACCTTGGTAAGAACCAATTTCAACTTTACGTCTGATATCTGATGAAACTTCACGACGAAGATCACCTTCAACTTTAAAGTTTTGATCTATGTATTCACGAAGTTTTACTAATGCAGGTTCATCCAAATCTTTAACTCTGGTATTTGGATCAACACCTGCTGCAGCAAGCATTTGAACTGAACGCGTACGTCCGATTCCATAAATGTAGGTGAGTGCAACTTCAACGCGCTTATCGCGAGGAAGATCAACTCCAGCTAAACGTGCCATATTGGGCGGTTTTCCTTTTCTATCTAGTTACAGAAGTGTTGGCTACGTGTTATCGGTCTTACCCGCCCTGGGTAAGTCTTTGGCTTCTGGTTCCAAAGGTGTCGTTCTCTATTTAAATCGGCAAGATTTAATTTGAGATGACGGATAACCGTAATTGGTTACTACAAGTTTTGTGCTTAACCTTGACGTTGTTTGTGTCTAGGGTTTTCGCAAATAACCATTACGCGTTTGTGACGACGAATAACTTTGCACTTGTCACAAATCTTTTTAACACTTGGTTGTACTTTCATACTTTCCTTTTTTCGTAATTGGTTTACTTGTAGCGGTAAACAATCCGACCGCGAGTTAAATCGTAGGGTGATAACTCCACGATTACGCGATCGTCTGGCAAAATTCTGATGTAATGCATTCGCATTTTGCCGCTGATGTGTGCAAGAACTTTATGGCCATTATCAAGTTCCACCCGAAACATTGCGTTGGGTAGAGCCTCGGCGATGGTGCCTTCTAGCTCAATGGCTCCTTCTTTTGCCATACCTCTCTTAACGTCAGCTTTTTGATTAACCGAAATACGAGTCTACGAGCCTAAGCATTCCCCCACGCCACAAGGGTCATATATATAGTCACAAAAACCGGCATTTGCCTACCCATTCAAGCATTAATAAGTGGGCTTTGTTGGTTCCATTTCTTTGATCCAAGCCAATATTCCCCCAGCTAAATGCTGGGTTTGTAGATATCCGTTGTGTCTTAAATAGGCCAAAACTTCATTTGATCTAGAGCCAGAACGGCAATAAAGCACAACTGGTTTATCAAGAGGCAACAAATTTAGTTTTTCCCCGCTTAAAATATCGTCTTTGTTGATTAAAACTGAACCAGCAATATTTACTAGTTTGTTCTCACTTTCCTCTCGAACATCAACTAATAGAAAGTCTTTTGCTTCATCTTTTTTAGCAACAAGCATTTTTGCTAACTCTGATACAGAGATTCCTGGGTCAAGCACAACACTTTGGTTATTACAAAATTCTTCATAGTCAATTAACTCAGTCAAACTAGGGTTATTACCACATATAACACAGTTCTGGTCTTTACTTATTTTGATTTTATTAAACGAAGATTGCACTGCGGCATAGGACAAAACTTCCCCAATTAAGACCTCTGCCATTCCCGTAATAATTGCTAAAGCTTGAGTGACTTGCAGTGAGCCGATAGTTGCACACATGCTTCCTAAAACTCCGCCGGTGGCACAACTTGGCACCATGTTTGATGGAGGTGGTGTTGGATGCAGGCATCTATAGCAAGGACCATGTTTTTTCCAAAAGACACTTAACTGACCATCAAATCTATATATTGATCCCCAAATAAATGGTTTATTTAATAAAACACAGGCATCATTAATTAAATATCTGGTAGCAAAGTTATCTGTGCCATCAATGACTAAGTCATAGTTTTTAATAATATTAAGAGCGTTTTTTGAAGTTAGTTTCTCTTCATGAAGGTTAACTTTTATTAATGGATTTAAATCTAATACTTTTTCTTTCGCACTTTGAGCCTTTGATTGCCCAATTTTAGAATTACTGTGAATAATTTGTCGCTGTAAGTTACTTTCTTCAACCACATCAAATTCACATATTCCTATTTCGCCAACACCAGCACCGGCTAAATAAAGTAAAACTGGTGAACCTAAACCACCTGCTCCAATAACTAAAACTTTGGCATTTTTTATTCTTTGTTGACCTTGACTGCCAACTTCAGGTAAAAGAATGTGTCTGGCATAACGTTTTATTTCTTCATTGGTTAGTTTTTGACTTGGATCAACCAAGGCATCAATCTTCATAAGATAAGAGTTTCATGCTCAAAACGATTAGCTAAACATTGGGGCAAGGCAGTGGGTGAAAAATAGTCAAGAACGTGCCAGACTGGCTACATCATGAATTCACCCATCATCGGAATTTCTTGTTACGTTGAACCAGCCAAGTGGGGTGCTTGGGATATCACCGCTGCAGTTTTACCTTTTGATTACATTTCATCTATTACACAAGCTGGTGGCAGAGCAGTAATAATTCCACCAGATACTCAAGGTGGACATGTTGTAAATAATCTTGATGGCTTAATCATTGCAGGGGGTGCAGATATTGATGCACGTTTATACAAACAAACACCACATGAAACTGCTGACAAACCTCGCGAAACCAGAGATGGTGGAGAAATTGCGTTATACAACGCAGCTAAAGAAATTGGTTTACCTTTCTTAGGAATTTGTCGTGGTTTACAAATTATGGCTGTAGCTGAAGGTGGAACTTTAATTCAACATCTGCCAGATGTGACAAAACTAAATCACAGACCAGCTCCAGCACAATTTTCTAATCATCAGGCAAGATTTAAAAATGATTCACTAGTTGCTTCGATAGTTGGATCAGAAATGATTGTTAATTCTTCTCATCATCAAGCTGTTGATAATCCAGGTTCTTTAACTATCACGGGTTGGGCTGAAGATGAAACTATTGAAGTTTTAGAAGATCCAAGTAGAAAATTTCATTTAGGGGTGCAGTGGCATCCTGAAATGAGTGAAGATAAAAGATTATTTCAAGCATTAATTAAAGCTGCTCAGAAATAATTAAAGCCCAAGATATTTAAATCTTGGGCTTTAATTATTTAATTCTTTACAGTGGTGTTACGTAAGCTCCTGTAATACCGCCATCAACTAAGAAATTTGATGCAGTAATAAATGAAGAATCATCACTTGCTAAAAATGCCACCGCAGCAGCAATTTCATGAGCTTCACCGAAACGTCCCATTGGAATATGCACAAGTCTTCTTTGTGCACGTTCTTTATCTTTAGCAAATAGTTCTTGTAACAATGGAGTGTTTACAGGTCCTGGAGATAAAGCGTTAATTCGAACTCCTTCGCGAGCAAATTGCACACCAAGCTCTCTTGTCATTGCCAAAACTCCACCTTTAGAAGCGGTGTAAGAAATTTGGGAGGTAGCTGCAGCCAAAGTTGCTACGAAAGAAGCAGTGTTAATAATTGATCCTTTTTTTGCTTCCAACATGTAGGGCAAAACTGCTTTGCAGCAAAGATAAACAGAAGTTAAATTAACTAATAGAACTTTGTCCCAAGCATCTCTTTCGGTGGTCAAAATTGAATCATCATCTGGTGGAGAAATCCCGGCATTATTAAAAGCAATATCTATTTTGCCAAACTTCTTAAAAGTTTCTGCAAACATATTGTCAACACTGTCTTTGTCAGTGACGTTACATTTAATAAATGTGCCATTAACTTCACTGGCCACAGCTTGTCCATTTTTTTCATCGAGATCAGCAATTACAACGTGAGCTCCTTCAGAGGCAAAACGAATTGCGGTTGCTTTACCTAAACCAGATCCTCCACCAGTAATGGTGGCAACTCTGCCTTCTAATCTGTTCAAGATATTTTCTCCTTATATCTCTGTGTTAATGAATACGTTCTTTTCTTCGGTAAACGCGTTTAGTGCATCTGGACCTAGTTCGCGTCCCAAACCTGATTTTTTAAATCCTCCAAATGGAGTCCAATATCT
>ERZ890510.340-NODE-340-length-38040-cov-10.008082_pt1 | contig 38040 bp, 33 predicted proteins | sample MGYA00521265_ERZ890510 | MGnify/ENA primary metagenome ERZ890510 (study PRJEB32303, sample SAMEA104408624) | aquatic metagenome | biome: Brackish water; feature: Chemocline; material: water | place: Baltic Sea | collected 2014-10-26T21:54:00 | depth 110 m ... | reverse complement strand
ACTTTATTTACAGACAAGTTAGAGTGATTTTGGACCTTTTTCAGCAGCGACTAAACTACCAAGGCCTCAAAGGCTCAGAGCACACGGAGAAAAAGTATTGTAACGTAAGCATCTTGCTTGCGCAAGAAAAAATCTACCACAAAATCTCTCACAAAGAAACGCAAAAAAGCACTACGATATGAGTGCTAATAATAATTATCCCATTCCGCCAGCTGGCGGATCGGGGTCTGAATAACTAGAAAAGAAGGGGCTTTAGCCCAATAATACCGAGTTTATGCCCAATTTGCTGGTAGAATAAATGACAACGAAAAACACAGAAAATGAGGAATTATTATAAAAATAATTTAGAAATATATAAAACTTTTCTTGCCTTTTCGTCTCCATGCTTTATAATCCGACCGATGAGTCGAAAAAATACAACAGCAATCGAAAAAGGTAAAATCAAGTAATGAAAAGTCGCATCTTCGTTCACATCTCCGTATTAATTATTCTTCCATTTAATCTCCTTTTTGCTCAAACAACCCTACAAGGTTGCATCTATGACGAGCAAACCGAATACGCACTTTATGGAACGCAATTAGTGCTGAAAACTCAGGAACTTGGTTGTATTTCTGATGCAAAAGGTCATTTCGCATTCGAAAATGTTTCCCTTGATGACACCTTGATGATTTCATACATCGGTTACGATTCAAAAACTATTATTTTAAGCAATAAAGAATTGGGTGATCTCAATATTTTTCTTTCTCCAAAAAATATTGAGATGAACACCCTCGTTGTGACAGGAACGAAAACAAAACGCTATTTAAAGGATGTCTCCATCGCGACGCGTGTGTTGCAAAAAGAGCAACTCACCGTATTAGGCGCTGAAGATGCATCTCAAATATTGGGTCAAGTTTCGGGTCTCAATGTTGTTGATAATCAATTTGGTACAGGTATTGAAATAAATGGACTCGGCGACGACCATGTTCTCCTCATGGTTGATGGCCTTAAAGTCATAGGACGTATGAACGGTCAGCTCGATATTTCTCAAATTCCTATCGAGTCGATCGAACGCGTGGAAATAGTCAAAGGCGCCAGCTCGGCTCTTTATGGTAGCGAAGCTTTAGGTGGAGTTATTAATATTATCACTAAAGATACTGAGCAGAAATTTAATCTTAATGCGAATCTTGCAGTGGGTTCGTTTAATAAATTTCACTATGGCGCCGGACTCCAAGGCAAATTAGGCAAATTAAAAATTCGAGCATCTTACAATCGCCGATCTCAAGATTCTTATCGACTTACGGAGACAATTTGGGAAGACGGTGAAAATTATTCAAAATCCGATTTCAACTTAAAATCAAGTTATCAGATATCAAAAAATCAATCTTTTAGTTTAATATCTCACTATTTTGATGAAGATCAGAATTTTATTGCCAACTCTGTATTTTCAGAAGTTACAGGCAATACAAGACTTTCAAATAAAGTTCAATGGCAAATGAAAGTAGCGAAAAGAGGCAATTTTAGCCTCAGTATTGAAAGTTCAGACTATTTGCACGTATTTGACCAAGTTGTAACGCAATCGGGTTTCTTAAAGGGACATTCAGAGAGTGGCATGTCGTTGCGAAAAGGTGACGCAGGATTTTCGAAACAATGGTCGAAATCATCCATTAATTTGGGAGGCGGAATTGAATTAGAGTCCATGACATCAGACCGTATCTCTGATGGATTGAGAGAATCGACGCTTGATTTTGCTTACGCCCAACTCGAACATGACTTTAATACAAATTGGAATTTATTCAGCGGTGTTCGTCTCGACTATCACTCAATCTATGGGGCCAATATTAGCCCAAAACTTGGACTCATGTTCAAGCCCGAACCGATTTCAAGAATCCGATTTTCGTACGGCGAAGGTTTTAGAGCGCCATCATTTAAAGAATTATATATAGATTTCACAGAGCTATCAATCAATCTCAAAGTTTTTGGCAATGAGAATCTTGAGCCAGAGGCATCCAAAAATGTTACGTTTGATATGGAGAGGTGGCATTTGAACGAGTACCATGGTCACCTCTCCGCATATTTTAATAAAATTACGAATCTCATTGACTATGCCTATGAATATACGGATGAAAATGATTTCGTTGTGTATCGCTCTCACAATATTAATGAAGCGATTGTGACGGGATTTAGTGTAGATTTTTCTCGCTATCACAATCATTACCTCGAAAGTTCATTCAATTATTCTTATTTAAATTCATGGGATAAAGACACCGAAGCATCCCTAAGTTTAAAGGCATCCCATCAGGGACAATTTACACTCACACTCAAACCTACAAAATTGCCACATGTCAGCATCATTACAGAATACACTGGGGAGCGTTTCTATTGGGAAGACGCTTTAGAAGGAGAAGGTGGCAAACAACATTGGCTATATCCCTATTTCCTCCTCCATATAGGGACTAATTATACATTAAATAACAAAGTGTCATTACTCGCAGGGGTACGGAATGTGCTTGATGTCTATGACTTGGAATGGGGACCTGTTCCAGGGAGAGAATGGTACTTAACAGCAAACTATCAACTTAATCCAAACAAGGAAACAAAATGAACACATTTAAATTAAAGTACCTTTTACCTTTGACTGTGATTGCTTTATTCATCTCGTGTGAAGATACGACAGAAGAGCAAAAACAATTCGAAACATTCACTTTTACGAGTGAAAACGCAAAAACATTCGATAATCAGTATTTCGCTTTCGCAACAAATATGGCTGATACCACGGAACCTGCTTCTTGGGATATCAATTTTACAGGTGAGTCATTCTCGCCAGCCCCTGGCGCCCCCGTTATTTTTAATCCGTTTATAAGTTTAGGTGTTAATGTTAGTGTCGCGATTTTAGCCGATTCAACTTTAGCTGATGAACCAACTGTCACAAGCGCCACCGTCTTTGAATCCGATACCGATTCGACAAAGGTAATTTATGACTGGTATGATATGGACGAGTATCATATTCTTTATCCAAAGACCAATGTCTATGTCGTTAAAACAGCTGCTATGGATTATTATGCTTTCGAAATCAAAGACTATTATGATAATGAAGGAAATTCAGGCGTATTTACTATTGATTGGGTTCAACTCGATTATTAAAACGTTCTCCAAGTTATACTTTATGTAATAAAAAAGCCTTCAAAGAAGGCTTTTTTATTATGTAATTATTTACACAAATATTGTTCTGAGAAAAATCAGAACTCCATTGAATGATTGTATATTAACCCAATATTAAATTTATCAATAACACCAAGTCTTGGATATTCGTTGTATTATCTTGATTAACATCGGCAGCAACACTTGGAAGCCCTTCTAAAACGGCTGTGCCGAGAAGATGATTGACTAAGATAACGACATCTTGAATATTTATGGTATAATCGGCATTCACATCGCCAGGCGTTAGAACCATGCCATTCCCGGAAATCATGACGCTAATGTCATCAATGGCGGCTTCTACTAATGAGCCAGGTGTATTGTCTTGAGCTACAAATTTAAGCTGTACGGTTGATGCAAAAGTTGAATAATGCGTGCTGAGAAATTGATAATTCACCCATTGACCTGTGCTAAGACTAATGTTCTCAATCTCGACCCAAGTTCCACTATTAAATCGTGCAAAAACTTGAAAAGGATCATCACCGGAATTACTACCTTCGCTATTGGAATACCATCTCCAATATGAAATGATATTTGTATTTCCTGAAATCAGTGGGATTTGAGGTGAAATTAATGTCGTGGTTCCGCCATCAACATCACCAGCGCCAGAATTTGAACCATTAAACGCTACATTGCCCGTTACATAGCAAGAAACTCCAGAGAGTGTATGATCGTCTTCGGGTTGTACGGGAACGCCAAGCTCAGTGGTTCCAATGGGGTCAACGCGTACCCAAACGCCACCTGTCGCATTATCGCCAGGGATGCCCAATTGCCATGCGTTATCAGCTTCTGCCGCATCCGAATAGGTTTGATTAAACGCAGCAAGAGGACCGACTAAATAGAAAAATGGTTTATTGATACCATCTTCGGGATAGGAAATATTAGAACCATCATTTGATTCGACATTAAAATAATATTCCACAATGTTACCGACTTCCTGACCTGGAAGCGTAACTGTCCAAATATTTTCAACAGTGCTAGTCATTGAGATAGCTTCGTAATTAGCCCCTGAAACACGATAATAAGCCGTCACGCTTGTAGGTGGAGCAGGCGAGTAAACCAAAAATTCTAAAGGAACGTCTGTGTTCGCGGCGACTAAACCTTCGACAGGAGTGTGGGAGAGTTGCATACCCGTAAGTGCTTGAAAAGCGTTAACTCTTGCACCCATCAGAACGTTGCCAATATCATCACCATTTTTTAAAATGTCTTCTAATTCAGTAGGCGTTAAATTAGGGAACCGAGACTTTACCAAAGCCGCAACACCTGCGACTAAAGGCGTCGCCATGGATGTTCCATCCCACGCTTCATATTGATTATTATGATACGGATTCTCTGGATCGACGCAGCTCCAAATCGAGGACCCAGGAGCGCACATATCAACCCAAGAACCGTAATTGGAAAACCATGAACGATTGTCGGATTGGTTGGTTGCGCCTACTGAAAGTGTACCATCGTTGGCTGCGGGATAATGTGGAGTAGAGCTTCCGTCATTTCCTGCAGCAAATAACACTAAGGAACCCATAGTATTGCGTGCATATAAAATAGCGGCTTGAATGGTACTTGAACTAGGACCACCACCCCAACTGTTGGAAAGGATATCAGCGCCATTATCGGCAGCATAGGTTATTGCATTGGCTGTTACATTGTCCCAAGCGTTTGGAAATATTTTTACGGCCATAAGTTTTGAATGTTGCGATGCACCTGCGATACCAATAAAATTATTCGTTACGCCTGCCGCAATACCGGCGCAATGTGATCCATGGTCCTCGCTATGATAGGAATCCCAGCCCCAATCATGATTAGGGTTCGCATCCGAATTTGAGAAATCGTATCCATTGACATCATCGATATAGCCATTCCCGTCATCATCAATAAAGTTTCCCGGAATTTCACCTGGATTAACCCAAAGGTTCGCCATTAAATCTGGGTGATCTAAATCTATCCCTGTATCAATGATGGCAACTACGACGGTGTCAGAACCTGTTTCAATATCCCACGCTTGTTCACTTTGAATCGTTGCATGATGCCATGAATTTGGAAATAGTGCATCATTAGGTGTCATTTGCACGTCATGGATACTACGTAACCAAGCGGGTTCAGCAAAATCGATATCATCAGCATTTTGCAGTGCTATAATGGCATTTTCTAAATCGTCAGGATTTGAGACATCTGTTTTTAAAATTAAATGAATATCATCAATATGAGAAGCGTTGCCTAAAGGCTTAATAAATGCGGGACTCGTGAGAGCGAAATCTTGCATTATCACGTTTAGAGCAGGCCTAGCATCGAGTGATAAATTGGAGGACCTCTGACTGACTGCTTCTGTTTTCACTTTAAATAAAATGGTTGTTGGATGATGTGGCCACGACATATCTATGGCGAAGGACATCGAGATAAATGACAGAAATAATATAAACTTTTTCATTATTGTTTTCCTTTAAGTTCCATGGCTCGCAAAGTGATTCTTCACTTACACATGAACAAACTATTTTAATGTACGAAATGATTACAAAATGATATTATTTGGGACTTATTTTATTTTTAAAGACAGTGTTAATGTAAATTCAGCGACAGGCTCCCTCCCAAATTTTTCTGGAACAGTTGTCGTTATTTTGAGCGGCAAGTAAACACGTTCACCTGTTTTGATAGCTTCATTCACTAAATTGGTAATGGCGACGCCATCTTGACAGGTAAAGAATGCATCACCTTCGACGCGTTTGAGAAAATCAACGTTCATGTCTTTGAAAATTAAGCTAATTTTGTGACCACTTGTCTTAATTGCATCCATGGCCATCAATCCACCTGATAAATCAGCGCCAATGGCTAAAACACCAAAATACATTGATTTAAGGTGGTTCTTCGTACGCCGTTTTAAAGGAATTTTTATGACACATTCCGTTGAGCACATTTCAACTATTTGGGGGCGAACAAAAAAAATGAGGGGGATTTTGGTGAATCCAAATTTCCAGAGTCCTAAAGTGGCTAAAAGACGTTTTTTAGTTTTCATGATTATTTCCTGTTATTTTAATATTGTGATGCTCTATTTCCATGCGTTGTGAATGTAGTCAGAATTTTAAAAAGGGAAAAAGCTAAAAAGGCTTGTTTATTAACTTTATAAAAAACGGAGAATTTGCTTTTCGCGATGAAAAAACTAGATAGGCAAAAAACCACTTTGTTTTGGCGTAGATTTTGACGAAGTTAATTAAATAAAAGAGTGAGGTTGGTTTTGAAAATCAGTTTTTTAATAACGTATAAAAAGGACTTAGCAAATAACGAAAAGTTCACGACTGAAGTTGATATATAGATGCAATCGACGCAGCAGAAAAAAAAACCAGAAATTCAAGCCCCTAATTTTAAACAAATTGAACCCGTTATTTTTGCAGATAATTTTCATGCTTTGATTGATTGGTATGTACGCATTCTCGGATTTGAAATTTCTCAATTAGATGAAGAGAATCATCATTATTGTAAACTTCATCATAAAAGTGGCATGTTTCTTGGGATTGCCGATGCTAAAGAACTGGCCGTAACCCTAGTGGATCGATCCAATAGCGCGATAGTTCTGCAATTACAAGTTCCTGATGTCCAATCCTTCTTTAAATATCTTGAGACATTGGAAAGCCATATTGCATTCGGTCCTTCTTTTGACTCAAAATGTGGATTTTGGTATGGAGGATTTCACGATTTAGAAGGCAATTCATTTTGGGTTGTCGATGAAAATTGTCCTTAATTAAATACTTGGACGGGAGTCAAATATTGAATACCGTAAGGACAAACTTATTCTTGCGTAATGTGGTTCAAAGCCTACCTTTGAAAAATATTTACTGAGGAGTTGTTTAATTTGAGAAAGAAATTTATATTATTTGACTCATGGAATTGGCTTTCACTTAGTTAAAAATGGTTTCTTCTGTGGTTTTTTATAATGAGATATTTCGAACGTTTTTTGTGTCATAATACCTGTAAGAAAGTGAAGTTTTTTTGCATAAATGATTGAATAAGAAATCCTGTTGGATTGCGAAATACAACGTTGTTTCTATGAAAGGAGTTAGAAGAATGAAAGATTTGGGGAAAGAAAGAATCGATAGGGATTACGTTTTTATTAATCCAAATGACCTCACATTTCGTGAATGGAACGTTATTGTTTTTAATTATTTTTGGCGCAGTCTAGTCGTCGCTAGCTTAACAATTTTTTCAATGATTATTATAAGTTTTATCCTAGCCGTTTTCCTCCTGCCCCTTGGAATTGAATTATGGCAAGATTTAACAGGGCTTCTCATCCTTGTTTTGGGCTTTGGTTTCTTCGTTGTTTTTCCCATGACCTGGATTGTTATTAAATGGGTGTTACGCTCGAAAATGGGACATTATCGTACCGCTTTATTAAGAGACACCGTGGATTTTAAGTTTGGTGAGAAATTTCAAAAAGTAATGCAGGAAGAAACTCAAGAAGAACCAATTGAAAATTCTTAATAGGATTTAATCTCAAGACTATTTAATTTTTAAATACGATATCAATCGGATTCTTACTTACGAAAAAAATGATGAAGTAGCATAATATTCTTGTAGTCGTCTTCTTCGATATTAGATTATGACCGACCAGTCAGTCAACTTAGCGAAAGGACTCTATGACTCCGCTTCCAAAACACCCCGAAAAAGCACAACTCATTCTCCATGCAGCCCTCAAAGTATTTAGCGAAAAAGGTATTGAAAAAGGAACGATTGCTGAGATAGCAAAAGAAGCTGGCCTTGGCAAAGGGACGGTTTACCAATATTATAATTCAAAAGCCGATATTTACTTCGCCATCGAAGTTTCTAAGGCTGAAACCTGGGATCTACTTTTCCAAACGACTATGGCAAAACCCATTTCATGTTCTCAAAAACTGGAATTATTAATCAGCGAAGGCGTCGCTCAAACAATTCACGCAGGTGATGCTATTCTCGTGATATTTGAAATATGGTCTCATACTATTCGAGGTCTTGTAGATGAAAATAGTTTTTCACCCATGACAATTATGTATGAAAAATTCCATTCCGAGCTGGTTGCACTTTTGGAGCAAGGTATCGCTAAAGGCGAATTTCGTGAGATGCAACCATCAGGTGTTGCAACGATGATTATTGCGTTTATGGATGGCATTTCCATACAAATGTTGATGTTAAAGGATCAATTTGAAAAAAATAATTGGGTCGAACAATCGATACAATCTCTATTGAATGGTTTAATTTCAAAACCAAGTAAGGATAAGGAAATCCAATGAGTGTAAAGAATATTCTTTTCATTTTATCGCTGCTTTCGTCCTTCATCATGGCTCAGGAAGCCAGTGAAATTTTGGACAATATGGAAAAAGCGATGACGCAAATATCCTCAAAAGGGATTATGAGTCAAACGATAAAGACGAGTACTGGAAGTTTGCGAGAACTTGAATATGAATATTACAGTGGTGAAAAAGGCAAGCACACGCTGATGCGTTATCTCAAGCCGAGCCGCTCTAAAGGTATGGCCATTTTAATGCGCGATAATTCATCTCAAATTTGGATGTATAATCAACGGACTCGCCGCGCTCGCATGTTGGCCTCATCAGCGAAAAATCAGAATTTCGAAAATAGCGATTTTACCTATGAAGATATGGGAGGCAGCGATTCTTGGACTGATAAATATGACGCAACACGACTCGAAGATGACAAAGACGGCCATTATATGCTTGAGCTCAAACCAAAGAAAAGTGCCGATGTTTCCTATACGAAACTCATCATGCAAATCCGAAAAAGTGATAATCATCCTTTAAGTATTGCCTATTTTAATGATGAGTCGGATGCATTTAAAACACTCTATTTCGATGATATTCGCATTATCGAAGGCGTCCCGACGGCATTTTTACTTACAATGAAAAATCATCGCACGGGTTCAAATACGATTATGAAAATAATCAGCATCACCTACGATGTTGAATTTGATGATGATTTCTTTTTCGAAAATAATTTGAGGAAATAATGAAAACAAAATTTTTTATCCAATTCATTTTAATACTTAGCATTATATCATCCGCTAACAGTCAAATCGCACTCAATGGGTATTTAGAAAGCGAGCTCTCCACTCAAATTATGGCAGATGAAGGCATCAATCTTGGACATTATAAAATGCGATTTGATATGGAAGCCGACGCGCTGGAAAATGTGCGAATATTTTTCAATGCCGAAAATCAAAGCTACTTTGGTCAGACCTTCTTTGATTTATCAAAATTTTACCCTGGAACCCTAGATTCACTGAACAGAGCGATGCTGACCATGATGCCTTACTTCATGAGAGACTCATTGTCCATAATGAATATGTATGGCATTTATAATACCAAAAAGATCGAGCTTACTTTGGGTCGCCAACCTTTAGCGTTTGGTACGGGCTATGCATGGAATCCTGTCGATGTTTTTAATCATAAGGATTTCCTCGATCCATCCAGTGAGCTACGAGGTGTTGATGCCGTTCGTTTACGCTGGCAAATACTAAATCGATTATCTTTAGACGGCGTTTATCGACTCGGCAGTATCCCCGATAATTCTGATGCCTTTTTAGAAATGAAATGGGGCATTGGGTCTTTGGACATCTCAGTGCTTGCAAGTAATAATTTGATTCATTCTTTACGGTATCAAGCTGTAAGCAGTTCATTATTTGATCCCTCAATGTTTGAATTTCCAGTTCTTGATTCGTCAATTTTTAACAATCTATTCCCAATATTTTATTATCCAAAAATCAATTTCCAACTCGTCGAACGCAAACAATACGGACTGACATTTTCCACCGAACTGATGGGTATGGGCATCCATGGTGAGTATGGACATAACACCGAATTAAACCGAATCGATGATACGAAAAGGACCTATCAGCAATGGTTGCTCGGTCTCGATTATACGTTTAATAACGGCTTGTATTTTATGTATGAATGGATGAAAAATGAAAATGGATTGTCCTCAATCGACGATTTAGATATCCAACGCTATTTACAATATATGTCCGGCGAACATCTTTCTCTTTTCCGAAATTATAGTTTTATCAATCTAAGTTATGGTTTAAAAATCCCTGTTGTTCTCAATACTTTCGCCATTTTTAATCATGACGATATAAGTTTTACCATTACACCAAGTGCGCAATGGACGCTCAATGATTACCTCGTATTTAATGGATTTGTTGGTTTTAATGGTGGCGATGCAAAGAGTGAATTTGGACTCTTCAAAGCCTATTCTCGCTTTCAAATCACGGGATATTTCTAAACCATTGTCAATTATTATCAAAGATTAGGAGCATAAAATGAGATTAAAATTTCTAAATCAATTGAGCTATTGGATAACAGAAAAAACCTGGCAAACAGGCATTGTTCTTCTATTCATCACACTTCTTATGGGATGGATGTCCAGCCAACTGACACTCTCCATGTCTATGACAAATTTATTACCAAGCGACGACCCAAAAGTTGAAGCCTTTGATACCATCATTGAAGAATTTGATGGCGCTTCCACATTGATTGTTGTTGCAGAGGGAGAAGAGGTAAACATCAAAGCATTTATGGATGCCTTGGTAACGGCACTTGATGTTCCTGAACTTGATGAATATATCAAAACCATCGATTATAAGGTACCTCAAGATTTCATTCGCGAACATGGCCTTATGCTTGTCAAATCAAAAAATCTTGAGAATCAGGTTGGGATATTTGAGTCAAATAATTTGAGCTCGTTAACAACGGCTCTCAATGATAATTTTGAAAAAGAATACACGCAAAGCGACGAAAAACTATCGAGTAAAGAACAAGAAACGCAAGCAACCCAATTTATTGATGGCTTAAATACGTGGGTCGAGGGTTTGGCGAGTGGTTTATCTAACGACAATCTTTTATGGGCAGAAGATGCAAATGATGCTTTAACCTTAGGTGATCCCTACTATATGAGTTGGAGCAAGCGCATGGGCATTATGCAAATTATTCCGACTTTTACGATGTTTGATATCGAGCCCAGTATTTTTACCGTCAACACAGTTGAAGATATTGTGGAAAAATTAGCACCGCAATACCATGTTGAGGCAGGAATTACAGGTTCCGTTGCTTTAGGTCGTGACGAAATGGAAGCAATGGAAGGTGATAGTATGATTATCACATCCCTCGCGCTTCTGGGGATTCTCATCCTTTTTATTCTCGCATTTCGGATGGTTACCGCCCCATTTCTGGCAATATTGTCATTAATAATCGGTGTGATTTGGGCAATGGGAATTGCTTGGTTACTCGTCGGCGAACTGAATATGATGACGTCAATGATGGCCGTTGTCTTGATTGGACTTGGTATCGATTTTTCCATCCATATCATAAGTTTATTTACAGAAAGACGTCGAGCCGGGGACACAATCACTGAATCGGTTCGCCAAACTTTGGCACAAACAGGTCCTGGCATTTTAACGGGTGGTCTGACGACTTCATTAGCATTCTTTACCATCATCATTTCTAAAACGGCAGGGATGCGAGAATTTGGAATTGTTCTTGGGGTCGGTATTATCATGACGATGTTGACATCCATGACGGTGATGCCCTTGCTTTTGGTTTTTGTAGAAAAGTTTATGAAAAAATTCAGAAAAGAGGGCAAGGTTCGAAAAGTTGTCGATTTGAGATATCTATGGCTGGGAAGCGTTGCCAAAAAAGCAGCTCAATATCGTGTATTTACCTTAGCGGGCAGTGCGATATTTTTAATTTTTCTTGCTTACAAAGCGACGAATTTAAAATTTGATTACAATTATCTCAATATGGAACCCGTGGGACTAACGTCAATTATTCTTCAAGATAAATTGATTGAAGAATTCGATATGAGTACGGATTTCGCCATGCTCACGGTAAAAACGATGGAAGAAGCTGAGTTGTATAGTAAAAAAGCCAAAGAGATGGAAACTGCGAGTATGGTTCAATCCATTTCTGACTACTTACCCTCGGAAGATGAGCAGATTAAACGGCAACATTATATTGAAGAAATTCAAACGCATCTTGTAACGTTAAAACTTGCCTCAATTGACAAGGCGACGTTCCTTGATGAACTCTATCGACTCGAAGCCAATATTATTGAAATGCAAGACATGGCGTTTACAGGCGGTCAGGATAAATTATTTCTAAAAACTGCCTTTCTTGTTGGTGTGAAAGATGTACCAGAAACCGACATGGCGCCTGAGGAAATAAAGTTAATTCATAAACTTAAATTACTCAAAGGTGATGAAATATTTTCAGGTTCGTTGACATCTTTTATCCAAACGGTGGAAAATGCCAATGATGATAATTTATCGGATTTGAGCAACGAATATAGCCAACTCTTCATGGCGAGAGCCAAGTCCATGGCGAATCCTGAAAAACTGACGATCGCATCTTTACCGACGTCTATTAAAAATCAAATGGTTGGGAAGTCGGGCGAAGATTTTCTCATTACGATATTTCCTCGGGAAAATGTGTGGGATACGAATTATATCAAACGATTTTCGGCAGAAATGGAAAGTGTAAACCCAAGTATTACGGGGATGCCTCTCGTGTTCAATCGTCTTATTCCTCTCATCGCTGAAGACGGAAAAAACGCGACATATCTAGCCATTGTCGTCATATTTTTGCTGTTACTTTTGGATTTTCGGAGATTGTCTGACGCCTTATTAGCGATGCTTCCCCTTATCGCTGGCGTTATTATGATGCTTGGTATTATGGAAATGACGGGACTGATGCTTACAATGTTAAACATCATGGCGGTGCCGATGATTATTGGAATTAGTATCGATGATGGCGTTCATATTCTTCATCGTTACCGCGGAGATGGCAATAGTGACCTTTACGGCACATTTGCATCAACAGGTCGTGCGGTATTGCTAACAACCCTAACAACAATGATTGGATTTGGAAGTCTTTGGTTTGCAACGTATCGCGGACTTGGTTCCATGGGGATTGCTTTATTTATTGGAATCGGGGCAAGCTTTGTCGCCACCGTCGTTTTATTATCGGCACTCTTGAAGGCGAAAAAATCTCAATAAATCCATAGATAAGTAAATGTAAAAAAAGCGCTCTTTAATAATGTTGGAGAGCGCTTTTTTTAACTATCTAAATTTTCAGATATTTAATGACTAGATGCATTATTCAACGCGATGGAAACCCAAGGATTCGATTAAATTGGCATCGGATTCTTCAATCCAGACATTAATCGAACGCCCCGTAGGGCAAATACTGCAAGCAGTGCAAACGGGATCAGTTGATACCGTAACTTGAATATCAATGACATTTACACCTTCCGTCGTTAAATAGGTTCGTGCGTCGTCACTCCATTCTGTTTCCAATTGAGCATTTCCCCAGCTATTTTCCTCACATTGCATTTCATAATATCGAAAAATTATGCTATTAACCGCATCACATTGAAATAATAGAAAGCTGACGAAAAAAACTAAACGGAGTTGAGTTATTTTTTTCATGATATATTAAATTAGTTAAAAGATTTAAATAAACGAGTCTTTAATCGTAAAAAAATATGATTTTGCCGATTCGTAATCGTTTTCAATTTCACCTTCTAGAATGGCTTCTTCGATGACTTTTTTAATCTGTCCGATGAGGGGGCTCGGCTCTTTCCCGAGGAGCGCCATTATTTCATCTCCGCGTAGAGGCGATTGAAACGCACGAAGTTTGTCTTTTTCATAGACTTCTGTTATATGTTTCTCGACATTATCAAAATTGCTATAATATTTTTTTATCTTTGCAGCATTTTTCGAGGTGACGTCGGCGCGGCATAGCAACATGAGTTCGGGCAAATAATCTTCTGCTTCTACCACGAGCCGGCGAATAGCAGAATCACTCACGCCGTCTTGAGCGAGTGCGATAGGTCGGAGATGAAGTCGCGTCATTTTCTTTAGATATACGCGTAATTTTCGTGATAATCGCATCCTTTCACTCACGACGGTTAGCATGCGCCGTCCAACTTCTTCATGGCCATGATAGCTCCAACCTGTTCCGGGAATAAATTTTTTGGTGGATGGCTTTCCAATATCATGAACCAAGGCAGCGAATCGCAATCGCATAATGGGCGAAAGTTTTGCGACATTATCCATGACTTTTAAGGTGTGATGAAAGACGTCTTTATGGCGTTGCCCATCCAAATCTTCCACGCCACCGAGGACAGAAATTTCGGGAAAGACGAGCGGTAATAGTTCGACTTCTTGTAAAAGATAAAAAGCAATAGATGGGACATCAGTCGCGAATATTTTTAAAAATTCTTCGGTGATTCTTTCTTGCGAAATGATAGAAATCCGTGGCGCAATTTCTTTCATAGCGACTAAGGCATCATCGTGAATATTAAACTTAAGTTGGGCTGCGAATCGCACGGCTCGCATCATACGAAGGGGATCTTCCGAGAAAGTCTCTTTCGCATCGAGAGGGGTGCGTAAGATTTTGTTTTTTAAATCTTTGGCGCCACCATAGACATCAATAAATGCCCCAAAATCAGGTCCATTTATTGCGATGGCCATTGCATTGATAGTGAAGTCTCGCCGTGCTAAATCACCTTTTAAATCGGTGTAAGTAATTTCCGGTTTTCGAGAATTTTCATCATAGATTTCAGTCCGAGCGCTGGCGACTTCGATAAGCATTTCTTTGCGTGGAATCAATGCCGTTCCAAAGCTTGGATACTCGACGATCTCGTCAACATTGAGAGCTTTCGCAAGTATTTTTGCATATTCAATACCATCGCCAATCACCATAATGTCTAAATCTTTGCTCACCTTTTTCAAGAATAAATCTCTGACGAAGCCTCCAACGGCATAAGCTTCGATTTGAAGATTGTCGGCAATTTTGCCAGCAGTTTTTAATATTTCGAGTGTCGAATTTTGGACGGAATCAAGCATGGTAGTAATAAAAATGGAGCAGGGGGAAAACCAAGCTCATTCTTGTTGTTCAAAAGCTCGTTCTAGATATATTTACAATTATGAAAAATATACTAGTGAAAGTGAAAAAAATGCTATTCTTAATAATGCTTTTACCAACATTATTAAGTGCTCAAAAGATAAAAGCGGACATTCAAATCAATACGGATGTATTAGATGCTGCACCCAAACAAGCCATCAGTTTCTTGCCTGATGCAATTAAATGGTACATAGAATCACAAAAATGGGTAAGAACGGATATTGAAGAAACATTCAATATTTCGCTTAGTATTCATATCAAAGGATTTACTGAATCGGGATATCAAAATTTATACACGGCTCAAGTTGTCTTGACGAATGGCGTTGATCAACGCTATTTTGATACGAGTTGGCAATTCCCTTATAATTTTGGACAACAATTAAGTCGCTCGTCGAGCTATAATGCACTGACGAGTTTTCTTGATTATTGGGTGCTATTCATTTTAGGGAATGATTTAGATACGTGGCAACAATTTGGCGGGAACACAGCTTTTGCCGATGCGCAACAAATTGCCAGCGTTGCTAACTCAGTGAGCGGAAAAAACTGGGAAAAGCGATTTGATAATATCAATCAAATGATGCAGCTTTCGGACTATCGGAAATTACGTTTCTCTTATTATGAAGCCATCTATCTTTGGGATGCGGGAAACGAAAAAGATGCTAAACTCCAAGTTGATGCCTTTATGCGCTCATTAGAGCTGTCACTCAAAAACCGATATTCTAAAATATATACAAGAAGTTTTATGGAATCGAAGCATGTTGAATTTGTGGACATTCTCTACGAAATGGAGAGAAAAGTCGATTTGAAAAAACTGATTAAAATCGATGAAGAACGAGGCGATTACTATAAAAACAGATTGAGTAATTTTTAGAGATTGATTGCATTTAAAATAAATAATCTTGTTTTAAACACATCGATAAAATGACTCAATTTTATAATGAGGTTTAATCCCCACTTGAAAAGAGTAAATAATGGTGCAAAAGAACAATAATAAATATCTCTTCAAATTAAAGAAGAGTCTCCTCTTAATAGCGATGGCGTTTTTATTTTGGATGTGTACAGCAAACACGTCGAAAGAAATGAAAGCAAACCCAGATAATTCAAATTCTAAACCAAGGTATCAATATATTGACACGGATTGGCTGCAATCAATTCCAAATCCATGGACATTATCCGAAACGCAATTTGATACGATTTTACCACAATTTCAACAGCATTATCCTGATTTTCAAAACCGACTCTATGCTTTTGCAAAATGGCGCATCGGAACGCCGTATGAAATCTTTAAACTTGGCGAAGGAACAGGTGTCGATACAGACCCAATTATTCGTTATGATGTCTCTGACTGCACGGGTCATATTTTGACGTCTCTTGCGGCAGTTGAATCCATTTCGTGGAACGATGCTCGTAATAGAATGATTGATTTGCATTATAAGCCTGATTCAACGGGGAATGCCGTCCCTGACTATAAACATCGCTGGCATTATACAACGGATCGCCTGCTGCATAATGCTTCAACTCGGAATATTACATCGAATTTGATCAAGCCAAGTTTCCTTGATACGGTTATCATTTCACTCAATCAAAAAGACGATAAAACGCAATTTTTAGATTTAGACTGGACGTCTCCTGTCGAGGTAATGTACATCCCAAATGACCAAATTAATGAAGCATTACTTCAAAAACTTCCCCAAATATGTGGCGTGGCTTTTGTCAAAAAATCGTATTTCAAAATGGGCATCATCATAGGTCATGAAGGTATGATTTTGGACGGTCAAAATCTTTTGCACGCATCACAACTAGCCAAAGAGACCGTTATGGTAAATTTTCTAGACTATTATTTTCCTTTTGACGCAAAACCTCGTTTCGATGGCATTATGATTTCAGAGTTTCATCCTATTGGAGGCTAATAATGTATCATATTCATATCGCTACAACGCATCACAATGAGTTTTTAAATATCACTCACCTTGTTTCAAATATGGTTCGCGAAAAAGGTTATAAAGACGGAGTTGTCACTGTCTTTGTGCCCCATACAACGGCTGGAATCACGATTAACGAAAATGCTGACCCCGATGTTACCACGGATATGATGGGCGTTTTAAACTCATTGGTACCATGGGATTCTCCCAAATATCGACATTTTGAAGGCAATACCTCGGCTCATGTTAAAGCGAGTATAATGGGCAATTCGACTCACATTATTCTTGAAGATGGGAATTTACAATTGGGTACGTGGCAAGGCATTTATTTTTGTGAATTTGATGGCCCACGGCAACGAAAAATTTGGGTTCAAGTAACATGTTCATAAATTGATTTTTTCAGATTTTAAAATAAGTGAGATGACTCGTCCCATCAAAACAATCCTTTATCTCATCATAATTTTATTGTCTTTAAATAGCTGTTGTAAAGAATCACCTTATATCAATTATTTAAAATTATATATGGACACAGAGCCCAAATCACTCGATCCCGCCATGTCGTCAGATTTGACAACGGGACAAAAGATATCCTTCATGTACGATAACCTTGTGACGTTTGGTCGTGGCGCGGATATTCATCCAGGGATAGCCAAACGTTGGAACATTTCCGATGATGGCAAAACTTATACATTTATCCTCCACAAAAATTTCAATTTTTGGAATGGACGCTCGATAAGGTCTCAGGATGTGTCTTATTCATTTACGCGGATTATGGACAGAAACACATTGTCACCTATGACGTGGCTGTTTGCTCCTGTAAAAGGAGCACGAGAATATTTGGATGGGAATGCATCTACGATTACAGGTTTTTCGACTCCGAATGATACAACTTTTATTATTGAACTTACGAATGAACTTTCGCCATTTCTCGGTTTTTTAGCGATGCCAGCAGCGGGAATTGTCCCGAGGGAAGCTGTTGACGATGAGGCAATCGATTTTGGACGACATCCTCTTGGGTCAGGACCATGGATTTTTGAAGAATGGCGACCTGATAACTTCGTCAGCCTGAAAAAGAATGGACATTATTTTTATGGACCACCAAAAATGGACGGTATTTACATCCGGACTATACACGAGAGTCTGACGGCTTCTATAGAATTTGAATCCGGGAATTTGGACATTTTTGATGTCCCAACAGCCGAATTCGATTATTGGATGCATTCCAAAGTATGGGCGCCTTATACGCAATCATTGGACGAATTGGCCACGTATTTTATTGGCTTAAATGTGGAGCGGAAACCCTTCGATAATCCGCGTATCAGGTTGGCTGCTGCCATGGCTATTGATCGAGAGAAAATCATTAAGCAAGTTATGCATGGATCGGTTAAAATTGCGAATGGAATATTGCCACCAGGTTTACCGGGATATGATTCGACAGCCACGCCGATTCCCTTCAATCCCGATTCGTCGCGTCAAATATTAATTGAAGAAGGGTATGGTGATGGCTGTGAATTTGATTTATGGGCGGACCAAAAATCCGGCGTTTCCCAATTATTAGAAGCCATTCAAGCCTATTTAAACGAAGCTGGATTCAAGTGTCGCATTATCCGAAATGACTGGAATATGATGCGAGACGCCATGCGCCAAGGATCGACGGATGCCTATTGGGGAAATTGGTGGGCCGATTATGCAGACCCCGAAAATTTTATGACACCGCTGTTTCACAGCTATCAAGCAGCCCGAAGAAATCGATATTCTAATCCTGAGGTTGATCGATTGATTGTGAAACTTCAAGGGGCGAATCAGGACTCGTTAAAAAGTAAAATTGCCCATCAATTGGATGCTCTTCTCATGAAAGAAGTGCCGTACATTTTTCTTTGGTACCCCACAACTTATACCGTTCAGCAAGCAAATATAATAGGCTATGAACGCTGTTTAATGCCGAATGCAAACCGCTATTTAAACACTGAGAGAACCCATGGAAAAAATAACAAATAGTGAAGACAAGTTATCGATTCTCAATAAAATTTTAACGAGGCGTGGAAGAGATGATATCACGATTCCAATCTTACGGGAATCGATTCAATTGGAACGCACGTTTTTTATAAAATCAAATTTTATCACCGTAGGCATTGCCTCGCTGGCCCCCCTTACGATGTTATTTTTCGCAGAATCGATTGTTCAATATACTGTCATCATTATTACGGTTCTTGCCTACATCGGTGTATCCATTCGATTTAAAAAAGAAATTAAAATTTACGATTTTACTGACGAAGAATTAGAAGCTTTTATAAAAGAAAATACTAAATAAAAAATATCAGGACGAGGGGAAAAAGCAATTCAATTAGAATAGCTTTTTAGCCCCGTTTAGTTTACCTCTATTTCAATGATTCCATGACTTGCGCAAGCAGGGCTGATTTGGCTTTATCGGTTGCGGCTATAAGCGATTTTTGCCGCGCTTTTTCAAAATCCAGATCGATGCCTTTAATATGAGTGAGAGACATTGCGCCGACTGTTTTATCAGACGTCGTATTCGCTTGATTTATATTAACCGAAACATCAGCAAACGCTGTGTACAAGTTTTTATAGTTGGAACCATCCGTAATATTGAATTCTATTTTCATCACCCAGTCTGATTTATTAATATCATCACTAAAGCGAAATCCTTTTTCAGCAAGAGCCTCTTGAAGACGAGCTGAAGCAATCGTTTCTAAAGCTTTTGTCGAGTTTGATTTCACACGGACATTGATGACAGGTAATACGGTTGCGACTTGAAAACTCGTCGTTGCTTTGGCAAATGAACCAAAAACTTTATTCATAAAAATGTCATCCGCCAATTCGGGAATCATTGCATTTAAATCAGCTTGAACTTGAATCGTATAATCGCTTAAAGAAACTGGAATTTGATTTTTCGCTAAAGTTCCTATACCATCAGAATTTGTCATTATGGGCGGGAAAATAGTTTCTGGTTGGTCAATATTCGTAAATATAAGGGGCACATTTGTTAAGGGTTTTTTATTGAGTGATGCATTTATCGTGATGTTTTGTAGCGAATCAGATCCTAGTTTTAGGACAAATCTCTCTTGAGTGGGCGTTAAAGAAATATCAACTAAAGCTTGTTGAGAGAGGCGAATGATTTCATTTGCAACTGAAATATTTTGTCCATTAAAACGAGATGTTAGATTTTCGCCGAGATAGGGAATAATTGGAAGAAATGCCTGATAAAGGGAGTGAAGGGAAACGGCAATATTCCCTTTAGATAATTCATTTTGAGAGATATTAATAAACCCGGTACTCTTCACAATTGCCTCAGACCGTTTCCGTGCTTGTATTTCGGCATAGAGCGCCTTTGAAAGTTGATAATAGACATACTGTGTTTGACCGTCACTCCAGCTATCAACAAGTGTATAGCCTTCTAAATCAGCCTGAGTTGAGCTTTTAAGTTTTGATTGATAAGACTCCGCTATTCCTTCATTATTTTCAATAAGAGACGAAACGACATCGGATTTAATATTAACCATAATTTGAGTTGATATTTGGGAGAGAGCATTTTGCTGAGCCGTCTCTAAATAGCCATCATTCGCCCTAGAAGCACTGCCAATACCAATATAAAATCCAGGTGTTACAGGTTGTTGCAGAACCCAACTCGGGAGCTGGGGAGTTGAATTTGAAGGTGAGTTTGATGCACAAGACATCAAAAATAATAAAGAAATAAAAATTAAAATAGCATGCATTGATTTTAAAATATTCATAAATGTCCTCGCCTGTAAAAAAAATATTTCTGTTACCATAGCGTCTAATATGTGACACGAAAAGTACTAGACTAGTTCTTTTTAGCGATTTAATACACTATATCACATAGTTCTTAATAAGAATAGACTAAGGAGTTTTGTTGATTATTTTGTCAGGCTCTTATAGCATTTATTTGATAATTATGAGATAAAATAAATTAAAGAATTATAGAAAGAAACTGCTGAATGAACGATTTAAATCAAGAGAATCAATTTCAAGAAGAAGAAATAAACTTACAAGATATTTGGCGAGTGATCCGCAATAGTAGATGGCTCATATTATGGACGGCGGGGATTATATTTTTTATTACGATTATTATTACGATTATTACGCCTCCTGTTTACAAAGCGACAACAACCGTCATGCTAAAAGAAAGTGCAGCGAGTGCAGGTAGTTTTGTTTTTGATTTAGTCGGAACACAAAAAATGCAAGAGCTGAAGAATGAGACTGAAGTTTTAACAAGCTATTCATTAAATAATGCCGTGTTAAGAGAGCTTATCCATTCTGGAGAAGCAGATTCCATGATGCTCTTTAATAACAAATATATCCGGAAACGTTACAGAGTGAGAGATGCATTAATGCCAGAATGGCTTCAAGGTGAACCTGAACCTCCAATAGCACCTAAGGATTTATCCTTTGTTCAACTGATTAGAATTACGGAAAATTTAAAATTGAATACGGATGTATCAACGGTCCGTGATGCTGACATCTTAAAAATAGCCGTATCATCCAATGATTCGGTTGAAGCCATCACATTGTCAAACGCTATCGCTGATAAATATCGTTTATGGGATATGGCTGGCGGTCGTGGCGAGATTCAATTCATATTAACATTTCTTGATTCTCAAATTCAAAAATACGAAAAAAAGTTGATTGTATTAGAAGAAAAATTGAAGACTTTCCAAATTAAAAATCAAATATACGCTCTAGAGGGTCAAGCCCAGCTACTCTTAGAGGAATTGACGAAATACGAAGGTGTTTACTATACAAATCAAGCGGAACTTGAGGTCACGAATAAACGACTTGAATATTTAAAAAGCCAACTAAGTGATAGCGAAAAAGCGCTTATGGATGAATTGTCCAACACCAATAATCCTAAAATTATGCTGCTCCGGCAAAAAATTGCGGAAGTTGAAACTCAAAGAGTTGAAAATATTTATGTTGGGGGAATACCCGAAAACTCGCCTCAGATTAAAGGACTTGATAAACAAATTAAGGACTTAAAAGCTCAGCTGGTTTCAATAACAAGCACATTGGTCATTTCGGGTTCAAGTGAAAATAACCCATTTCAAGCCTCACAAGAGCTTTATAATAAAATTATAGAGCAAGAAGTGAATTATTACGCCCTCGAAACGGGTACAAAACAATATAAATTGCTTGTCGAAAAATTTGACCAACGTTTAGAAACCTTGCCCAATAATGTTCTGGATTATGCACGCTTAGAAAGAGAACGGAAACTCAACGAAAATCTCTATTTAACCATGAAGCAAAAATATGAAGAATCGAGAATTACGGAAGCAGGTCAAGTCGGAAAAGTTCGTATTCTTGATGCTGCCATTGTCGCACCTAAAGAGAAACCGAATGTTAAATTAAATCTGCTGTTAGGTATCGTACTTGGGTTTGGTGCTGGTATCGGCCTCGCTTTTGTCCGAGAGTTTTTTGATGACTCTGTAAAATCAGTTGAGGAATTAGAGAAGAAACACTTAACTATTTTAGGCATTATTCCAATCCTTGGTGCTGCGGGGACAGATAGACGAGGGAATAAAAAAGAAGCTATCAAAAAAACCAAAGGTGGGCAAAATTTTAAAGAGCGTCTTATTACACATCTAGATCCACGATCACCAATTTCTGAAGCCTATCGCTCATTAAGAACAAATGTTACGTATTCCTCCGTCGATAAGAAAATCAAAAGTCTTGCGATTTCGTCAGCTCAACCAGGCGAAGGGAAATCCACAACAATCGCAAACCTAGCCATAGCTTTTGCGCAACTCAAGAAAAAGACATTATTGCTTGACGGCGATTTACGACGTCCTATACAGCACAATGTTTTCGAAGTAGAGCGCGTCCCAGGATTAAGCGAATATTTAACGGGAGACGATGCAAGTTTTGATTCCTTTGTACAAAAAACGGACATTGATAATCTTTGGATTTGTACGGCGGGGAATATCCCACCGAACCCTTCTGAGCTTTTAGGCTCCCAAAAAATGTCTGCATTAGTTGATAAATTAGAACATGAATGGGATATGATTCTCATTGACTTACCACCAATTATTGCCGTAACAGATGCCGCCATGATTTCGAATGAAATTGATGCATTGATCCTACTTGTACGTTCAGGGCATACATCCAAAGGAGCCATTGACCGTGCCCTAGATGCTTTGAAAAATGTCAATGCGCCTTTAACCGGTACGATTTTGAATGGAGCAGAACCTGAAAAAATGGGTGGTAAATACGGTTATTATTATAGCTACTATTACTACTATTATTATGGTGATGACCATGGCAAAAAGAGAAGGAAGAAAAAAGGCGATAAGAAAAAGTTAAGAGATTATTTCCGCTATTAATCACGTATGAAATTCATTCCGCAAATAATTCAAGACCTTATTCTCGTTCAGCCTGATGTCTTTCCCGATAGTCGCGGTTATTTTTTCGAATCGTACCAACAAGAAAAATGGTCTGAAGCAATGGGCAATATTCGATTTGTTCAAGATAATGAATCAAAATCGAGTTATGGCGTCTTGAGAGGGTTGCATTTTCAGCAAGGTGAGATGGCGCAATCCAAGTTGATTCGAGTTATAAAAGGCAGAATATGGGATGTCGTTGTCGATTTGCGCATAGATTCGCCAAGTTATAAAAGTTTTGTTGGAGTAGCATTAAGCGATAATAATAAGCATCAATTATTTATCCCAAAAGGTTTTGCTCACGGATTTTTAACGCTAAGTGAGGAAGCTATCATTAGTTATAAAGTCGATGCATATTATTCAAAAGAACATGATGGTGGAATTCTGTATAATGACAACGACCTCGGTATTTCTTGGCCAATGGATGCAAAAGACATCATCGTGTCAGAAAAAGATGCCGCGCTTCCATTGCTTAAAAATGTATCACTTCGCTGGTAAGAACTCACATGTGGAAAAATATTCGGCGAGAAATACAAAAAGGTTTCATGACACTCCCCTCATTATTGTGTCATAAAAATGCAGAATATTAGAAACATGAATTGGGTTTCCTTATTAATAAAATATTTTCCAGTTTTCATAATGTTTTCCTTTTTGCTCCTGTGCTGTGGTAAAAATGTGGAGGATGCTTTTCCACCAGATTTCCCCGTATGGGTCGAAAAATCTGAAGCCACAACTTGGCCTGAAAAAGGCATCGATGCAACGGAGACGGGGGACATCCTTTTACAATGGATTCTCTCAGATGAAGACGATATTGCAAAGTATTTAATTTTCAGAGGCGTCCTTAATGATAGCAGCCTGGAAATAGATTTCGAGAAAATTGACATCATTGATCTTAACAATCCATTTGAGTCTCCAGATCAGTATTTAGATGAATCCGCCGTCGTAAATCAACGGTATTATTATTATCTATTGGCGGAAGATTCAGGCGAGAATCTTTCTGATCCATCGGATACCCTTGATTATATGCTATTGCCAAGTGTGTATCCCAGTGTAATGATACCGTCATCATTAAATGATATTGTCAGTGCTACTCCTGACTTAACTTGGAGTTATAACTATGGTACCGCCATGGAAGATTATGTCATCACACTATTGGATTACGATTCCAAGGAGTTCATTGTCCGAGATTGGTTTCAACCCGGTAATTATGTAGGAAGCGGTGAAGATTGGACATTTACGCCTTATTGGCGTGTTGTGAATGGTGATTCAACATGGATGGAATTGCTATCTATGCATCGATACCAATGGCGAATTGATCAACATGCTGATTATGAAGGCAATATTGAAAAGACTGGATCCGAATCAGCATGGGCTTATTTTACAGTCGAATAATGCATTATTCTAGAGAGGACGAATGTAGCGTATGACGAATCAATTGAATGAAGTTCTTGATTTACTTCGAATGACGGAAGTTGAGCATTTAGATATTCGCACAACGACGCTGGGCATCAGTTTAAGAGATTGTGTCTCTGAATCTATCAATGGAACGACGGAAAAAATATATAATAAAATTACGCGAATAGCTGGGAAATTGATTGAAACTGCGAATCAAGTTGAACGCGAAGTTGGTATTAAAATCGTCAATAAACGAATTTCAATTACGCCTGCAGCGATTATTGGTGACCGATTTGGACCTGAGGAGTTTGTTAAAATCGCTCAAGCATTAGATCGTGCTGCCGAAGCAGTTGGTGTTGATTATATCGCTGGCTTTGGTGCTCTTGTACAAAAAGGGATGACAATTGGCGATCGAGCTCTCATTGAATCCATACCTGAAGCCATCGGAATAACAACGCGCGTTACGAGTAGTATTAATGTCGCGACGACGAAAGCAGGAATCAACATGGACGCTGTCGCCAAAATGGGACGTGTTATCAAAGATTTGGCGGAACGTACAAAAGAAAATGGCGCAATTGGATGCGCAAAACTAGTCGTTTTTGCGAATGTACCGGAGGATAATCCTTTTGTGGCCGGCGCTTTTCATGGCATATCAGAACCCGAAGTCGCGCTTAATGTTGGTATTAGTGGTCCCGGAGTTGTATTGGATGCGATTAAAGCGCATCGCGGTGCATCATTTCAAGAATTGGCCGAAGCTATCAAAAGAACTGTGTTTCGAATAACCCGAGCTGGAGACCTAATCGGTAGAACCGTTGCGAGTCGAATGGGTGTAGAATTCGGAATTATAGACTTGAGCCTTGCACCAACGCCTGCCGAAGGAGACAGTATCGCGGACATACTAATCGCATTTGGTCTCGAAGATGTTGGCGCGCCAGGTACAACAGCTGCCTTGGCCATGCTCAATGATGCCGTTAAAAAAGGCGGCATTATGGCGGCTCCATCTGTAGGCGGAATGAGTGGAGCATTTATTCCTGTGAGCGAAGATCAAGGTATGATTCGAGCCGCCCAAAAGGGACATATTTCATTGGCAAAGTTAGAGGCCATGACGGCGGTATGTTCCGTCGGTTTGGATATGATAGCCATTCCAGGCAAAACAAGCGCCGAAACAATTTCAGCAATTATCGCCGATGAATGTGCTATCGGCGTTGTCAATTCGAAGACGACCGCGACGCGTATTATCCCTGTCCCGGGAAAAGATGTCGGTGATATGGTACATTATGGTGGGTTATTGGGATCTGCGCCCATTATGCCCGTGAGCGAATTGAGTTCAGTTGACTTTATTCGACGTGGAGGTAGAATACCGCCACCCATTCAAAGTTTTAGAAATTAATTTTAATATTTTCTTTAATAAATTCGAGAGTCCGTGTTTCAGACCAATATGTTTTACTACTATCTGCGTTCGTAAATCCAACATGACCGCCTGATTTAGGCATCTCTAAAAATATATTATAGGATGCCTTTGCGCATTCAATTGGATAACATCGACGCAATAAAAATGGATCATTTTTAGCATTAACGATTAGCGTTGGGATGCCGATATTGTTTAAAACGACATCGCTTGAGCACGCGTCCCAGTAATGTTTTGCGCTACTAAATCCATGAATTGGCGCTGTGTATCGACCATCAAAGTCAGCAAAGTTTTTTAACTTATCATAACCATTGTCATTAATTAGAGTTGGGAATTGTTCCATCTTCATTCGCACTTTTTGATGTAATTCGCGTAAAAATCGTTCCATATAAATCTTGGATGACCATTTATCCAACGCAATGGAACTGTCACTTAAATTACAGGGTACGGAAAAAACGATAGCGCCTTTTACAGTTTTGGAGAGTTGTTGACCTTTTTGTCCCAAGTACAATAAGGTCATATTTCCACCCATGCTAAAACCAACGAGAATAATATTTTTATAATTATAGTTTTGCGCCATGTAGTTTACGATACTTTCAACGTCGTCTGTTGCACAATTATGATAAAGGCGAAATTGTTTATTTGGCACGCCCGAACATCCACGAAAATTCCAGGCTAAAGCGTCAATATTGGCATTATTTAAGGCATGAACCATTCCTCTTATATATTTACGTTGAGAATGTCCTTCGAGCCCATGGGAAAGAATAGCGAGGGTATCACTGCCATTCCCAGAAAAATCGCCGTGAAGAAAATCGTTATCTTCAGTAGGAATTGTAATCCGCGTGTATTTTACAGATGAAACCGTTCTGAACAAGGACGGATAAATGGTTTGTAAATGACCGTTGAATAAGAAGAAAGGTGATTTGTAAGTTGATGTTACTAAGGGCATTATATCGCTAGATGCATTTTAACCAAATATTTTTTAGGGTGATTACTTAATAAAGTTGACGAGATTTTTACGATTCATCTACTTTTACATTGATTCGGGGGCGGTGACTCCTAGAATTGCTAAACCATTTTTAAGCGTTAATTGAGCGGCCTTTAGCAATTGCAATCGTGCATGGGTTAGAGCGATGTCATTGCTGAGAACTTTATGGTCTGAATAAAATTTGTGTAATGATCCAGCTAAATCATATAAATAATTTGGCAAATGATGCACTTCTAAGGTTGAAAGGCATTTTTTTACGACATCAGGGAAAAATAATATTTGGTTTAACAATGCAATTGTCGATGGTTCATCAAGAAGAGCATAATCGATATTTTCGTTGGGAAGTAGATCCCGCTGTTTTGCGCGTCTAAAAATACTAGAAACCCTAGCATGAGCGTATTGGAGATAGAATACAGGATTTTCTTCCGTTTGACGTTTCGCTAAATCTAGATCAAAATTAAGGTGAGAATTGGCGGAACGCATGATGTAAAAATATCGAACAACATCAATCCCAACTTCATCGATAAGTTCATCAAGCGTAACAAACTCTGCCTTACGTGTTGACATTTTTACCATCTCACCATTTTTTAACAATGTAACAAATTGATGGATAACAACACTAATGGCGCTGGTTTCTGTCCCCAAGGCATTAAGTGCGGCAAGGACGTCTGGATACGTGTCCATATGGTCGGCACCAAATATGTCAATGATTAAATCAAACCCCCGTCTAACTTTCTCACGATGATAGGCGATATCGGGGAGGCGATATGTCGGCTCGCCAGTAGATTTTATAAGCACCCTATCTTGATCAAACCCAAGTTCAGTTGTTTTAAACCAATGGGCCCCATCTTTTTCATAAACAAGTTCTTTTAATCTCAATTCATCAATGACAGCATCAATTTTGCCTTCGTCATAAAGCGATTTTTCATTGTAAAAGACATCATGTTGAACATGAATACGCTGTAATGTTTTTTTAATTAAGTTGAAAATATTCTCTTCTGCATAGCTTTTGAATATTTCAATATCAGAGTCATTATCTAATGTGGGCTTTTCGGAGAGTAATCTTTTGGCAATTTCAATAATATAATCACCTTCGTAACCGCCATCAGGTAATGACAATTTGTCACCTTTTAAATTGAGATAACGAACTTTGAGGGATTCGCCAAGCATTCTCATCTGGCGACCCGCATTATTAAAATAATATTCACGCGTAACGTCATAGTGGCTCCATTCCAGAATATTGGAAATGGTGTCACCTAATATCGTTTGACGTCCGTGACCGACAGTAAGAGGTCCAGTTGGGTTCGCGCTTACAAATTCAACTTGTGCTGTTTTCCCAAGGCCAATATTATTTTTACCAAAATCAGAACCCAACACCAGAACATTTACTAATTGTTCGTGTAGATTACTTTGAGCTTGGAAAAAATTGATAAATCCAGGGTTTGCTATTTCATATTTGGAGACGATGGATTTGTCAAAATTAATCCCAGATAATAATTCGTCCGCTATTGTAATCGGCGATTTCTTTAAAGTTCGGGCTAACGTTAAGGCAATATTTGTAGATGCATCGCCGTTAATGCTATCATTTGGACGACTTAATCTTAATGTTTCAGTAGGCCAGCCTAGAGAATTAAGTCTTTCAGATAAGACTTCAAGAAGATAATGATTCATAACTTAATTGGATGAAAAAGGGATTTCTTCATCGAAGAATTCTTTTACTTCGGCATCTGGCCACAGTTTCTCTAAGTCGTAGAATTGGTGCGCTGCTTTTTGAAAAACATGGACGACGACATTTACAAAATCGAGTAAAATCCACTCTCGCACGTCATAGCCTTCTTTGCTCATAGGTTTTTCATCAGGAGCTAAACTATCTAGGATATGGTCTGCGATGGCGCGGGTTTGAACGTCTGTTTGTCCCGTACAAATGACAAAAAAATCAGTCAGTGACGTTTGGTTACTCACATTAAGTGTTTTCACATCGTCTGACTTCATTTCTAACGCCAACTCGGCTATTCGTTCTGCAAGTAATTTAGAGTCGTTTACATTGTTTAAGGTCATAAGTTTCCTTGGTAACAAATGGAGAAAAAATTCCACCATTTGTTTAAAATTTAGGTGTTTAAATAAGTTTCAATTTAAAAAAATGTTTTAAACGCAGGAATATTTTGATAATCTTTACCTAAAATTAAGGTAATGTCCACTCGTCTTGTTTCATCTTTTTGGATTAGGACAGTTGATTCAGACATCCCAAGCTCTTTCGCCAATAAATAGGCAGCGGGTGTGTTATCAGAGCGCGCAATAATTTGTGTCGTTTCAAAATTAAAATTAGGGGCATTCCCTGTCAATTGAACATCAAACGTTTTTTCACGAATAATATTTTTATACTCTGCAGCTATTCCGCTAATCCCGCATCCGTTTAATATCTCGATTTTAATATGAGGATATTTTTTAACGGCGCTCAAGGTCTCAGGCAACGAAAAATCGGGTTGCTCTGCAACAAGTGCAAGTTCTTGGGAAACAAGCGTATTCGTTGTATGTCTTGTCCAAAATGACCAAATAAAAGATAGAACTAAGGCAGAGAGTCCTAGAGTCAGTAAGTTGACAAACCAGTCACTTCCTTCTTCGGGTCTTTTTTTTCGATTTTTTTTGCTAGCGCGACGAGATTGTTTGGTGGTTTTGGAATTAAAAAATGCGGCCATAGTCTATCGTAGAAATCCTGGAGAATAAAAATTTGAATAATTGCTGTAATAATTATAAGGATTTTTCTCAAAGCCAATTGTAATGAAAGAATTTTTAGTTGGTTTGTATGTTACTAAACCCTTGAAAATTAGATTGTCTTTATTGAAGCTTGAGTAGCTGTTGAATTCATTTGAAAATGACGAAAAGGGATTGTGAACAAAACCAATTTCACCCGAAAAACTCAGACTAGGATTTGCTTGATAAAAAACCCGACTGCTTAAGATTCCCATAGAAATCATATTCCCACCTAGAGTAACAGTGGAAAGCGAATATCCATAATTGACATCAAATTTTGAGATATCAATTCCAAAGATGCTACCAGACGATTGTGTCCGATTGCCTAATGCACCGATGGCCGTTTTCCATGGAGCTTTTTCCTGAGAAAATAGTCCTGTACACAATAGCAAGCTGGCTAGGATGATGGTGAAAATCTTTTTTTGGAAACGCATGTAGAACCTCTTTATTTCAGTTTTAATATGCTTTCAACTTCTTTCAAATCGTCAACGGTGTTGACCCCGATAATCTCATTAAAATTAGGTGCAATTTCAACCCCTACCTTTTTTCCTTCTTGCTGAAAAATAGAGAGCACATCAGGCAAATAAAACTCACCTTGTGCGTTATTGTTTCCCACTTTTGGTAGAGCAGAAAAAAGGGCTTTTGCATCAAAAATATAGATACCTGAGTTGATTTCTTTAATTGCTCGTTGTGTCAAATCGGTATCTTTTTCCTCTACGACGCATTGAAATAAATTCCCTTCTGTACGCAACACACGACCGTAACCATGGGGGTTTGGAGCCATTACAGTCAGAACCGTTGCCTTAAAATTATTGGACTTATGGGTCTCAATGAGGTGTAATAATGTAGTCTCTGAAAGCAAAGGAACATCCCCCGAAAGGACAATGATATCGCCATTAAAATTACGGAAAAATTCTGCAGTTTGAAGTACAGCGTGACCCGTTCCGAGTTGTTGTTCTTGAAATGCAAATTCTATTTTTTCTTCTGATAATATCTCGATGACCTTCTCTTTTTGGTGACCGACAATGACACTGATGATGTCCGCCTTTAAAGCTTTTGCTTGATCGACGACATATTGAATAAGCGCTTTCCCTAAAACGAGATTAGCAACTTTTGGAATATCGTCCCGCTTCATCCGTGTGCCTTTTCCAGCAGCTAAAATGACAACTCCAAGTTTACGATTTGGCATAGATATTTCCTTCATCTTTTTTTATTGCAAATTCATCCAAGATGACTGATTTAATATTGCCTCCACCAAGAACATTATCGCCTTGAAAAAATACGGCTGACTGGCCAGGTGTAATGGCGGATTGAGGCGAGTCAAAAATGACAAGCAATTCACTATTTTCTCGTTCGAATATTCTAGCCGGTTTCGCATCACTATTATATCGAATCATGACATCTCTTTTTTGGCCAATCAAATTCGCCAGTGATGTGAACAAATTGATTTTGTGAACGATAAACGATGAGAAAAGCGTTTCTTCCTTGCTCCCCACATAAATATTATTTGTTTCGACATCAATGCGATTAACAAAAATTCGTTCGCCTGTTGCAATGCCAAGACCCTTGCGTTGACCGATTGTATATTGATGTATTCCCTCATGTTGACCCATAATTTTACCGCTACCATCAACAAAATTTCCTTTGGGTATATCTTTCACTTCATCAGGATATTTTTCATTTAAAAATCGACGATAATTGTCATCAGGGACGAAACAGATTTCTTGGCTTTCTGGTGTGTCAGCCGATTTTAAATTCGATTTGGCGGCCATCTGACGCACTTCTTTTTTGGTCAAAGTCCCAAGTGGGAAAAGCGTCCGCGAAAGCGCTTCTTGACCAACGCCCCATAGAGCATAAGATTGATCTTTACTCGAATCTTTACCTTTCGAAATCATCCATTGACCCGATTCTGAATCTCGAACTTTGTTGGCATAATGCCCTGTTGCAATATAATCAAAACCAAGTTCATCGACTTTATCCAGCAAGGATTCCCACTTAATTTTTGTGTTGCAAACGATGCAGGGGTTTGGCGTTCGGCCGTGTTTATACTCATCAACAAAATTTGTGATGACGGTATCGCGAAATTTTTCGCTAAAATCTAGGGTGTAGTGGGGAATACCAAGTTGGGCGCAGACATCTTTTGCATTATAGATATCATCAAGAGAACAGCATCGACTCTCTTCTACGATATTTCCACCTGTGTCCACATATCCCCAAAGTTTCATTGTGATACCCATTACTTTGTAGCCTTGATTTACCAAAAGTGCCGCCGCGACAGAGCTATCAACACCACCACTCATGGCAATAATGACGGAGCCTTTTTCAATATTTACTGATGTGATATTTGATTCTATTTCAGTCATAATTCAGGGTTAGTCTATAATATTTTGAAGGGCTTTTGCAAAGCTATTTATTTCATCAATTGTCGAAAATCTGCCCCATGACATCCTGATAGAAGATTGAGCTTCTTCGTCAGATTTTCCTAATGCTTTCAAGACATGAGAGGGTTTTTGTGCACCTGAAGAACATGCGGCCCCGTTTGAAACAGCGAATCCCAGCATATCTAAACGCATAAATAGGGATTCACCATCAATGTTTTTAATCGTAAAATTAAGGATGTGATTACTTCTATTTTCAAGGTTTGTATTGATGCAAATTTTGGGATTATTCTTTAACAATCCCAGAGCGTGAATGAATAATCTTTCACTATGTTCCTTATCCTCTAATCTATGTGATTCCAACTCGGTTAGGGCAATTTGAAAACCATGAATCCCGAGCAAATTCTCTGTTCCGCCTCGTAAATTCCAGTTTTGATGTCCACCAAAAATCAAAGGTTTTAGAGGGACTCTGGTTTTTACGATAAGTGCACCAATTCCTGAGGGGCCATAAATTTTATGGGAGGAAATACTCAACATATCAATATTTAAATGATCGAATTGAAAATCTTCATAACCAAGCGCTTGAACCGCATCACAGTGAAAAATTATGTTTTTATCGCTACATAACTGGGCAATTTCATGGATTGGATTGTTATTGCCAATCTCATTATTAGTCCACATTATGCTGACTAAGGCCGTATTCTTTTGGATGGCTTTCGCTACGGAATCGGGTGTAATACAGCCACTCGACTGAGGCGAAAGGTATGTGACTTCATGTCCAAGAGATTCGAGGTACTCAAAAGCCGATAAAACAGAAGCGTGCTCTATTTTAGACGTAATAAAATGCTGTGTTTTATCATGTGATTGAGATTGAGCAAATCCTAAAATTGCAAGATTATTTGCCTCTGTCCCTCCACTTGTAAAAATAATTTCCTTCTCTTTAGAATGAATTATGCTCGCAAGTTGGCTTCGTGCTTTTGATAAAATATGATGCGCTGCTTGTCCTGCCTGATGGACACTTGAAGCGTTCGCTGGCCCGGAATTTAAAAAAAGATAAATACCTTCTTTAACAAGTGGCGTAATAGGAGTTGTCGCAGCATAATCAAGGTAAATCATTTATATGTAATACTTATAATTATAATTAAAACCCGATTTTCTTTTATAAAAAAGCTAGTCGTTGCGAATGGATGCGTTGATGATAGTCGAAATTAAATTTTTATAAAAGGGAGGTTTATTTCTTTCTAAAGTTGCGATTGTTTCATTAATATCATAATCAAAGCGAACTTGCTCCCAATCGATAGTCCCATCACCGATTGTTAGAAAGCCAAGTGCGCCTTTTTGATTTTCATCAAAGGGCATACCTGTTGATCCAGGGCAGGCTATTTTTAGGTTTCCATATTCTTCATAACGTGGAAGGTGCGTATGTCCGTGAACAAGCGCAAAATTTTTATACCCCGGGTGTTTATTTTGAGCGTGATTTCTCCACTGGTGAGCTTCTTCAAGTGTCGGAGGAATATCGTCTCGCGTAAACCAGGCATGCGTAAATTCAACAAAACAATTATTTAATTTCTCAATATGTGAAATCTTCATTTCTCGTATGAATTCTTCGCCTTCATCACCGATTTGTTCAAAAGTCCATTTTTGATTTGCGACGATATCCATACAAACAGGGTCATCTGGATCCATCCCTTCAACGGTTGGACGATCATAATCCCATATTTTTTCAATAAGATATCGATCATGATTTCCCCGTACAAAAACGGCATTTGGAATTTGTTTTAGTCTTGTAAGTGTACTTTTAGGGTCACCACCAATTGAAAAAGAGTCTCCATTAACAACAATACTTTTAACATTCTCTCTTTTATCGATGAGCTCTAATGCCCTTTCAAGAGCTGGGATGTTTGCGTGAACATCTGTTATAAAAGCGAGTGTTGTTATTTGTGGCTTGGAATCTTGCAGCATTGGCATTCTTTTTTTGTGTGGGGCAAGATTAACATTTTCTCATGCGAAATGCTAATATTAAATGTCTAAAAATATTACATATTTATGTGGATTCCTGAAATATAATATCGACAATATATTAAGTACTTCATCAAAAAATCGTTTTGGGAACAGCTCAAAAAACTTGGAAACATATGAGTCGCCGAATACATTCGCATCCGCATGAATATGATAAAACGTACACATTTAGCAATTATAATTAAAGGAGAATCTTAAATGTTAAAACGTATCCTAATTGGCCTCACAGTGATAGTCGCTGTTATTGGTTTTACGGCCTGTGATAGTCAAGAAGTCACGTCAGCAAAAGTCTATATCCAACAAAGTAATTTAGAAAAGGCTGAAGAATTACTCTTGGTTGCATTTGAAAAAGAACCTATGAATTCTAACATCGGTTTTTTACTCGGAACAGAAATTTACAGTAAAAAAGAAGACTGGAAAAATATGTCAAAATATTTTCAAGCTTCATTGGCCATTGATAGCAAGTTCAAAGATAAAATTGATCAGTTTAATAACAAATATTGGGTTGATAATTTTAATGCCGGCGCAAAATATTACAATGCTCTCATTAACGATGAGGCAGAAAACCCAGAAAAGGTGACAGAAACGGCCATTGAAGCCTTCAATAATGCAATTATGCTTGTACCTGAAAAAGCTGAAGCATACTCTGTATTGGCCCAAGTATATATTTTTTCGGATAAGATAGCTGAAGCAACAGAGGCCATGCAAACAGCCGTCGAGTTGAACCCTAAAGACATTACATCACTGGTTAATCTGGGGAATATACTTTACCAAGATAACAAGTATGAAGATGCAATTGGTTTCCTCAAAAGGGCTTTAGACGTTGATCCTCAAAACCTTCTTGCAATCAAACAAATAGCATTCATTTATGACAAAATGGGTCAAAAAGCAGAAGCGACTCAAGCCTATAAAGATGCGATTGTTGCGGATCCAGAAAACGCTGATTTACACTATAATTTAGGCGTTCTATATCATCAACAAAAAGATTACAAAAATGCTGCTGTTGAATTTGAATTAGTTATAAAATTTAACCCTGAATCAATAGATGCCATGTATAACGCGGGATTATCTTACTCAGCTTTAGAAGATTTTAAAAATGCAGAAAAACTGCTAAAACTTGCATTTGAAAAAGACCCAGAGAGTATAGATGTTGTTAAGCAATTAAAACTCATTTATTACAACCTATACGGTTTTAATGACAAACGTTTTACAGAGATGGATAAATTAGCCAAAAAGCTTAAATAGTTATAAATTCTCAAAAAAAAGGTCATTTTCGAATGACCTTTTTTTTGATTTAAATTTAGACAATCCAAATGTATAAATTGAAAAAACATTATTTAAGTGTATTTTAAAAATATTGATTCGAATTCTGATAATTTAGCAATCAATACATTTTAAGGAAATATCGCTATTGCGAGAATTATGTTTAAAAAACATCAAAAGAATTACAAACATCTCTGTAAAAAAGATTAAGGACTGATTCCCTATGAAAAGAATTTATATCAATTTTTTACGGGGACTGTCCGTAAATTTATATGGTAAAATAGGTGTCATTTTAGCGACCTCAATGTTTCTGTCGTTCATTGTCTTGGAGACATTGAGTTTTATGGGCGTTTACAATAATGCCTATATGGGACTCATCACATATCTTGCCTTTCCGAGTTTATTCATTTTGGGTTTAATTTTAGTTGTTATTGGTTGGAAAAAATTTCAGAAGCAGCAGGGGAGGTCAACGAGGGAATTACTTATCCAACGTGTTGGTACAGGAGAAGCACGCGCCAAATTGATGGGATCAAGAGTTTTTTTAATGTTCCTTGGATTATCGGCTGTCAATGTCATTTTTGTAGTGGGCGCTAGCTCACGGATGTTGCATTTTATGGATTCATCTGAATTCTGCGGTATGGCGTGCCATAGTATTATGGGACCCGAATATTTGGCGTATCAATCGTCTTCTCATGCTCGTGTTCCTTGCGTGGAATGTCATGTGGGTCACGGAATTTCGGCACTTATCGAATCTAAAGTCGCTGGCACTCGCCAGATGATTAAGGCATCAATGAATACCTACAATAGACCCGTGCAAACCCCTGTTCATAACCTTCGCCCATCTAATGAAACTTGCGAAAAATGTCACTGGCCTGAAAAATATTATGGCCGAACTCTCAAACATATTGTCCATTATGAACAAAACGAAAAAAATACACCTCTTTATACGACCTTAAGTCTAAAAGTTGATGCACAAGCTGGTATTAAAACAGGTATTCATTGGCATATTTCAAAAGATAATGAAGTGCGATATGCTTCTGTTGATAACCAACGAGAGCAAATTATTTGGATTGAAACAAAGGATAAAACGGGCACCACCAAGCGTTATCAAAATAAACTCCTCGATGCATCCTTACAGCAACAAACTGAGAATCGTTTAATGGACTGTGTTGACTGCCATAACAGAGCGACACACCATTTTCAGAGCGCCGAAGATGAAATTGACCAAGCCATTAAACAGGGACAAATTGATCATAATTTACCGTTTATTAAGCGTGAAGGTCTTGCGGTATTAAATAATAATCTTACGACAAAACAACAAGCATTCGATTTTATAGAAACGCATATTACTAATTTCTATTCACAAAAATATTCAACGGTTTCGATGAAAAGAGTTGACGAAGCCATTCGAATCTTGCAAAAAATTTATAATCGCAACATCCATCCAGAAATGAAAATTACGTGGAATACCTATGTTGATCATAGTGGTCACAAAAAAAGCACGGGTTGTTTTCGTTGCCATTCGGAGAGTTTAGTGGATGAAAATGGTGAACATTTAGCGAATGATTGCACAATGTGTCATTCAATTTTAGCCGATAGCGAATCCGATCCATTTGCCTATCTAAATCCTCTAGACCCAAATGAACCCGAAATGAAAAAGCATCTTTATCTGCAAGAGGAATTCAAGAATTCGTATCAATCACACTAAAAACCATTCTTAATAGTTCATTTAAAAAGAGGCTGTCCCAAAACATGAGGCGGCCTTTTTTTATTTTGGATGCTGATTAACGCAGATATTAAAAAAAGCCGCACACGGAGGCACGGAGAGAAGAGTAACGTAAGCATCTTGCCTGCGGTTAAAAAGCTTTACCACAGAGTTGCACGGAGAGTCACAGAGAAACACAAAGAAAAAAACAAGTATTGTCATGCTGAGCAATCCCGACTCTTTTGTTGAGATGACCGTCGAAGCATACTCATTATCCGAACTTGTTATTAAATCGTTTTGTCACTGCAACCACCCCGCCCCGACCCAAGCGTCGGGACACCCCGCCTTAAAAAAGGATGGGAATTTGTCTCGTGGGTTTTCATTATTTTTAATTATGAGACCCACGCTAGCAATTAATTCTCACAGATAAGTATTCATCAAACCCGCTCATCAGCTCCCCTCCTTTGTAAGGAGGGGCAGGGGTGGTAGGGTTGCTAATTAGCAATTACAAATGACTCGGCAACCCTAATGCGGTTATCGTGCCTCGATACATCCACCAACCAGCGGACACTCGGCAACCACATACAGCTCATCGAGTGTTTTCGTGCATGCGAAAATGTATCGAGATGAACTGGAGTTGCAACAATAAAATGGACATAGCGAGAAGTTAGGCTGCATCATTTTT
>ERZ890510.339-NODE-339-length-38046-cov-18.206286_pt1 | contig 38046 bp, 39 predicted proteins | sample MGYA00521265_ERZ890510 | MGnify/ENA primary metagenome ERZ890510 (study PRJEB32303, sample SAMEA104408624) | aquatic metagenome | biome: Brackish water; feature: Chemocline; material: water | place: Baltic Sea | collected 2014-10-26T21:54:00 | depth 110 m ... | reverse complement strand
ATACAGAACTCTCCGTGGTGGCTACAAACGATGTCCGACGTGCTGGGCGTGCCAGTAGGCGTATCGGCAGAGCAGCAAGACACCAGCAGGGGAACTGCAGTGCTGGCATTGAACGCACTTGGCGTTTGGGACAGTCTCGACACGCATCACGCCCACATCGCTGAAACTTACGAACCGAACCTTGCTAATGCCGAGTTATACGCCGAAGGCAGACAGCGACAGTCTGAACTATATCGTCGGTTACTCGGTTAGCCGCTTCGGGAACCGCTTGGTTCGTCGGAATGTCGATCAACCCGTTCTTCGATAACCGTTCCCATTTGGTGTCGAACGTCCTGAATTAGATCGTCGGCAGGTGCGATCTCTTCTGGTGCCATTTCAGCTTCGTGAACCCATTCCCACAGGTCTTCGAGGGTTTCTCGAAGTTCACGCGCCGACATCATTTGCGTATTGAGCAATGGGTAGTGTGGTGGCGCACGGAAGTTCTCGTCATGCATAGACTTAATCTGCCTTCTTCACGGCGTGACCACCGAAGCCGTTACGCATTGCTGCGAGCATCTTGCCCCCCAGAGGATTGGACTGGCGTGAGCGGAATCGCATTTGAAGTGCAGCTGTAATGACAGGAGCCGGGACTGCTAGTTCGACTGATGCCTCGACAGTCCAGCGTCCTTCCCCCGAATCATCTACATACGAACTGAGTTCATCTAAATGAGGGTCTTTTTCTAGCTCATCAACCGTGAGGTCGAGTAGCCATGATCGGATCACACTACCGCGTGTCCAGTTTTCAGCGATGGCTCCGAGATCGAGATTGAAATCTTCTTTGGCGGCAAGGAGTTCAAAACCTTCTGCATATGCCTGCATCAGTCCGTACTCTATGCCGTTATGAATCATCTTTACGTAGTGACCAGAACCACTGGGTCCGACGTGTAAATTGCCATCGGAATCATCCGGGGCAAGAGTTTTGAAAATCGGCCTGTTTCGGTCGTAGGCGTTGCGATTGCCCCCGACAGTTAGGCAGTAGCCGTTGGCGAGTCCCCAGACTCCACCGCTGGTTCCAGAGTCGAGGAAGTCGATGCCGCTTTGGGCTGCATGCTCGCCCCGTCGCTGCGATTCCTTGTAGTTCGAGTTTCCGCCGTCGATTAGCGTGTCGCCTTCATCAAGAAGCTCGACAAGTTCGTTGACAGTGCTCTCTGTGATATCACCAGACGGAACCATCACCCATACGGTCCGTGGAGCTTCAAGCTGGCTCACAACGTCGTTGAGCGAACTAGCTGCCGAGGCACCTTTTTCGGCAAGTGTGTTCACCGCTGAAGAGTCAGGATCGAACACGATAACTTCGTGTCCGTCATTGAGCAGTCGTTCCGACATATTTCCGCCCATGCGGCCGAGACCAACCATACCGAGTTTCATTCGTTTTCTCCGTGAAAATTCAACCGCACTTCTTGTGAAGTAGATGGTCAGACCTTGCTTGTCGAGCTGATTCTGCGAGCTACCGTTTCATTGAGTTTAGCTGGGTCGTGCACAACCCATTGCGGATCTAGCCATGAACTTGATTCGATTGCCACACGCGAAAAAGGGGTACTGACGCATATCCATGACGCCCCAGCCGCCATAGCGGCTTTCGTGCCGATAGGGGAATCTTCAATGATTAGGACTTGTTCTGGTTCAACGCCAAGTCGCTCCATCGCTAGCAGATAAATTTCTGGATCAGGTTTCGGATCGGTGACCATTTCACGCCCAACAATATCGTCGAGTAGTACCCGTACTCCAAGAGCATCGAGCACTCGTTTCGCCTCATCGCTGAATGACGATGTTGCGACCGATACGGTGCGTCCGATGCGCTTTTGGTCACGCAAAAGATCGATGTTGTGCTGATAGACGTTTTCAAGCAGTTGGTCAGTTGCACCGTCGGTGGCCCGGTATTCATCCATTCGGATTTGGTGCAGATGCTTCCAGAGTTCGCCGTCGACAGGTTCAAGTGAATCAGTGAGCCCGAACTCGTGGATCATCCGGCGACTGACCATTTCATCGGTTGAGCCAACGATCCGTTCATAGAGTTCGATGGCACGGTGGTCTGGGGTGCTAGCTCCGGTGAGCCTGCCCAGAACGGTTGCGTAAGATTTTGCTTTGAGTCGTTCGGTTTCTACGAGAGTTCCGTCGAGATCGAAAATGAACGCGCTGATCCGACTGTCTTGTTCGATCTGATCTGGCATTAGTTGTTTCTGAAGGCTGGTTACAAAACTTCGGAAGTCGTGCGTGATTTCTCGAAAATTTTTCCGATATCGCCAAATTGAGCGGCGATCACGTCCACGGCTTCATCCCGTTTGATTATGCCTTCATTCAACTGGACTAGGTGTCGGTAATACGCACCAGGTCCGATCAATACGCCCGAAACCCCTTGGGTCCGAGCTGCGAGTGAAATTATGTTCTTTTCGGATTGTGAAAGTTGGTTTCCGATTTGCCCAGCTGAAAGCCCTCCGGCAACAACGAGCAGCACCGTGTTGTCACGATCATCAACATGCGCTTGAGCTGTGATTGCCTCAGTGAACGTCTCATCGTCAGTTGGTTCAAAAGCCCAAATTGATGGGTGAACGCCAGCGTCTTGCAGTTGTTGAATCGACATGATGACGAGCATCGCCCGTGCGCTCGATAATCCACCGTACATTTCGATCTGTGTCGACGTTGGTATGGAGTCGAGTTCAATCATTAACGGCTTAGATTCTTCACGCGCCTTGTCCGACACGATCTTAAGCCTCTGAAGGAGTTCCTTGCGACCTTCTTCAGGTCCATCTGGATTCAGCGTGAGTTGAACCGCTGTGTAGTCGACATTGAGTCGATTCAGCGAATGGGTTCCACTTTGTGGGGAAGATGCCGTAGTTACCGCCATGGCTTTGGCTCGCAGCAGCACCGACTCTCCAAGATCGCTATCTGCCCAGAGACCAATACTCGATTTTGCCAACCCGTTTTCGACTGCGGTAGCGATGCCATCGAAAACTACGCGCTTGAGATTGGCCGCTTGTTCGCGATCGGCAGCCGTTGGCTGACCGGTATGTGCGAGTACCTCAGAAATTAGGTCAATTCGATCGTCAAGTGCGATGAAGTAATTAGCGTTTGAGTTGATTGTCGAGCTAGTCGTTTGAAGGTCTCCGAATCGTTGGGTTCCCGTTCTGTTCGTTCAAATATGGCTGTCTTGTATAGTTCTTATTTAGCGCTCGCACTGCCGTCTTCAGTTCCTCGACCAAGTCGCCTTCGATCTTGATCGGTAGAACCGTTTGACCGCCTTCAGCCATAACCGCGAAATCGCCGCCAGCCTGAGCCTCGGTCAGTTGACCGAAAGTGTATGACTCCCCCGGCACGGCAAGATGATCGTATTTCGCTGATACGAAACCTAGTACGATCGCGTTCTGTGGTCCGCCTTTGTACAACTGCCCTGTTGAATGGAGATAACGAGGGCCGTACCCGAATGTTGTCGCCATGCCGGTTTTTTCAGAGATCGCTTTGCGGAGCATTGAGAAAGCAGCCGTTAGCTCATCCGATTCTGGGAGAAACGCCGTTACCGCAACGTAACGAGGAGCAGATTCACCAGCAATCTGTTCGAGCGCAATACTGAGCGGGATGTCTTTGATCCAGGTTTTCGGATTCGAAAGAAATTCTAGCGATTTCACTTTGGCTGATTCCACATCTGGCTGATCAAATGGGTAAATGTCCATCAATGACGAAGCAGCGACTGTAGCAAATTGCCACCGGAAAAATTCCCCGGCAATTTCGTGTTTTTCGGGTGTTGGTGGTTCGATGACGAACACTGGATGATCCGACTCTCGAAGTGCAGAAATGGCGTGGTCAATTCGCTTTTCGTCGCCCTCAGATTTATACACGACGAACTGACGATCTGGCGCGAAATCATCGAGAGTCAAATCCGGTTCGCCAGTAATTGGAATCAGGCCTTTGCCGTTTTTTCCAGTTGATTCGGCTAGAAGCTGGTCGACCCACATTCCGAATCTCGAATACTCATCGCTGGTGATTAGGGTGACCTTATTTCGTCCTGCGAGCGCGTTCGACGCCAAGAATGCACCGAGAGTTAAACCGGGATTTTCTTTCGAGTCGACTTGGCATTGTTGTGACATACGAGCGGCAGATTCGGCGAATGCTCGAAGATTCATACCGGTCGCGGCAGCAGGCATCATTCCGAACGCACTGAGCGCTGAGAACCTGCCTCCAACGTCATCTGGCGTTGATATCCACGTGCCAAATTCACCTGCTCTAGCTCGTTCAGCAAGTGATGTACCCGGATCGGTCAAAGCGACGAAGTTTTTGCGATTCATAGAAGACTCGACCGTGTCAGCCATTGCCGCACGGAAGTGCGCTTCCAGCGTCAACGGCTCGACGGTAGTCCCGGACTTGCTCGATACGAAAAACAGAGTTTTACTGAGATCAAGCTCGGTGGTAATTTGCGAAACCGTCGTCGGATTTACCGTGTCGAGAGCGTGGAGCCTAATTGCAGGCCGGTCGGTCGGAGGTGAATCAGATGTCCCTAAAATGCTGCTCAGCGTCAGCGGCGTCATGCTGCTCCCGCCCATTCCGAGCACTACAACATCGGTTAAGCCATCTCGTAGAAGCTGTGAGTTAAGATCGGCGAACTGCTCAGCCAACATCGACAGCCGCATTGGCAGATCGAGCCAGCCAAGGGTTTTGCTGGCTGGGTCACCATCGGGAGATGGTTCCGGCCACAAAGTGGCGTCACGGTTCCACAGCCTCGAAGCGAATGATTCGTCCACCAGTCGCTGCAGAGTTTGTTCAGCTGAAACGTTCTGGTCGTCTTTCATTTCGTTGTTAGTCCTAAATCAGTTGCCAAGCGCCTCAAGTTTTTCTTCGATTCGACCTAGCAGCGATGCGTAAGACTCGGCGAACGTCGCTACACCGGCAGTGAGAAGATCATCCGTGATCGAATCGATCGAAACACCAGCTTCAGCCAGAGCTTTCATCTGTGCCTGAGCTTCGCCCAAGCCGGAGGTCAGATCAGATCCGGGGTTTCCGTGATCGGAGTATGCCGCCAACGTTGCTTCAGGAATCGTGTCGACCGTGTCGGGACCCATCAGGCCATCAACATACATCGTGTCGGAGTAATCGGGGTTCTTGACGCCTGTGGAAGCCCATAAAGGACGTTGTACCTGCGCTCCAGTGGTGTGAAGCGGGAAGAACGAACCGCCGCCGCCTAGCTTGCGATCAAATAACTCAGCGAACTTGGCGTATGCAACCTTGGCGTTCGCTATTCCGATCTTCCCGCGGAGTTCATGACCATCGGGAAGGGCGTTGTCGACCGCACTGTCGACCCGGCTGACGAAGAACGACGCGACAGAGGCGACCGCAGCTGGCATACCGCGAGCTGCCTTGGCAAAGTCGGAGAGACCTTCGATGTATGCGTTTGCGGCGGCTGTGTAAGCGTCGAGAGAGAACAGTAGTGTGACGTTTACGTTGATGCCTTCTGAAATGAGCGTCTTGATTGCTGGAACTCCCTCGGGAGTACCAGGAACTTTGATCATCACGTTAGGGCGGTCGATTGCAGCCCACAGTCGTCGTGCTTCAGTAACAGTGCCATCGGTGTCGGCGGCAAGAGTCGGAGATACCTCAATGCTGACGTATCCATCACGCATGCTTTCTGCGTCATAAACAGGTCTCAGAACGTCCGCTGCATCTCGAATATCGTCCACTGCCAATCGCTCGAATACAGTTTGGCTGTTTGCACCGTCCTTCGCGTATTCGATCAACGACTCGTCGTAGATGTCACTTTCTGCGATGGCTTTGTCGAAGATCGACGGATTCGATGTGACACCTGTTATCCCCGAATCGATGAACTTCTGAAGTTCGCCTGATCGCAGCATGTCGCGGCTGATCGAATCGAGCCAGATCGACTGACCGTTTTCGAGTGCCTTCTGGATGTTGTTCATAAGTTTCCTGTGAATGCGAAGTGGTCAGGTTGCCGTGTTAGCGAGCAGTAATACGTAGAACTAGCTTTTCGAGATTTGATCTTTTTCGATGGCGGTGACTTTGTCGAGCCGACGCTGAAATCGTGGTTCATCTGCTTCAAGATTCGCAGCCATGAACGACTTTACGAGATCTTCCGCAAGCGCAATGCCAACTACTCGTGCACCCATACACAAAACGTTCATGTCGTCGTGTCGAACACCCTGGCCTGCCGAGTAGGTGTCGTGGCAAAGACCAGCTCGAACGCCTGGATATTTATTGGCAGCGATAGCCGCTCCAACTCCGCTTCCGCAGATAACGATTCCACGTTCGGCTTCACCCGACTGAACTGAAGCCGCTACTGGAGCTGCGAAATCAGGGAAGTCGTCTTCAGCGTCGTAGTCGTGTGCACCTTTATCCAGAACTTCATGACCCAGAGATTCGAGAACCTTGGTCATGTCGGATTTCAGTTTGTAGCCGCCGTGGTCGGCGCCAATTGCTACTTTCATTTCAAGCCAGCCTGTTCAAGGGTTTGTCGTTGCTAAGTAATTTATGGAAGACATTCTCTGTGCAATTCTGTGTGAATGCCACCGAACCGCCGAGAATATCTGCCTAAATTTCTGTGCTGTTGGTTCACAGCCACTCTCTAGAAACGGTGTGATCCGGCCACTTTGACTCGAACCGAGTAGAGCGAAGTGTCGCCGCAAATGTAGATGCGCTTGCCATCTTTATCGCCAAATACGAGATTGGCTGTTGCCTGCTCTGGAATCAATATCTTTCCTAGAAGTGTCCCATCGGACGAGTAGCACTGCACGCCATCGCGTGCGCTGGTCCATATGTTGCCTTGTTCATCAACACGGAAGCCATCTGAAGCGCCAGGTCGTACTTCGGCGAAGAGTCGACGGTTTGAAAGCGTCTTGCCATCGTCGGCTACATCGAAGACCGTGATGTCACGAGGTGCGCCGGTGTCGGCAAGGTAGAACAGTTTTTCGTCCGGTGAGAACGCGAGACCGTTTGGTCGATCGCCAACTCTATCGACGATTGAAGTTTCATTGGTTTCCGGATCAAATCGGTATGTGAAGTTGCCGTCAAGCTCGGAATCCCGCTTGTTGCCCTCGCGGTCAGAGAGGATGCCGTAAGGAGGGTCGGTGAACCAGATTGTGCCATCCTTCTTCACGACGAGATCGTTCGGTGAATTAAAGCGATCGCCTTGCCAATTGTCGACAAGTGTGTTCACGGTTCCGTCAGCTTCCGTGCGAGAAATTCGGTTGGCGGCGTGTTCACACGAAACGAGTCGACCCTGTTGGTCGCGGTAGTGTCCGTTGGTGTTGTTGCACGGCTCGCGGAAGACGGTCGTGTCACCAGATCCAGCTTCGAACTTTAGGATCCGATTGTTTGGAATGTCCGACCACAAAACATAGTCGCCCTCGGGGAAGTAAACCGGACCCTCAGCCCATTCGCAGCCGGTGAAGTGCTTTGATATCTCAGCATTTGCGTCGATGAGATCTAGAAAACGATCGTCTATCACTTCGATGCCTTTGAGTAGCTCTTCTGCAGGAATTTGTGATCGATGATCTGGGAAGGTCTTGTTTTCAGCTGTCATTGGAAATTGTGTTCTTTCTCGTTGTTGAAGGTGGATTGAGATTCGTTGATTACGGAGCGTCGAATCGTGTGTGGTTAGTTGGTAGGGCGGGTAGCGCCAGCGATATTTAGTTCGATGCTCCATATTGAGCTTGTTGCGCCGATAAACAGAGTCTGCCCATCTGCCATACCGAACGACAGGTTTGCTGATATTTCTGGGGTATGGATTTTACCGAGCATTTTGCCTGCCGGGTTGAATACTTGGACTCCGTCTCCGGCTGCAACCCAGATATTGCTGTTTACATCGGCACGAAAGCCGTCGGGGACATGCGGGTCGACATCGGCGAAGAGTCGTGGGTTTTCGAGCTTATCGCCAGACACATCGAACGCCATAAGATTATGGGGTCGAAACTCGCCGTGTGTTCGACCCGTATCGCCGACATAAAGGACTGATTCGTCGGGCGAAAACGTGATGCCGTTTGGCTTGTCGAAATCTTCACTCACCATCGAAATATCGAGCGTGTCGGCATCGACGCGGAAGACGCGGTTACGGTCTTGTTCTGGGATTTCACCATGCCCGAGTTCAGGGTTAAGAAATCCGTAGTCAGGATCGGTAAACCAGATCGAACCGTCCGATTTCACTGCCACATCGTTGGGCGAAGTCAGTTTTCCACCATTAAATGAATCAGCGATCGTGGTCATCGTGCCGTCCAGCTCTTCACGTACGACCGCTCGTCCGCGTGTCAGGCACGAAATAATCCTTCCTTCACGGTCGACCGTGTTTCCGTTTGAACAATCAGAAGGCTCTCGGTAAATACCAAAACCCTCCGACTCGCCCCAACTCACAATTCGATTGTTCGGAATATCGCTTGCGATAACTTTGTTCAATCGGGGAACCCAGCAAACGCCCTCGGCGAAGGCGAGTCCGTTGGCACGTTGAATCAATTCGGGACTTGAACCGAGAATCCTTTGAAACTCATCATCGAAAATCTCGAACTGCTCCATCGTCAAATCCCTTTCGCATCAGGCAATCCCGCTTGTTATATCCTCCAGCCTCGCTGATGCATCTAAATCGGCCGAAGGGCGAGAACGATGCGGAGCGTATCACTCGTTCGTGGGATTGGTACGTGTATAAAGCCGATCAGACGCTAATATCGTTAGGCGCAATTTTTTTAATGTCGAAACTTCGTGTGACCTAGATGGGAATTTGAATGGTTCTGGAAATGGCTGGCAAGACCGATCCTGGTTTATTCAAGGCAGGCGTCGGTAGGGCAGTAATCACACCACCTGTAGGATTTGTTATTGATGGGCCAGAACATGGCTCTCGGGTGTCGACCGGCATTTTGGACGATCTTCTCGCAAGAGTCATAGTGCTTGAATCTAAAGGGACGCGAGTTGTTCTTGTCAGCCTCGACGTGTGGGGGCTTTCTGCGTCGGTTCTCAGTTCGATCAAGTTGGCTGCCAGCGCCGCCGCCAGTGTCGAAGCTGATTCAGTTTGGGTAACCGCTACAGGTAACGCTTCGAGTCCGCCTCTATGGCGAAACGACCATCAATACGCTGCCTATTCCGCCTATCTTCCTGAACAGATTGCAGGCGCTGTACGAATCGCCGTGAGTTCTCTCGAACCAGCCTCAATGGGGTCGATCGGAACACTGCTGCCGGATGTTTCTACATTCACCGAAGGTCCGGGGCGACCTGGAAATGCTGCCTTGTTTGTGATGGCAGTTAACCGCGCTGATGGAAGCGGGATTGCTCGTCTAATCAATTTTGCTTGCCCGGCGACCATTCTAGGAAAATCGACGCAGTGGACTGCCGATTACCCCGGTTACGCCGCTTGGGCCATCGAACAAAACGGTGGCGGGCTTACGCTATTTTCACAGGCTCCATCACACGACATTCGACCCTACGATTGGTGGGACGACAACCCTGAACCTTCACACCCAGATAGAGTGGCTCAAGACGTTCATGCGATGGGATTGCTTCTCGCAACTCAGGCTGCGAACGGTGCTGCTGAAACGACTCAACGTCGAAACGTTAAAGTTGAAATTCGCACCGATGAAGAAGCCGGCATTCAAGTTATGCAGATAGGTGACGCCTACTTCATCTCGACCGAAAAGCCGCAACCTAACAAGTTCGCCCGTCGATTCCGACGCGACTTGCCACACTCGAACACGTTTGTTGCCGCCAACCTTTCGGGTGGCATGTTCGATGACAAAGCAACCTTCGATGCTCGTGCTATCAAACGAGGCACAGCCGCCTTGAAAGAGATGGGTGCCAGTTAGCTGCTGGCTCTGGTCGAGTTATTGATCGTGTGCTAGCTTGCCGTATCACCTTTGATTACTTTGGGTATGTAAGCGCATAGGAGACGGATTAACTTGGCAAAGATTTCACTGATTGGTGCGGGCAGCGTAGTGTTCGCTCGTCGGTTGCTACAGGACATCGTCTGCGTGCCTGAGCTCTCCGATGCGACGGTCTCTCTGATGGACACTGACCCTGAACGGCTGGCTCTCATGAGCAAGTTTGCGAACAAGCTTGCTCGCGATACTGGCACGAATATCAAAGTCGAAACAACACCAAATCGACGTGAAGCTCTCGATGATTCGGACTATGTGCTCACGACAATAAGGGTTGGCGACAGCTACGAACGCGACATCGCAATTCCGTTGAAGTACGGGGTCGATCAGTCGGTAGGTGACACCGTCGGACCCGGTGGCGTTTTCAAGGCACTTCGTACGGCTCCTGTTCTCATGGATATCTGCGAAGACATCGAAGATGTTGCCCCGAACGCTACTCTGCTGAACTACACGAACCCAATGGCGATTGCTTGCTGGGCTATCGCTGAAGCAACCGATGTGCCAACGATAGGCCTGTGTCACAGCGTGCAGCACACAACTGCCGATCTTGCCGACTATATCGGTGTCTCGAAGGATCGAGTAAAAGGCTGGGTCGCTGGAATCAATCACCTCGCATGGTTCTTACGATTCGAAGTTGATGGGCAGGATGCCTACCCGCAACTTTTCGAGGCGATGGAAAACCCGGAAATATTTTCTCGAGATACCGTTCGATTCGAGGTTATGAAGCAGTTCGGCTACTTCGTCACTGAATCGACCCGCCACATGTCGGAGTACACGCCGTACTTCCGTACGAACGAAGAGACCATCGAAGAATTTAAACTGAACCAGATTCGACAGGATCTGCAGCATCGAACCACTCGGGTAGACGATCACTACACGCAGCTTGTGGAAGATGCCAACTCCGATCGCATTCTTACTGCTGATCGATCGGAAGAGTATGCCTGCCGGATCATCGAGGCGATGGAGTCGGACCGTCCCACAGTGATTAACGGAAATGTTCCAAACCAAGGTTTGATCGACAATTTGCTCGAACTGAGCAGCGTCGAAGTTCCGATTCTTATCGACAAACTCGGGTTCCATCCCATGGCTGTGGGGGAATTGCCGGGGCAGCTGGCTGCACTGAGTCGTTCAAACCAGGCGGTGCAACAGATGGCTACTCAGGCAATTCTCGATGGCGACAGAGAGGCGGCGTTCCACGCGATCGCACTTGACCCGCTTACGTCAGCCGTTTTATCGCTTGGAGAAATTCGGTCGATGTTTGATGAGATGTGGACTGCCCACGGTAATGAACTGGCTGCGTACTCGTAATGGCTGATCCAACGGGATTGATGCGAGCCGCGGTCGCTGTCGAAAAAGGCGTGGTTCGTTGCGATGAGGTCGAGATACCGCGTCCTGCTATGGGCGAAGTTCTGGTGCGTACCCGTGTAGCATCGATATGTGGAAGCGACCTTCACATGGTCAACACTGGTTGGGCGATGCACGCGTTTCCCACAATGGCTGGTCACCCGGGGCATGAAGCGGTTGGAGAGGTCGTCGAATCGCTATCGGATAAATTTGCGGCAGGCGATGTTGTGCTCACCACACCGCATATCTGGAATTCTCGGTGCTTCGCTGACTATCAAGTCGTTGACGACGCTCATGTGCTGAAACTGGAACCTGACGTTGATCTTGACACCGTGACTCTTGCACAGCAACTGGGGACGGTTGTCTATGCAGCGAAGCGGCTACCAGCATCGCTCGAAGGGCAAACCTGCTTGGTCGTCGGTCAGGGCAGCGCAGGGCTGTTCTGGGATTTCACACTCAAGAAATTAGGTGCCGAGAAGATTATTTCTATCGAGCCGCTGGCGTGGCGTCGTGAACTCGGATTGGCGTATGGCGTCGACGAAACAATCGATGTGACCGGTGACGCAGCAGTTGAAGCCGTACGGGATTTAACAGGCGGTGTAGGTGCCGATCTTGTTATCGAAGCAGTCGGTTCAACGCCAACTCTTTCACAAGCGTTCCATCTTGTTCGCAACGAAGGGCGTGTCGTTCTATTTGGTCTTCCTGAGTCAGAGGAACCAGTTCCGTTCGATTATTCACAGATGTTCAAAAGTCGAGCTGACGTATTCACTGTTCTCGGTTCGCAGGATGAACCGGGTCTCACCAGTTACTCCGAAGCGGCACGTCAGATTAGTTCAGGCGAAATCAATGTTCAGCCGATCATTTCACACCAGGTGAATATCGGTGAAATCGACCGAGCATTCGCTATCGCCAACGAACGTGTCGATGGCGCTGTGAAAATCGGTATTACGTTCGACTAGAGGCGGTGCGCTGTCGTTTGAATCTCCGGTAGATCGACAAAATTAGGCGTACGGTCGGCGTTCCCCCTCAACCTAACCTGCTCCCTCAGGGAGACGGAATCAGAAGCCGATCCGGCAAGGTTTCTCCGGACGCCTGATCCAGAACCTTCCCGTTAGCCGCGAGCTATTAGCCAGGCAGATCAGAAAGCGGTGGGCTTGTGTGGTGATCTTTGCGGGTCATGACTTCCCTAGAGTAGAACTCGTTCGACCAGCCGATGAGATTCTTCACTGCTTCATCAAACAGCATCTTCCCCTTTTCGGGCGTGGCGAGAAGAGCGTCTCCGCAAACTCCTGAGTCGGTGTACTCGCTCGTCCATGAAGTTACCGAAACCGGCCCAGCGCCCCATAGATCGACCCACTGGAACGGCGATTTGTGTTCGTGGAACTTGATCTCTTCGTTTACCGCTTTATCCATTTGAATTAGTTCGGGGGCCATGTGCAAAGCCATAGAAGTTTCTGCCTCGCCTGAGTGAGCGCAGCCGCCCGGGAATCCCGATTCGCGCCATGTCTTCATGAACTCAGGATCAGCGGCGGTTAGGTTCCACCACGAAGTAAGCGCCACGTTTGCGTCGGTTTCAATATTGGCTCGCCGGCACGCAAGATCAAGCGGTGGCATGTTCGAGCCGTGGCCGTTGATGACGATGATTCGACTAAACCCGTGATAGGCAAGTGACTTCAAGATATCGACGATGTATCGAATGAACGTCTCGTGGTGAATGGTTACCGATCCGGGAAAATCCATCACATGAGTCGTGTACCCATATGCGACCGGAGGCATGAAGAGCAATCGATCTTGATGTTGCTCTGTTGCGGTTTTAGCCACCTCAGTAGCGGTCCATCGATCCATTTTTACCGGCAGGTGAGGACCGTGCTGCTCCATCGTGCCAACTGGCAATACTGGAATTAGCCCTGCCGCGACCGCCTGATTCATTTCAGGCCATGTGAGGTCTTCGTATCGCCACTTGCCGTTGATTGCCATGAGATTCTCCGAGTAGATGTTCGCGGGTAATTACTTGAATGAATTAGTTAGAGTGCGCCGAAGTCGTCTGAGCCTTTGCCGTGGGCGATGACAGCGTCTTCATCGATCTCGATTCCGAGACCGGGACCGTCGGGAATCGGCAGCATGCCGTCCGAATCAAGCAGCATTGGCTTGGCGAGGATTCCACTTACGTAAGGTGCGGGATGCCAGTATTCGAGGTACCGACCGTTTGGCATTGAGGCAGACAGTTGTAGATCGGCGGCGGCTCCGACCGCAGTGTTCCAGCCGTGCATTACGACCTGAACATTGTTGTCATAGGCTCGTTGCCAGATTTTGCGTGACTCCGATAGTCCGCCACAAATCGTTTGGTCAGGCTGAAGAATGTCGCACGCCTTTTCGTCGATGAACGGATCGAAGTTCAGCCGTCCTCGTATTACTTCACCAGTTGCGATTCGTACTGGCGAAACTTCCGTCAGCCGCTTGTAGCCATCGATGTCATCGGCGCGCAACGGCTCCTCGAACCACGATACGTTGTAGTCCTTTAGCATCTTGGCAGCTTCGATTGCCCACTTGAGATCACCGTGCCAAAAGACGTCCGATCCGCCGGGGTCGACCATCAATTCACAGTCGTCTCCGATGGTTTCACGTGCTTTTCGCACGAGTTCTTCGTCGTGTCGTAAATCACGCTCTCGACCGAACGTACCCCAGCCGAGCTTGAAGGCGCGGAAGTTCTTTTCGAGTCCTGATTCGAGACTCTCGACCATCTCGTCCACTGGCCATGAAAATAGCATCGAAGCGTAAGGCTTCACCTTTTCGACGTACCGACCGCCGAACAGCCGAGAAATAGATAGGCCGGTGTGCTTACCAAGAATGTCCCACAGGGCATGGTTCACGGCACCGATGTAGCTCGTGACGGCTCCGCCTCTGCCGTACCAGAACGTCCACTGGTGCAGTCGCTCTGTAACCGATTCTGGCTGAAGTGCATCCTGTCCGATCAAGTGCGGCCAAAGCACCTTCATCGTGGCTTCAACCATTTCCCATCGAACGCCTGCACATCCCCAGCCCGATATCCCCTCTTCGGTGTCTATCCGAATAAGCGTTTGGTCGTAGCCCCACCAGCTTGGGTGGATTGGCTTGCCGACACGGAGTTCTGGTCGCTGACTAACGAGTGGGAATACGGTTATGTTCGTGATGTTCATAGATTTTGAATTTACTACGTTGATTAACAGCGTTGGATGGATTGGCGGTGGTGCGCCCGGTACAAATCGGTGCCAATGAATTCGACGGCTAGTTCGACCGTCGCCAGATTGACATATGCCAATCTGGTGTCAGAATTTGGCATCGCCAAGTTTAGTCCAATTAGAGTCATCAAAGTATGAAAATATCCAAGTTAATCGTCACACCTGTCGCAACTCACGATCAGCCGTTGCTGAACAGCACGGGCGTTCACGAGTCGTATCGTGAGCGAACTATAGTTCAAATCGAAACGTCCGATGGCTACAGCGGAGTCGGTGAGACACACGGTGGGAAAGCCTCTGAAGCCGAGGCGAATCGTGATTGGATCATCGGGCACGACCCACGCCAGATGACACAGGCTCGGTTGATGTGGAAAGGCACGCCACAAGGCTGGTCGGCCGTGGAAACAGCGATGTTGGATGCCGCTGCCAAAGAAGCCGGTATGCCTGTGTGCGACTACATCGGAGGTCGAGCTAGGGACCGGGTCGAATGGGCGGCGTACCTGTTCTACAAATTTGCTGACGAGAATGGGCAGGGCGAAATCGCCAACGGTGCGGCTCTCGATCCTGAAAGTTTCGTGAAGCAGGCGGAGGAGTTCGTTGAGCGATACGGATTCAAGGCGCTAAAGATCAAAGGCGGATTTTTCGAGCCAGATGTCGACATCGAAACGTTCCGGCTATTGCGCAAGCGATTCCCTAAACAAGACGGCTATGAGATTCGGATCGACCCGAACGCCGTATGGACCATCGAAACTTCGATTCGCGTAGCTAAAGCGATCGAAGAATATGAACCGCAGTATCTTGAGGATCCCACCGACTCTATTGCCGATCACGCCGAACTGAAAAAGCACACGGATATCCCGACTGCTTCGAACATGTGCGTATCGGCCTTTTCGCACGTGAAGCCCAACGCACAATTGGAAGGGATCGATGTGATATTAGGCGATCATCACCATTGGGGCGGAATTCTTGCTTACAAGGAAACCGGTGTTCTGTGTCGAGTATTGGGATGGGGATTGTCTGGGCACTCGAACAACTCTCTCGGCGTTTCACAAGCGGCGATGCTTCATGCTTGTGCTGCCACGCCAGAACTGGCGTACCAGCCTGATACTCACTATCCGTGGACCGATACAGATGGCGACATCATCAAGGGCGGAAAACTGCAATTCACAGACGGCTATATGGAAGTTCCAGACAAGCCTGGACTGGGCGTTGAGATTGATGAGGACCTGCTTGCCGAACGGCACGAGGCGCTGAAGCGAGGCGCACCGAGCAATCGAAAAGAGATGATTCTCGATATCGACCCAAGCGCTGTTCCACGAGATGGATCGTGGACGGGCTATAACTTCCCCAACTACGCCAAGCCAAGATGGTAGGCTTCGCACTGAAAATTAGTTCTTCAGCGATTTCGTATTGAAATGAGAGGTTGACCATGGACGCAGAGATCGCTATTCTCAGGTTGTTGCACATATTGCGCGGGGCAGTTTGGGTAGGAAGCGCAGTATTTTTGGCTTGGGTAGTGCAGCCGGCACTCGCAAAAAAACGGGGCCACCTCATGTTCCAGCTCTAATGGCGAACATGCTCAAGCCATTGATGATTGTTCTGCACGGATCAGCAATTTTGACGATCGTGTTCGGTGTGATCATGGCATTCCGTGTACGAGACCCGTTGTTTGATTTCCTGTGGTCAACCAACTGGGGCACGATGATCTGGCTCGGCTTCGCTTTTTCCATAGTCGCCTACGGAATCGGAAACGTTGCCGGAATGAGCAGAAAGAAGATGTCTGAAATCGGCAAGAGTCTGACCGGGCCACCAACTCCTGAGCAGGTAGCTGAAATGACCAAGTTGCGAGATCGAGGAGTCTTGCTCGCCAGAATTGCTTCAATTGGAGTAGTGATCGCGGTCGGATGCATGGCTCTTGCGCAGCAGGTTTAATAAAAGTAATCAGTTAGCAACATAGAAAGATCGAATTGGACGTCGGTTTAGTATTAACGCGGATCATCCACATCATCGCGGGTTCGTTTTGGATGGGCGCTGCGATATATCTCGCGGTGCTTCTCGAACCTCGAATTCGTGCCACGTCGGGCGATCTCGAAAAACAACTTCTGAACAAAACGAGCAAGCTGAATAGTCTTTGGATTACGAGTGCCGCGGTAGTTACGATGCTGAGCGGATTCGCACTTGTTTCGACCACCCCGGGGCGCAGCATGTCGGACATTGGCTCCGGCGGCTGGGGATCGATGATATTGATCGGGATTATGACGTCGATGACAGCATTTTTTGTCTCCGGTGCAGCGGGCGCCTTCACCGCTAAATTGCGTCGTGGGTTAGAGTCGGGCGATGCTGATGAAGATGAACTCGCTATTTACCGATCCAAGCTGGCACTGCTTGGATATCTCAACGCCATTCTCGTTGTGATCGCAGTGAGCACGATGGCAACTGCCCGGTACGCCTAGCCTACGTGCGGCTCGGTGAGGGACTGTCACAGGCAGACTAAGCTAAACGTAGAGTCCGAGTTGTCCGCCGCCGAGTAAAAACAGGCTTGCCGGGTTCTCGCCTGGAGTTTGATCTTGACCTGGACTGCTTGTCGCTGATGGCTCGAAGTTCGACATCAGCCGAAACCCATTCGGCGACTGGCATTCAGCCGTTTTGAGGGCTTGCCTCGACGTTTCGAGTATCTGTTCTGAACTCCATAGTTCGCGTTGCGACATAGCGGTTTGCGGGGCAATACTGGCAGCAAACGGGCTTTCGTCAACGTCGTATTCAGCCACCGAAGTAAATTCACTGCCATCTAACGATGATTTCTGCACTGCCGTCTGAAGCTGCGTCGATGTTCCCGACACTATGTGAATGTGAGCATGTGGTTGGCTCTGATGGGCTTGAAGTCCGAAGTTTGATATAGCGCGGTAACCTTCGGCTCCACAGTGTTTGTCGCCCATTTCGAGCGCAAGGCGGGCGGCATCGATCAAAACGTCAGACGACCACAACTCATGTTGCGTGAGGTGTTGAGTTGGGACGATCAATAGCATGACTCGTGCCCACATAAGCCGATTGTGGAAGCAACTGACACGTGAGTCGCCAGTCGGGCGTGACTCCCATTTCGCCTCTGTGCTGCCCTCGATAATAGAGCAAAACGTGCAGCCGTCGATTCCGGTTGCTGAAAGTTCGAAACTCACTTGCGAGGCGATGTTCTGCCTGTCGATCGAGGTCGGGGCGCAGCTCCACGATGGCGGAAGTCAGGCGCAGTTAAATATCGCTCGGCGACCACATTCGCATCGCTTAGTCGAGAGATGATCGCATCCGAATACCGAGAAGCCGACCGTGAGTCAGTTCCGCTCATGGTTTCGATTGCGGTTCGACTTGTGAATACTGTTGGCATCATCGAATCGTGTCGGTGAACAATAAGCTGGTAAAGCTTCTCCTCTGCCCATGCAGTTGAAGCTTCAGCACCGAAATCATCGAGGATCAAAATATCAACATCCCGCACTTGTCGGAACGCATTGTCGAAGGAGTTGCCGCCACCTGAGCCGTACGATCGTCGAAGATCATCGAGCAAATCTGGTACGAACCGAAACAGCACTTCGCGACCTTGCGCAATATTCTCGCTGACGATGGCCGCTGCAAGGTGAGTCTTACCAACGCCTGTAGGCCCTGCGAGATAGAGCCATCCCGACGGATGCTCGGCAAAGACCTTGGCTGCGGCGTGCGCCTCTGCCAGCGAGCGTTTCTGGGCTACCGTAGCGCCTGCTGCGCCTTTGGATGTGTAGGCGTCGAAGGTCATGGTTTCAGACAGCCGAGTTTCGAGACCCGAATCGCGAATGTCTGGAATCCCGCTACCGGCTTTGATGTTCACCACTTTCGAGAAATAAGGATCGCCAAGGCGCGTTCGCAGGCGGTCACCCAATTCATCGAACCTGGTTCCAGTAGTTACCAACGTTGGAAGTCGACGGTTGAAGCGGTGAGTGAGAATCTGATCGAGCTTTTCGTCGGCCCAGGCCGTGGGCGACTGTGCGCCTAGATCGTCGAGGATTAAAATCGGCGCTTCGATTGCTTGTAAGAATATTTCATCGTATTGCGCGCCGGCGGCAGGATCGAATGCCGATCGCAAGTGATCCAAAAGGTCGGGCACTGAAACAAATCGAACCGGTTGGTCGGCTTCTACGAGCGCGTTGCCGACTGCAGCAGCTAGATGAGTTTTTCCGGTGCCAGAAGGTCCGCAGAGAACCAGCCAACCCTGCATATCGGTGACGAACCGTTGGGCGGCGTGGTACGCCTCACGGAAGCTCGATGGCTCAGAGAAAGTGTCTCGGGTACCTAACTCGACCGTGTTAAAGGTGAGACGCGCTAGCGGGCCTAAGTCGGAGTATTGCCTGATGCGATCTGACGATTTAACGCCCCACACGCGTTCCTGACATTGGCAAGCGATAACCGTCCGGGCTGAAGCTGGAGCATTTTCACTCGGAGCAGAGATAAACCACCGTCTGTCGTCACAGATGTCACAGTGGATCTCGGCGCTAGTTGGCTCCTCGAGCTCGTTGTCGCTTGAGGTATTCCTCGTAGAACTGGTCTGACCGATCCTCTTGAAGATCTCGTTCAGTGGTTCCATCCGATCCATCGTCAAGCTCCTCGGGTCTTCCTTCTATCGCCCACCGGCGAAGAATAGCGGCTATATAGTTCCAACTGCGGGCATTTGCTTCAGCTGCGTATCGAATTGCCAGAACCACCTCATCTTCGGGGTGCTGCTCTAGCGCTGCGTGAATGTTTTCAGCAACTATTGGCGTTACGGAAGCTATGTTCTGTTCGTAGAACGTTACCGCATCTTGCTTCGGCTTTGCAGATTCAGTGTCCGCCCATGTTTCAGCAGGTTTGCGTGCTTCGATCGTTGGGTCGACGCCCTGACGAATAAGCGCTCTTCGTACCGGTTCCGTGTTTAACAGTATTCGTCTTTGCCCGTTTCCTTCATTGACAACTAGTAATATTCCTCGTTCGACTGCTGAATTTACCGATTGTTCAACAATCTCTTCAAGCTGCGTTCCTGAGGATTTGAGCATCGATGCTACTGTCCTGTCAGACAACAAATCGTCAAAGCCTATCGACGCTGGTACTTTGCGAAGCTTGTGCAATCCATGAATTGCTCGCAGTACCACCTTCAGTTCGTCCAGCGAATCGATTTCTTCTAAAAGCGACGCTAAGAGTGGATCGGGTACTGGTGTGAACTGAACCCCGCGCGGGAATCCGTTCTTCACCGAACTGCTCCTGACCTAGGTGCGTAAGTCTGAGAGCTTTGTGGGGCGAACGACAGTTCTTCGAACACACCGACTGAATCTTTGACTCGCATTTCGACTTCGTCAGTTGGACCGTTTCGGTGTTTAGCGATAATTAATAAAGCGCGGTCGCGGGGAAACGGCTGGGTCGGATTAGCCTTATTCCATTCTTCTTCAGTGATGAACTTGTCTTCCCTGTGGATAAACATTACGACGTCGGCGTCTTGTTCAATCGAACCCGATTCTCGAAGGTCGGAAAGCATTGGTCGGTGAGAGGTGCGGTGTTCAACAGCTCGACTTAGCTGTGAGATGGCGACGACCGGAATGTGCAGATCGCGCGCCATTCCTTTCATCTGCCTCGAAATCTCGGAGACCTCTTGTGCACGGTTGCCTTCGCGCCCGCCCGTGGATCCGCCGTTGATGAGCTGCATATAGTCGACGATCAAAAGGTCGAGACCGTGAGTCATTTGTAGACGTCGTGCCTTACCGCGCATTTCGGCGACGGTCTGGAACGGGGTGTCGTCAACGTAGATCGTCAGGTCAGAAAGCAGACCGATCGAGTTGATGACCTGGTCTTCTTCGCTCGGCGACTGAATCCTGTTTCGAATCTGCTGCATGTTTACCCGCGACTGGGCAGCCAATAATCGCATTGCGATCTGGTCACGACCCATTTCGAGAGAGAAGATGCCTACTTTGAACCCCGCCTTTGCGGCACTCAAAGTGAAGTTGAGACCCATCATCGATTTCCCAACAGAAGGTCGAGCCGCAAGCACCACCATGTCGGATCGTTGGAGTCCACCAACTAGGAGTTCGTCGAGGCGCTTGTAACCGGTGACGATTGGCGATGTGTTTTGTTCGCCGTCGACTTGGTCTAACGGGGAAGATTCTTCGAGATAAGGGGTGAGTGAATCGGCTAGCGGAACGAAATCACGGCTCTGGGAGCCTTGTCTGATGCTAAATAGAGCGTCTTCGGCGGCCGAAAGAGCGACGTTAACGTCTGGATCATCGTTATAGCCAATGTCGGCGATTTCAGCGGCAGCTGCGATGAGTCGGCGCATCGTGGCGGTGCGATGCACCAGATTGGCGTAATGCTCGATGTGAACCGATGTTGGCGTTACTTCGACTAGGTGCGAGAGATAGGAGGCACCGCCGACCGATTCCAGAAGCTCTTTATTATCGAGTTCGTGGGTGACAGTTACTTGGTTGATCGCTTCGTCGCGTTGGAAGAGGTCGTAGCAGACCTCGAACGTTTGGCGGTTGATCTCTCGATAGAAATCGTCGGCCGAAAGATAGCCAGCGATCTGGGTGATCGTCATGCCGTCGATAAGGATCGATCCTAGGACGGATTCCTCGGCGTGTAAATCATGTGGTGGAAGACGGTCTGCTTGCATTTAGTAACGGTTGTAGCTGCCGTAGTGGCTGCCTATAAATCTCCGGGAAACTGACAAAGTGAGAGTGGAATATACAGTCAATAGGACTGGGAAAAGAAGTCCAAACACTTGTCAAATCGTCCTATATCGCCTCAAAGATATCCACATCTTATCCACAACCTAGTTCAGCCTCAGAATTTGAATGTCAATCCGGTTGTTAAAAAACAATCGCCCGGAGCGCAATGCTCCAGGCGATTTTGCAATCAGTAGGTAACGGCAGGATTACTCTGCGGACTTCTCTTCCGAGTCGTCTGCAGCGTCGTCTTTATCTGCTTCGTCTTCAGCGTCATCAGATTTCTCTGAACTGTTCGAAGCGCCAGACTGGATCTCGGCTTCAGCAGCTGCGAGAACATCCTCGAATGACGGGTCGAGAACGTTAGTGTCCTCTTCAGTCATCTGGGCCTGAGCTTCTTCCATCTGGCGGTTGAGTTCGATGGAGGCATCGTCGGCAACAACTTCAATAACTAGAGTAGCTGTAACGCCCTCGACGAATCGAGCTGGAATCTTGTATTCACCAACCGTGCGGATCGGAGCAGGAATCTGAATTCCCCTTCGATCGATCTCTCGCTCGGTCATTTCAGAAACCTTGGCGGCGATCATCGTGTTGGTAACAGAACCGTAAAGACGGCCAGTTGGTCCCGTTCGCACGTCAATACGGACCTTCTGATCCTTGAGTGCATCCGCAACGTCTTGCCATTCTTTGGCTTCAACGAGTCGTCGGTCTTCAGCCTGTCCTCGAAGAGCTGAAGCTCGTCGGAGTTCGTGCTCGGAAGCTTGAACGACTAGGCCTTTTGGGATCAGGAAGTTTCGTGCGAAGCCAAGTTTGACTTCTTTTACGTCACCGGCTCGTGCGGTAGGACGTACATCCTGTAGAAATAGAACTTTCACTTATTCATCACCTTGTAGTCCAACGGTAGGTTTTGCGCTGAAAAACAGCGGATCGGCATGCCGACCCAGTCTCGTATTACGATACGCGACTGCCGTCACACTCACTGTGCTAGATGTTGGTTATTCGAACAAATAAATTTGAGCTGGTGCTCGGCTGTTCGTGAGCCAACCTATTAAAAGTACAACATCGAAGTGGTCTGGGCTAGCTGCCTATTCCGGTTTTTAGCCATGATCTATTGATGCTGGTGCTGCTGTTAACTGATCTATATTGTTTGCATTCCTGAACGCTGCGCTGCGTTCGAGGTTTTTTGAAAGGGCTATAACCGTGATCTGTGATTCGATATTTCATCGTGGGCTTGGTGAGCCCGAAGGTCCGGTGTTACTTCCATCGGGTGAGTGGGGCGTTGTTGAAATGACGCCCGAAACAGGCTGTGTGTCGCTGATTTCTTCTGACGGATCATCGAAACGAATCGTCGTGAAAACCGGACGTCCGAATGGCATGGTTCAGGATCGGTCGGGCTCGCTGTGGGTTGCTGAATCGATGAACCCACCTTCACTACTGAAGGCCGAACTGGACGGTAGTTGCGAGGTCGTGATGACTGCGGGTGATGGGATCGAATTCATGTTTCCGAACGATCTGGCGTTCGGACCCGACGGCGCACTGTACATGACTGATTCCGGCGTTCACTGCGAGCAGTTCGTGAAAGCTCGCGAGCAAGGTCGTACCGACTTTCCAATCGACGGTAAACTATTTCGAATCGAGCTCGAAGATAGCACGGCTACCTTGCTGGATGATGGCCTCCAGTTCGCCAACGGTCTAGCGTTTGGCGCAGATAGAGCGCTTTATGTAACGGCTACCGTTACTGGTCTGGTCTACCGATACGAATGGAACGACGACGGAACTTTGGGACCAAGAGAGGATTTTGCAGATCTTGTTGACCACTCGCAATCACCAGGATTCAAAGGCGGCGATGGGCTAGCAGTTGGCGAGAACGGTTTCTTCTACTGCGCCGTGGTCGGGCAGGGTGATGTGACCGTGATCGACACGGACGGAAACGTTGTCGAGAGAATCAATGTTGGTGGGGATCAACCTACTAACGTGGCATTCGGTCCAAAGGGAAGTGGCGATATCTACGTCACAGTCAAAGACGCTGGAACGGTAGAGCGCCATCATGTCGGCGTTGACGGACTTGCACTACTGCCTTCGAAGTAAGTCGCCGACTACTCGACGATTACGCCTTAGGATCGATCGGGTCAGCTTCCGATTCTTCATCGAAACTGCCGCTGGCACCGGCTAGGAACATTTTGATCGCTGACGCAGCGGCGTCTGGATTGTCCTTCGCAGGGAAGTCGCTACAGTTCTCCGGCTCGATCAGCGTCGAATTTTCCAACAACTCATGCATCTTCACGGCCGCTGGGTGCGAAAGAGTTTTGCCCTGTCGACCTCGTAACACCAAAGTCGAAATATCGTGCATGCCGTCTGCTTGGTCGGGACTGATTTCACCGTCACATACGATGATTCCGGATGCAGCCGCGGGGGCTGTAGCAACGAGGCCGCTGGCGGTATCTACAGCTGATTGTCCTTGAGCCATAACCAAAACCGGCTCGCCTATCTCCCAAATCAGCATCAACAATTCAAGGCTTGACGAAACGTCTGCCAGAATCGGGGCGTGTGAAGAGGGGAGGAACGAAACGAAATCTTCCCAGTCGGCTGCCGAGCTATTCGGTGCGACTATCACCAAAGGCTGAGCATCCTCATGTCCTTGCCAAGCACGGATTTTGATATCCGATCCCGATTGCAATTTCACTGAAACTTCTTCGAAGTCTGCCATTTTCCGCTTGTCCAGTACGCGCTCGTTAAGTTATTGGGAGCGAATAATATCTCGCTGGCGGGCATATGAACTAGCTAAAAGAGATCAATCCGCTGAGAACTGGATACGAGTGTCGATCACTAAGGGTATATTGGCTCGGCAACCTAAAAGGGAATCGTAATGTGCTCCGTTTGTGAATTTACGAGACTCTAAATTTCAAGCTTGAGAAGGACGTAACTAAACATGACTACAAACGATTGGGGATCGATCTACAAAGAAATGGGCGCGAAGCCAGTAATAAATGCTACTGGCAGCGTTACATTGCTCGGCGGTTCTACTCCTGTTCCAGAAGTTAAAGCCGCTATGGATGCTGCAGATTCTGCGTTCATTCCATTGATGGAACTAGAACAGGTTGCAGGCGACCGGATTGCCGAAATGCTGGATGTTCCAGCGGCGTACATTACGTCGGGTGCAGGATCGGCACTAACACTTGCTACTGCGGCATTTATGGCGGGTACTGACGATGCAAAAATCGAACAACTACCCGACACGACTGGGATGCCGAACGAAATTCTGATTCAGAAACGTCAACGTTACTGGTACGACCGGTGTCTCGAACTCGCTGGAGCGAAGCTGGTGGAGATTGGCGATGAGAATGGTACGACTGAGGAAGACCTCAAAAATGCCATCAACGAACGAACTGCGGCCGTTCACTATGTTGTCTACGAACAGAAGCCGACCGACCCGAATGTTCTAACTCTGGAACAGGTTCTGGAAATTACCCACGCAGCTGGAAAACCTGTTTCAGTCGATGCAGCAGGTCAGATCTTTCCTCTAGAGAATTTCGGTAAGTACGTGAGGATGGGAGCCGATTTCCAGTGCATTGCAGCTAAGTACATGGGCGCACCGCACTCGACGGGATTTGCTCTCGGTACCAAGGAAGTTATCGACGCGATTAGTCGACATTCGTTCGTGGGCTACGAAGGCAGGCGGGTACGTGGAATCGGTCGTCCGCAGAAGATCGACCGACAGGAAATCATGGGTGTTGTCGCCGCCGTAGATCGTTGGCTCACCATAAATCACGAAGATCGATTGGCATTTGCCGAGAGTCAGTCTCAAGCAATATTGAAGCCGCTTCAGGGCATTCCTGGAGTCAGTGCAAAGCTCAACACCAACATCATGGGACACCAACCATTCGGTGTGATTCTGAGCCTCGATTCTTCCATTGTTGGGTTCACCAATGACGATCTGGTCAAGAAGCTTCAAGATGGCGATCCTTCGATTTGGACCCGTGTTTCACTGGACGCACCGCAGATTGAAATTCATGTGTTCGGCCTGAGCGATGGCCAGCCTGAACTGGTCGGCAACGCAATCGCCGCCGCCGTGAAGGGCTAGCGATAGTTTCGATCAATTTCGAATAATTCGCTCAGTCGGTTCGACTGGGCGAATTATTCGTTTATCAGGATGACAATTGCGACGGCAGTTGGCAGACTGTCGTTGTATGCATCAGTAATAGGAGATTAGTCAGTGGCAGTAGAAACCGTTGGAGTGATGAGCCCCGGAGACATGGGGAGTGGCGTCGGTGGAGTCCTGAAAAAGAACGGCCTTAGGGTTATTACTGCCCTCAACGGTCGAAGTGATGACTCGAAGCGGCGGGCATCTGAACAGGGATTCGAGGATGTTGACTCGCTTGATGAACTGGTAATCCAATCCGATCTCGTACTGTCGATACTCGTGCCATCAGAAGCACTGTCGTTCGCTCAAAATATTTCCGAAGCAATTGTTCGCACCGACGTTAAAGTCGCAGTTGCCGACTGCAACGCTGTTTCGCCGGCGACCGGCATGAAGATAGGCGAAGTAATAACTGCTGCCGGCGGTAAATTTATAGATGCCGGGATTATTGGCGGATCGCCGCGTACTGGAGCAGTGCCACGTTTTTACGCCTCTGGTGAGCACGCTAGGATTCTTGGTGAGTTAGACGGCAAGGGAATTTCCGTGCCAATAATGGACGGACCAATCGGTAATGCTTCGGGACTCAAAATGGTCTACGCTGCGCTTACCAAGGGCACCGCTGCTCTTTACGCATCGACGCTGATGACAGCGAAGTCGTTAGATCTGTACGAAGATCTGATTAGCGAGTTGGAGCAGAGTCAGCCAGATACGCTTGCTGGGATGAATAGTTTGAACACGGTTTCTACTAAGGCATTCAGGTGGATCGGCGAGATGGACGAGATAGCTGCTACTTTCGGAGATGCAGGTACTACGTCCAAAATCCACGAAGGGGCTTCGGAAACGTTCCAGACAATCGCTGATTCATCGATTGGCCATGAACGGGTCGATTCAGTCGACAAAACACGTTCGCTAGAAGATTCGATCGCAGGGATGTTGAAGAGAGCTGATTAGTTGGGAAATATGTCATCCCGAAAACTTGCCCTCACCGTTTTTTTCGCGTCGGTTGTAATCAATGCTGCACTCGGAATCTTTTCGTTGTTCGCCGGTGAATTTGGCGATCTCCAAGGCAAAGTTTTGATGACATCACTCAGCGTTTCGGCTGCAAGCGTTTTGTCACTAGCTATGTTCCCTGCAAAGGAACGAGAGTTACTCGGGCCGGTTCCGACGGTTGGTATCGGACTATCAGTGCTTGGGTTCGGAATGTTGGTCGTCCTTGTATGGACAGAGTTCAAGGCAGGCGACTTTGGGCGACTTGTAGCGAGTGTGCTGACCTTTGCTATGGCGGCTGGCTATGCGTCGCTTATAGCGTTGGCGATGGTGCAGCCAAAATATCGCAACATCGTCAACTCTGCTTTCGGATTAGCAGCGGTGCTGTCGGTACTCATCGTTGGTGCTCTCTGGGCTGAACCCAGAGGCGACTTTATGCTTCGCCTGGTGGGAATTATTTCGATACTGCTGGCTGCGGCAACTGTTTCGATACCTGTGCTTCACAGGCTAAACCGCTCGGAGATCAGCGATGCTGAATCGATTGCAGAGCGAGAGTACACACACGTGTTTCTCGATCGTCAGCCGTCGATTTGTCTGAACTGTGGCGATGCTGGAATCGATCTGACAGAGGATGGCACTTACGAATGCGAGTCGTGTGACGCTCGATTCCGGGTCGAAATACCCGGGTAAGTGGGCCAGTTTTTGTCTAAATGATTCAGCTAGTGAAAGCGAAAAGCAGTGCTGCCCAAACCAAACGCTACTTCTTGCTAGCTTCGATCTGAACCTTCAGGTTATCGGTAATAACTTTGAACTCTGCGGCAACTTCGTCAGATTCTAGTGAAGCTGGCCCCCGTGAATTCGTGTATTCGGCACTCATCGTGAGGGCGCCCAAGAACGGCAGTTCCATTTCTTCAGCAAGAGCCTTGCCGCCGCCTGTGCCGAATACGCCACCTGAGAGGTTTTCGACCACTCCGAATACTTTTAGATTCATCTTCTTGATCATGTTGATCGAGCGTTTAGCATCGAGAACGGCAAGCTCGTGTGGAGTAGTGACGATCACAAATCCGTCGAGGTTTAGAGTCTGCATGACCGTGAGCGGAGCGTCAGACGTTCCGGGGGGAAGATCAACGACCATGTAGTCAGGATCACCCCACTCGGTCGAGTGGAGGAACTGGTTGATGGCGTTGTGAATCATCGGGCCGCGCCAGACGATAGCTTCGTCTTCGTTGGCCTGGAAGAACGCCATTGACATGACCTTCACACCAAAGCGGGAAGGTGGAACGAGCTTTTCACCGTTCTGAACTGGACCTTCAGAAATCCTCAGGACACGAGTCACGTTCGGGCAATCAATATCGCAATCGAACAGCGCAACATCGTTATCCTGCGCAGCAAGCGTCACCGCTAGGTTCGTGGCAACGGTCGTTTTGCCGACTCCACCTTTACCCGAATAGACCCCAACTCGAACGCCGATGCCCTCCAGCGATTCAGAAACTTTTCGTCGCTCCTGAAAATTTGCACGCACCTGTGCAAGTCGGGCTTCTTCTTGTGGGGTTAGTTTTCGAGGTGACGACATATTGTTAGGTCAGGATACTTTTGGTCGCGGCGAACCGCAGATTAGTAGATACGTATTGAGCGAACTAGTTTAGTCGATGCCCAAAAGACGTTTGCCGTCTTCGGTAATCATGTCGGGAGTCCAAGGCGGGTCGAATACAACGTCAACCTGCACATCTTCGACATCGTCGATCTCAGCAATTCGCCATTCGGCCTGCTGAGCGATGTAAGGACCCATACCGCAACCGGGGGCTGTCAGCGTCATCTCGACGTGAACATCGCCATCAGAAACTTCGACAGTGTAAATAAGCCCGAGATCGACGACATTGACCGGGATTTCCGGGTCGTAAACGTCGCGCAGTGCCTCGAGAACGGTTTCCTTCTTTAGTACTTCAACTTCGGCCATTAGTCTCTCCGTGAGCCATGCGAAATCAAGTTCGCCAAGACAACTAAATCATAATCAAAATCGAACAAATATTAGTCTACCAGAGAGGTAAGGAATTGTTGGTGTGCGGGAACGACGATTTTTTACTTGCTGGACCTTCGTTCCGAACCTTCTCGACAGACTTGAACGCTTTCCTGAGACTATCGAGCCACTCCGACTCATTGTCACGCACTAACTTCAAGCACCAGGAAAGTGCTTCTGAACGTGATGTAGAGACGCCGGAATCAACAAGGGTATCGAAAACTGCGCGTTCGGAAATGCGGAGTCGAGTCATTGCTGGTGCGGTGACATGGGTGAAGAGGTAAGTGCCTTCGCCAGCCTGAACGCCCCACGAAACTTTTCGTTCGAAGAGGTCTTGCGCAGATTCTGCCAGAGTCCAAGTGAGAGAATTTTTTTGCCGATTAGGTTCAGAGTGGTTCGATAGTTAGCCACTTTCGATTCGATCACCAATTCTGATGCAGCGTCTAACGTAGTTCGAATAGGTTCTCCACCCGGTACTTCACCAATTACAGTTCGCCCGTTACTGTCTTCAAGGATCACGATATTTCTGGTGAAATAAGGACCGTGGGCGCCGGAAAGGTTCATGAGCATAGAGTCCTGACCCGCGACCGGTACAACCCGCATGCTGGCGACTGTTTGGTTGGTTGAGTTACTCATGTTCTTGGAAGTTCTTTAGCTTTTGCCATGATAAAAAGTATCGTGAATTGGCAATCATCGGCAGCCGGCGCGCCGGGGCTGGCCGTTAGTCGGCTCCGATTAGTTCTTCTGGGATGCCGTCGGCTGTTGTGGGGGCGAGTTCTACGATTTTCTCTGGCTCGGGGTCGACCGATTTAGAGTCGCCTAGATCGACGAGCACTTTGCGTATGTCGACTACTTGATCACGAAGTAATGCAGCCTTCTCGAATTCGAGGTCTCGTGCAGCTTTTTTCATCTGCTTTTCAAGATCTTTCAAGAGCCTGAGCAGATCGTTTTTCGGCAATGCAGATGGCGTGACATACGGAGTCTTGGTCTCGGCGACCTGTCTGATCGAGGTCGTAATGTCTTTGACTGCTTTAACAATAGAAGTAGGGGTGATCGAATTGGCATCGTTGTGCGCCCTCTGAATAGCGCGACGTCGATCAGTCTCGTCCATAGCGAACTTCATCGACTTCGTGATTTTGTCGGCGTACATCACGACCTTGCCTTCGACGTGGCGTGCTGCTCGACCGATGGTCTGAACCAGCGAAGTGCTGGAGCGCAGGTAGCCCTCTTTATCGGCATCGAGAATCGCCACTAACGACACCTCCGGCAGGTCGAGACCCTCACGAAGCAGGTTGATTCCGACTACTACGTCGTAAACGCCCAACCGCAAGTCTCGAAGAATCTCCGTGCGCTCCATCGTCTGAATATCAGAATGGAGGTACTGCACCCGAACTCCAAGTTCGCGCAGATAGTCGGTAAGCTCTTCCGCCATGCGTTTTGTAAGCGTTGTTACAAGCACTCGTTCGTGCTTAGCCGTTGTGGCTTGAATTCGTTCGAGGAGATTGTCGATCTGGCCTTCGGTCGGCTCCAAGACGATCTCTGGATCGATTAGTCCAGTTGGTCGAATCACCTGTTCAACGCGACGCTGTTCGTGTGCCGCTTCGTAAGGACCCGGCGTGGCGGAAACATAAATGATCTGCTTCACTCGATCTTCAAATTCCTCGAAGGCGAGAGGGCGATTATCCATCGCAGAAGGCAGTCGGAACCCGTAGTCGACCAGACTCGTCTTGCGGGCGAGGTCTCCCTTGTACATGCCGTTGATCTGCGGGAGTGTGATGTGTGATTCATCGATAAATATCAGAAAATCGTCGGGGAAGTAGTCCAACAACGTCCACGGTGCCGAACCTGGGGAACGTCGACCAAGAGGGCGCGAGTAGTTCTCGATTCCGGGGCATGAACCGGTTTCCTTGAGCATTTCTAGATCGAAGTTAGTGCGCTGTTCGAGACGTTGTGCTTCGACGAGTTTCCCGTTCGAGCGCAGTGCGTCAAGTCGTCCGCCAAGCTCGTTTTCGATGTCCTTTAGAGCTTCTTTCAGCTCGTCTTCAGGAGTTACAAAGTGTTTGCCGGGGAAGATTTCGATGTGATCAAGTTCAGCAAGAATTTCGCCAGTGAGCGGGTCGAGCTCGATGATGCGTTCGATCTCATCGCCGAAGAACTGAACCCGAATTGCTAGCTCTTCATAAGCCGGCATGATTTCGAGCGTGTCGCCGCGAAGACGGAACCGACCTCGCACCATTTCCATGTCGTTTCGTTCGTAGTACATGTCGATGAGCTTGCGCACGACTTTGCGAAGTCCGGGCTCTTCGCCTTTGCGCAGGCTTAGAACGACTGAGCGATATTCTTCAGGAGATCCGAGACCGTATATGCACGAAACACTGGCGACGATTAGCGTGTCGCGTCGAGTGAGCAACGCTCTTGTTGCTGCGTGCCTCAGACGGTCGATCTCTTCGTTAACGTCGGATTCCTTTTCGATGTAGGTATCCGACTGCGGAATATATGCCTCGGGCTGGTAGTAGTCGTAGTAGCTAACGAAGTACTGAACCGAGTTGTTCGGGAAGAAATCTTGGAACTCGGACGATAGTTGAGCGGCAAGTGTTTTGTTGTGCGCAATAACGAGGGTAGGGCGCTGAACTTCTTCGACGATCTTTGCCATCGTGAAGGTCTTGCCGGAGCCAGTAACGCCGAGCAGAGTCTGGTGTTTCAGATCGTCGTTTAGACCGGCTGTTAGCTCGCTGATCGCTGTCGGTTGATCACCAGTCGGCTCGAAGTCGGCTTCGATCTCGAATCGACCTGCGATTTTCGGGTTAGACATTCCCGAATTCTACCTCGTGAACTGTCGAGGTTGAATCGTGAATGTAATTCGCTGCGTGCCATTGGTCAACGGATTCACAAGGTTGAACGAGATTAAATCTCATCCCAATTCTTTGGGATCTGTGGAATCTCCCAGAGAATGTCGGGCCGCCAATCGCCCCAAATGTTGTTGAACCGCTTGCGGTTTTACGCGATCGTTTGCAGGGCACTAGCGGCGGTGTCGCTAACCTCCTGAGCCTCGAACGCTGTGAAAATTCCCGCTTCGATCGCCTCAGCGAATTCATCTTCATTTTTGTATCGCCACGTCTTGCGATCGGGCTGGACCACGACGCCGAGGAACATATCCCACGTGTCGAATCCGATGCTCGTTCGCTTGTACGGCGCATCGATGTTGATGTACCAGCTTCGCACTTCGGTCATCTCAGGTTCCCAGAACACCCACAGCGACCACATCAGTCGTGGGTTCTTGATGCGGAGCGTTCCCGAGGTGTGACAATTTCGTTCTGCCATGATCCATTGTTTGGCGGACATGATTTCGGCGCTCAGATGCCCCTGTTTACCGTCGTGCTCGGCGGACGGGTCGGTCACTCCGTTAAGTACAGGCGTTTCGAGTGGCAACCATGTGACCACCAGTTCTGGAGAATCGACCACAACAATCGATGGGAATACGGTCTGCACGCGACCTCTGAACACATTGCGAATCACAATGTGCTCGCGAGGCTCCAATCGGGTCGTGGGAATCATGAGTTCTTGAATATATCTATCTTTGCGCCATCCGAGAGACCATTGGCGCATTATGCCTGTTGTGACAACATGCTCATCTGCAAATTACTGAGCGGAGTTTATAGATGACGAACCTAAAAGTTGTAATTGGGACCGACCACGTGGGCACTCACTACGCCGATGAACTGATCGATTCCTTTCCCGATATCGATTTCGTCGTTGCCTACGACCCTGCCGATCATATCGAAGCAGTCAAAGGTGCCGACGTCTTTTTTGGCTGGCCAAATGACAAAGCGTTCGCCGCAGCGGATCAGCTGAAATGGATCGCTTGCCCCGGCATGGGAATCGACAAGATCGTCGCCTACCAGAAAATCGTCGATTCTGATGTACCGATCACCAACGCTCCCGGCACGCACGTGACCTCGATGGGCGACCACGTTATCGGTGCGATGGTAGGCCTGACTCACCGTTTTCAGGAAGCTTTTGAAGATCGCCAGAATAAGACGTGGGATACCGAGAAGTATGCTTCACGCATTACAGAAATAACCGGCACGACTGTTGGTATTTTCGGTCTGGGCGCGATAGGTAGGGCGGTTGCCGAACGGGTTTCGGCGTTCGGAACAACGACATATGCAATCGACCCTGCGCCATCGAACGTTCCGGCAACGATCAAAGAGTGCTGGGATTTAGATCGTCTCGACGATCTGGCGAAAGTGTCTGACTTCCTCGTCATTGCAGCGCCGGTGCTAGATACCACTCGAAACTCCATCGACGCTCGCCGAATCGCAAAAATGCCCAAAGGCAGCTACATCATCGTGATATCACGTGGCGAAATTGTTGATGAAGATGCAATGTGCGATGCGCTCGAATCGGGACATCTTGCTGGTGCAGCACTCGATGCAACTGCTGTCGAGCCGTTGGCTGACGATTCACGATTGTGGACGCTACCAAACGTAATTCTTACGCCACATTCTTCGGCACTTACGCCTGAGTTATATGAAATGCGGCGACAGGCGTTCAAGTCGAATCTACGTCGGTTTGCTGCGGGCGAAGAGCTTGAGAATATCTGCAACAAGACGGCAGGATTCTAGGTTCGTTCGATTCCGACATATCGGCTTCGATTTTCATCGGGGTGAACTCTGCGATAGCGGAGTGGAGTGATCTTCGGTGGTGTGGGCGTACTCGGCGATTGAATTCTAATGAACGACCTTCGCGACCCCAGCCCCAGATCCCTCGGCTGCGCTCGGGAAATCGAGTGTCGGTTCTTGTGCGTTATCGGCCAGGTCGAGCGTTCCCCCTCAACCTAACCTTCTCCCCGGGGGGAGAAGGAACTAGACGCTAGCTGTCACCCATCATCCCGACCGCAGCGTCATCTGAGTGGAGGGATCTTCGATGGTGGAAGGGTATCGAGTGCGCTCCGGGCTGTGATCCTGCCAAATCCCTCGGATGCACTCGAGAATTCGGCAAGCAAACGTCGGCTTCGGAGTCGAAATAGCTTGTCTTACGTTTGATCCTGAAAGTGAATTCAGAATGACATTGTTCTGAAAAGATCACACGGATAGATCGCGAGTCGCGGTCGAGCTCGCAAAGCTCTGTTAAATCGAAGCTTTGTGCCTTGCCAGCACGACGATCTCGTCGCTTTCCTCGTCTAGCTCTCCGCCCTCGAAATCACCCCACATTTCGATCACCTCTAATCCGACTCGATCGCAGAGAGCGATGATCTGCTCTGGGTATAAAAAGCGGACGACGACTTCGAGTTCTTGGCGTCGAATAATCTCGCCTTTCGGATCAAGCTCTTCGGCAATCTGAACACCGTGGTTAAGTTGCGTCTCTAGATCGAAACGATTCTTCGCCGTAAGCACATATCGCCCGCCGTCGGGCTTATCGACAACCTCTAGAAGGAACTCTTCGTCAGGATCATCGGCGAGCATTTCGGGGTCTGGGTAAAACAGGTTGAACGCCATTGTTCCGTCTGGCGCCAGATGCTTTGCGGCGCAACAAAGCGTGTCGATCTGTTCAGCCTCGGTCGTTGCGAGCAAAAGCGTTCGCGCCGGAATAGTCACAACTGGAAACTGTCGCTTCAAGTCGAAATCGCGCATGTCGGCCTGAATCAGGCGAAGGCTACCGTCGAGCGGAGCCACGTCGAGAGCGTTCTGTTGGGCGACCTTGAGCATTGGCTCGAATAGATCGATCCCAACGATCTCCATTCCTTGCTGAGCCAGCGGCAATGCGATGCGCCCAGTACCGACCCCGATCTCCAAAACTGGCCCGCCAGAAGCTTGGCAAAGTCCGTGATAGAAATCGACATCCCCAGGATCAGCAGCCGCATAGAAAATGTCGTACCACTCCGCCCACGCCACATAGTCCATCGTCACTTTAGATTGAATCCGTATCCGGCTGAAAAGCCTCTAAGCCCGTCCTACGGTTTCCATGAAGTGTTGGCCGTAGCTGCTCATGAAGGTTGGGATGTGGGTGTAGTGATATTGAATACCGGCCTCGGTGTTCTTCAACGCCTGCTCGGCTGCGCTCGGGGTCCCTGAAGCGTGCCCCGCTGCATGAATTCTGTCGAAGGTCTCCTTGACGACCTTTTGAACGTCGGGATGTCCGTTGTCGCCGGGATGACCCATCGACTGCGCCAGATCGGTTGGGCCGATGAAGAACACATCGATGTCGGGGACGGCAAGTATCTCGTCTAGATTTTCGACCGCAGCAATATCTTCGATCTGAATGCACACAAGCATTTCTTTGTTGGCGTCTTTGACGTATTCAGAAGTTGGCGATCCCCAACCGAAATCTGCCATACGGCCGCCGCCGAGTCCCCTCATCCCGTTCGGGTGGTACAGGCACGCGTCAACAACGGCGCGGGCTTCGTCGGCGGTATTTACGTGAGGTACCTGAACACCCATAGCGCCGCGGTCGAGGTACTTATTGATGATTGCCGGATCGTTTTTCTCGGGTCGAACGATTGGCGTTATGCCGCGTATCTCAGCGGCCATAATCATCGGACCGATGTTGTCGGGTGTAATCGACCCGTGTTCGGCATCGAGCATCACCCAGTCGAAATCGAGTTCGCCGATCATTTCGACGATTTCAGCGGAAGGGAATTGGACCGATACCCCATAAGCCGGTTTTCCAGACTTTATGAGATTTTTCATTTGATTCTGTCTATTTCGTTTGATATCTGAATGTGGCATGGAGTTTTCTGTCTCTGTGATAACTGCGGTTTACGTGCCCGGGGGGTGATCCGGGAACTGGTGATCTTACGACGATAATTTGCCAAATCGTTGTGAAGATTTCGAATTACCTAACTTACTGGTAGTGCCATTGTCTCATCAGATGTTGACATGCCAACTGTGCGGGAAGAAAATTTTGAACTTGCTGCGAATTCCGTAACGTCCGAAGTTGACTCGTTTGAGCGACTATCGTAAGCGAATTCGTTTTGGCTCTCACATCTTTAATAGTTGAATAGGCCTCGCCACAGTGACACAGCTCGCATCTCGACAGTTAAATCTGGGTACCGAAACAGCGTTCGAAACCCTCGCCAAGGCCAAAGAACTTGAACGCCAGGGGAAATCGATCATTCACCTCGAAATCGGTGAACCTGATTTCGATACCCCTGTGCACATTCGAGACGCCGCCAAGAAAGCACTCGACGATGGGTTCACCCACTACGGTGCATCCGCAGGCCAGCTCGAAACCCGTCAGGCTATCGCCAAGCACCAGACCGAACGACAGGGCTACGACGTATCGCCAGACAGCGTGATCGTTACTCCCGGCGGCAAGCCGGTTATGTTCTTCACGATCATGGCGTTGATCGAAGAGGGTGACGAGGTTATCTACCCGAATCCCGGCTTCCCAATTTACGAATCGATGATCGAGTACATGGGCGGCACAGCCGTTCCAATGCAACTGAACGAAGAGACCGGCTACAACGCTGATATCGACAAGCTTCGATCGCTGATCACGCCCCGTACCAAGTTGATGATCGTCAACTCACCGAACAACCCGTGCGGTAGCGTAATTCCTGAAGCAGATCTCGAGAAGATCGCTCAGATGGCAGTCGAAAATGACATCACGGTCATGGCCGATGAAATTTACAAAGACATGTACTACGGCGACGACGTAGAGCACGTTTCTATTACGAAGTTCCCCGGCATGCGCGAGCGCACCGTGATCCTTGATGGATTCTCGAAGAGCTACGCTATGACCGGCTGGCGCTTGGGCTACGGTATCTTCCCTGAATTCCTTGTTGAGCCTGTGACCCGACTCATGACCAACAGTGTTTCCTGCACATCAGTTCACACCCAAATGGCCGGTATTGCTGCGCTTGAAGGTTCTCAGGAATCGGTGAAGGAAATGATGAAAGAGTTCACCGTTCGACGAGACATTATCGTCGAGGGACTGAATTCACTTCCTGGGGTAACCTGCCCTACACCTAAGGGTGCTTTCTATGCGTTCCCGAATATCAAGGGAACAGGTTTGAGCTCGAAAGAGTTTGCCGAGAAGGCAATGTACGAGGGTGGCGTGGCGCTACTTTCGGGAACTGCATTCGGTGTGTTCGGCGATGGCTACATTCGTGTGTCGTTTGCCAACTCGCGAGAGAACCTCAAAGAGGCTATCGAGCGACTCCGCAAGATTCTCTAGCTTTCGTTCCCGTCCGACATTGTCATCTCGACCGCAGCAAAGCGGATTGGAGGGATCTTCGGTGGCTGGGCTGAGCGGGTGCGCGTGTGAGATGTCTACGAAGAGAGGCCCCCTCATCCCCGCCGAAGGTCTCTCCACTTTGGTCGAGAACTCTGATGTGTGCGGCTGGTGATTGCGGGTGACGCTCAGATACAAGATCCAGCTACGTAGTTCGCTGAACGTTGACTTCGCACGCCTTCATTAAGTCACGTGTGTTCGCACGAGCGATTGCTCGCAGCACATGTTGAGTTACTCGCTTCACCTGCTTTTGCGGAGCTTCAATGACCACCTCAGCGCGTTCGTTGAGCAATCCCCATTGATCGGGAACCTCTGTTGATCGGATCATTCGATCAGGTGCCATGATGTAGTGAAAGTCGGCGCATCTCAGGTATGCCGGATCATGTAACTTAGTCGAGAGAGTTTCGATTCTCTTTTTAGTTGATGCGGACTTGGTCGTGATTTTCGTCGCATCCGATTCAGTAATTGCGACCGCACGCTCCAAGTCGCTAGTTAGATTGGCGCTGGCTGCGATTTTTGCAGCTGCTAAAACACTGTTCGTTAGTTCTGCCGCTGCCTGAAGCGATTTTTCTTTTTGCCGCAATTTCTTCTGGGTTCGCTCGTTATTGTCGTCACGACTGAGGTCGGCACGGCTCGATTTCACCTCGATCAGATAAACCCGGTTCTCAGTCCCGAGTCCTACCACGTCGGCAATTCTGTCGAACGGGCCTTCTAATCGAACTTCATATCCGATCACTCGACACTCGGCGACTTCCCACAACCACTTCCATGCCGCCCACTTAAGTGAGTAGGTGAGCTCGGTCTCATTCCCGTTTTTGAAATTCGTGAAGTCGTGCAAACAGCTTTCTTACCTGCAAACAGGTGAATTAACACGGGTGTTCAGAATGGGTGTTCTAAAAGCTTTCAATTAATAGAACTGGTGTGCTAATTTATGTTGATGGCAGGGATGAGAGCAACGAATTGATCTCTGCCAAATGCAGATAAGGCAGGGTTCGGATGATGAAACTAAAAGAGTTGCCCAGGGCAGCCGATGTTAAAGTCAAAATTATCGGTATCGGCGGAGCTGGATGTTCCTCATTGAATCGATTGACCGATACCGTTTCGAATAACGTACGCATGCTCGGTATCGACACTGGATCTGCGGCAGCACATCTAAACGATGGCGTGGAAGCTTTGTCCATCGGAAACGGCTTTGGTAGTGGTGGCAACCCTGAGACCGCAGTTGATTTGTTTAGCGAATATGAATCAAGGGTTGTCGACTTCATTGATGGCGCCGACGTGGTGATCCTGCTTGCTGGTCTAGGCCGGGGCACAGGCTCAGGGCTTGCACCAGAGATTGCCCGAATCACACGAAAGTCGGGCGCGCTGACCATTGCGGCTGTGAACATGCCGTTCGAGTTTGAAGGGCGTTTCCGAAACCAATCTGCCGCCCGTGCACATGAACTCCTGGAATCCTCTGCCGATGCCGTGATGACGATGTACAACGATGATTTATTGGCTGGCGGTGCGATGG
>ERZ890510.338-NODE-338-length-38068-cov-8.279720_pt1 | contig 38068 bp, 36 predicted proteins | sample MGYA00521265_ERZ890510 | MGnify/ENA primary metagenome ERZ890510 (study PRJEB32303, sample SAMEA104408624) | aquatic metagenome | biome: Brackish water; feature: Chemocline; material: water | place: Baltic Sea | collected 2014-10-26T21:54:00 | depth 110 m ... | reverse complement strand
CGTGGCACCGTAACGCGGGCCGCTGTACTTCTTCAACAGCCTTCTAGACCTCCCGCATTCTACGTCGCCACGCGATGTTGTTAGCCGTGAATACGACCAACCATGAGATCGTCGTGGCCGCCGCAGAGGGCCAACTTCCAGCGTGGGCCGTGGCTGGTGAGAGACGCCGAGCACACATGGCCCGCGTCGCGGACCTTCTCGGTACCTGGTCGAAGGCGATGGCCCTTCCTGAGGCCGAGTGTACGCGTTGGCGCGCGGCGGGATACCTCCACGATGCGCTCCGGGAGGCCCCTCCAGCCCTGCTTCGGGCTAAAGTGCCACCCGGGGCGGCGGTCCTGCCCGGCCCTATCCTCCATGGGCCCGCGGTCGCTGAGAGGCTTCGCGTCGATGGTGTACTCGACGGGGAGTTCCTCCAAGCACTAGCGCATCACACGGTTGGGCATCCGTCGTTGGGGAGACTTGGCCGAGCGCTCTACGTGGCAGACTTTCTGGATCCCGGACGCGAGTTTCAACCGGAGTGGCGGCAGCGCCTCCGCGACCGCATGCCCGACGCTCTAAATGCCGTGACCTTGGAAATCGCGGGGGCGCGCATTCGGCATGTTGTCGAGAGTGGAATGGAGATTCTCCCGGATGCGGTCCGCTTTTGGAATGCCCTCGTGAAGCCCTCGTGAAGCGAGGGCCCGTGGTCATCGCATTGGTGATCATCGCGGCGGGTGCTACGGTCGGTATTCTGCGTTCCAGGCCTGAGCCGTCTCGGGCCAAGAACGTGGAAACCCGCGGTCGACCGGTGCCCGGCGTCCGAATCAGGCTCGAGGTATTGAACGCCGGCGGGGTCTCTGGTATGGCTGGTGACGCGACGGCCGTGCTTAGAGAGCAGGGTTTTGACGTGGTTTTTCTGGGAAACGCTGAGGCGTCGTCTGAAGACATCTCGAGTGTGATCGACCGGGTTGGGGACATGAGAATCGCCGCTGCCGTTGCCAATGCCCTCGGAATCCGTAACGTCCTGTCCGAGCCGGACTCGAATCTCTTTGTTGATGCGTCCGTAATGCTCGGTAGCGAGTGGCATCCGCCTGAGGCAGTGCTCGACAAGCCAGCAGGCGTCCGCGCTTGGTGGAATCCCCGAAGTTGGTTCTGACTGTGACGTGGCCATTTGGCTGGGTCGCTGACTGAGGTTTTATAGAGCTCGATGGCCAAGAACACGACAGATACTGAAGCCGCGTCACCGACACCACCGGGGAAACGTGGTCCCCCGGAAGCCGCACCCAACGCCGCGGGCGAATGGGCGAAGTCGATTGTCATCGCGGTGGTACTTTTCGTCTTCCTGCGGTCCTTCTTGGTGCAGACGTTTGTGATCACGTCGGGCTCTATGGAAGAGACGCTGCTCGTGGGGGATATGCTTCTGGTGAATCGCGCCGCGATCGGGTCTTACATACCCATGACCGGAATCCGCATTCCAGGATATTCCAGGCCTCACCGCGGCGACGTGCTCGTGTTCGACCCGCCCCATGAGAAAACGCTAAAGCTCGTGAAGCGCCTCGTTGGCATGCCTGGCGACACCATTCGTATGCGTAATCGAGTGATGTACGTGAACGGACAGATCTTGGAGGAGCCCTACTTGAAGCACTCTGACGTGGGTGATGAAATGCACCCGTGGATGGTGTGGCAGCGGGATTATCTCGCTCCGGGACTCGAATCGCGCACCTATGCCCCAACCCGTGACAACTGGGGTCCACTCGTGATTCCGGAGGACCGTTACTTCATGCTCGGGGACAATAGGGAGACGAGCCTTGACTCTCGCTATTGGGGACTCCTCGAAGGATGGCGCCTCGAGGGTCGCGCGGTCTTCACCTATTTCTCTTACAACAAAGAGTCTTACCGACCCTTTCCTTGGTTACGAGAGATCCGCTGGAACCGGGCCGGGCGCGGGATCTACTAAATCCGGAGCACTCCGCTCAATTTGAACGAGTGTGTGTGCCCTCAGTTGGCCACAAGCCGCGTCGATGTCGCGACCGCGCGTCTCCCGAATGGCTGACGCGACCCCGCGGGCTTCCAACCCGCGAGCGAACTCTTCGATTCGCTCAGGCCTGGAGGGTGTCCAGTCTTGGTAGGGGATCGGGTTGAAGGGAATCAGGTTCACGAATGCGCGCACCTGATTCGCTAGGTCTGCCAGGGCTGGCAGGAGCGAGAGGTCATCGTTGACACCGCGAATCATGGTGTACTCGAACGTGATTCGTTTCCCTCCGGCCTCATCGAAACGACGCAGTGCGTCGATCACCTGAGGCAGGGGATGCCGTTTTTCCAGTGGGATCAACGACTGCCGTAGCTGGCTCTCGGGGGCGTGTAGTGACAGCGCCAGGCGGAACTGCTCAGGCCGCTGAGCGAGTTCGAGAATCCCGGGCACGACGCCAACTGTCGACACGGTGATGCGTCGGGCACCGAGGCCGTACCCCTGATTCAAGATCGTCAACGAAGGGTGGACCGCCTTCCGGTTGGACAGCGGCTCTCCCATCCCCATGTATACGATGTTGCTGATCGGCCCTCGATCGCGTGCCTCGACCCACCGTCGAGAAGCGCGGTATTGAGCCACGATTTCGCCAGCTGTGAGTTGTCGGTCGAAGCCGCCCCAACCGGTTGCGCAGAATGTGCAGCCCATGGCGCATCCGGCCTGAGAGGAGATGCAGAGGGTGAGGCGCTTGCTGGTAGGGATCAAGACCGACTCGATCAGTTCGCCGTCGGCCAATTTCCACAGATGCTTCACTGTCCCATCCTTGCTCACCTCTACCCGAGCCTCCTCGGGCTCGGCAATCTCGAACCCCTCGCCGAGCGCACTTCGCTCAGACGACGGGAGGTCCGTCATTTCGTCGATCGAGGCCGCCAGGCGCTCGTAGATCCACTGAATGACCTGGTCGACGCGGTAGGCTGGCTGCCCGCGGCGGGCGAAATGCTCCCCCAACGCAGCCCGCAGGGCGTCCGGCGTAAGGGACAGCAGATCTTGTCGGGGGGCGGCGCTCATGCGGTGAACCGGGTTCGTGAGTAGCGCGATTTCTTGAATCGCCTCGGGTGCTGGCTTAACTTAGCCGCCAACCGGAAGCCGCTGAAGGCGAGGAACGAAGAGGCCGGTGACAGATCATTCGCTTGCGTGGGGAGCCGCTGCTCGTGGGGCGGTGCCCCTTTTTGTCCAAATGCGATTCCGGTGCTGGCTCCCGTCCCAGGGGGACGGATCTTCTTCGGCTCGTGACGTCCTTGTGGTGGCCCTGAAATGGAAAGAATGCGGAAGTAATGGCTGACATCGATATCGAACGCACGTCGCTGCGCACATGTATGGTCGGGGGCCTCCGAGCTTCAGACTCGGGTGCCCATATGAACCTCGCCGGCTGGGTCCATCGCCGCAGAGATCTTGGCGGAATTCTGTTCGTGGACCTGCGGGATCGTAGCGGCCTCGTACAAGTGTCCTTCAAGGCCGATTGGACCGAGCCGGACTCGATGGAGCTTGCACACCGCATCAGTCATGAAGACGTCATCCGCATTGAGGGCGTCGTCCACGGGCGTCCTCAGGGCTCGGATAATGTCGACATGGCCACAGGTGAGGTGGAGGTGCGAGCGACGAGGTTGGAAATTCTCTCCGACGCGCGCACCCCGGCCATCCCCGTCTACAGGGCCGCTGAACACGAACTGCCAGCGGAGGAACTGAGACTCCTTCACCGGGCTCTGGACCTAAGGCGGAGCGAGCTCCAGCAGGCTCTAATACTGAGGCACAAGCTGCTCCTGGCGACCCGTAACTACATGGACGGTCTGGGTTTCGTCGAGGTCGAAACTCCGATCCTCACGAAGGCTACACCTGAGGGCGCCCGAGACTATGTCGTGCCCAGCCGTGTACACAATGGCGAGTTCTACGCGCTTCCACAGAGCCCGCAGATCTACAAACAGGTGCTCATGGTGGCGGGCTTCGACCGGTACTTTCAGATCGCCCGCTGCTTCCGCGACGAGGACCTACGCGCCGACCGTCAGCCTGAGTTCACGCAGATCGACGTAGAGGCGTCCTTTGTCCAACCAGAGGACATCCTGGTTTGGATGGAAGGGCTCATGTCGAAGCTCGCCCTCGTGGCCGGTATCGACGCGCCCCTGCCGTTCCCTCGAATCACCTGGGCCGAGTCGATGGACCGATTCGGCTCGGACCGTCCTGACCTCCGGTATGAATTGGAGATCACTGACTGGACGACGGTCACCGCTGATGTCGAGATGGGCATCGTGCGGGCGGCGGTTGACGCAGGCGGTCGCCTGCGTGGGCTCCTCCTTAAAGGCGGCGCCAGGTTATCGCGAAAACAGATCGAGGCGATCGAACTCAGGGCTAAGGCCGCCGGGGCCCCCGGCTTGTTCTGGGCGAAGTGCGGCGACGACGGCACGTCGGGCCCTCTCGGCAAGTTTCTGTCTCCGGCTAATGCAGAGGCCATGGGCCTTCGACCCGGAGACTTGGTGTTGGCGGCCGCGGGTTCCGACTCAATGACCTCGCCGGCGCTGGCTGGGGTTCGTGCCGCAGCGGCGGAGGCTCTTGACCTCCCGATCGTCAACGAGCATGCCTGGTTGTGGGTGACCGAGTTCCCTGTCTTCGAGGAGCACGACGGCAAAGTGGCGGCCGGGCACCACCCCTTCGTGATGCCTCACCCCGACGATCTGGCCCTTATCGAGTCGGATCCGGTTGCGGTAAGGGGCACAGCCTACGATCTCGTGTATAACGGTACCGAGTTCGGTTCGGGCAGCATCCGTATCCACGATCCTGACCTCCAGCGCCGGATCTTGAGGGCGTTGGGCTTGGATGAGCAGGAGATCGATGAAAAATTTGGCTTCTTGTTGGATGCGCTCGCTGCCGGGGCACCGCCACACGGAGGCATCGCGCTCGGCGTGGACCGGATCGTGCAAAGGTTTACGGGGTCGGGGAGTCTGCGGGACGTGATTGCGTTTCCAAAGACGACGGCGGCCCGGGCGCTTTTCGAAGGCGCGCCGACCGCGCTGGGTGAGGCCCAGTTGGCTGAATTGGGCCTGAACGTGACGAAGAAGGCGAACCAGGGGGGCTAGCCCCTCAGGAGATTTTTTGGCGAACGGCGACACGATGATCGAACATCGACTCGATGCCGATGGGGCAGACCCGCTCATGCTTGCGGGAGTCAACGATCGCAATATGCAGGAGCTGACGCGCCTCTTTGGGATTCGCGTGGTCATGCGCGGCAGCCACCTGATCCTGTCTGGCGGCTTGGCTTCGATCGAGCGGTCGGTTCCTGTTGTACAGCACATGATCGAATTGGCCCGCCTCCGGGCGCCGTTTGATGTGCCAGACATCGCTCGATTCGCGGACGGCGTTGATGCGTTGGGTGCTGAGGGGATCGTGCATCCGAGCGAGCAGATTCGCATCGCCATCCCTGGATCTCGGAAAGTGATCGTCCCAAAATCCGAAGGGCAACGCGGATATGTGGAGGCGATCATGAATAACGACATCGTAATCGGCATCGGCCCAGCGGGGACAGGCAAGACGTACCTGGCGGTCGCGTGCGCGGTGGACGCCCTCTACAAGAAGCGTGTGCGCCGAATTGTTCTGGCTCGCCCGGCGGTGGAGGCAGGGGAGAAGCTCGGCTTCCTCCCCGGCGATCTCCAAGACAAGGTCGATCCATATCTGAGGCCGTTGTATGACGCCCTCGAAGACATGATGCCGCATGAGCGTGTGCAGCGTGCCTTGGAGGAGTCGATCATTGAGATCGCGCCGCTTGCCTATATGCGAGGCCGCACGCTCTCCGACGCCTTCGTGATCCTGGACGAGGCGCAGAACGCGACGACCGCCCAGATGAAGATGTTCCTGACCCGGCTTGGCTTGAACTCCCAAGTGGTGATCACCGGAGACAAGACCCAGATCGATCTTCCGAAGAAGCAGGACTCTGGGTTGCTCGAAGTGGAGCAAATTCTTACCGGCATTGAAGGGATCTCCATGATTTACCTTGAGCCTCGAGACGTACTCCGGCACCGTCTGGTGAAGGACATCATCAAGGCGTATTCAGATGCGGCGGACAACGAGGCGGCGGACGCTTGAGCCGTCGAGCCGATCGGAACGCGGACTCCGTCCTACACCGCCTATCTCGGGCGCCTGACGGTTCCTGGGGGGCAAGGCTTTCGCACCACGGTGCGCGCTTACTTCTCGTGGTTGGACTCGCGGGCATGGTCGCCGTGTTCTTCCCGCCTGCGAGGGGTACCGAGGTGCTCTCCTATGTGGAAGGAATGGTCGCGACGGAAGACGTCATCGCTACCGTCCCGTTCAGCGTCCCAAAGACGCCAGCGGAGCTGGAGGCAGAACGGCGCAGCGTGATGGATGCCGTGCCTCCCACGTTCGACTTTTTGCCGGAAGTGACGGATTCGGTCATGGCCCGCTTACATGGGTTTTTCGATCAACTGGACTCTGCCTCCGCGCAAGGAGACCGAGGTCGCGTGGATGCGATTCTGAGGGGTAATCGGATTATCGCCACGCCGTCACAGGTCGATTTCATTCGTGATGCTGGTTCGCGGGCTGCCTTCAGGGCGGCCGCCGTGCTTGCGGCGGACCAAGTGCTCCGGCGTGGTGTGGTGGCAGGGTCTTTGGTGGATGGAGCGACCACCAGCAGCGTGACCGTGAGAGAGGCCGAGCGGCCAGAGCATTCCATGCCGGTCGGGGACATTCTCACCTCTCGCGACTTCCTTGATCAGGCAGCGCCCATGCTTCCCTCGGGGACACCCCCGGAAGCGTCGCTTCTGTTTAACCTGATCCTGATCGGGCATATCGACTACACGTTGGTACTCAATGTCGTGGCCACTGAAATGGACCGCGGCGCCGCGTCCCGCTCGGTGTCGCCGACCAAGGCCAATGTGCTCGAGGGCCAGGCGATCGTCCGCCAGGCCGACCCCATTGGACCCGAGGCACTAGAGCGACTTACCGCCTATGAGGACGAGTTGCGGGCCCTGGGACTGATTGAGGCTGAGGCGCTCGGACCGGGGGCACTCTTTGGAGCGGTCATGGTCAACGTCATGATGTTCGCTCTTTTCGGGCTCCTGCTCTTTTTTAATCGGCCGGAGGTGTATGCGAACTTCCGTTGGCTGCTTCTGATCGCACTCTTAGTCGCGGCGTACTTTGGCGCCGCCGTTTTGATTGACCGGAACGAACTGGCCGCCGAATGGCTTCCGATCGCGTTTGTCGCACTTCCCGTGGCCGTGCTCTGGGACTCCAGGATGTCGCTCTTTCTCGTCCTGATCCTTGTCGCAACGACCGGGACGTTGGCTCCGTTCTCCGCCTACGGGAGTGTGCTCGCCCTCATGGTCGCTGGGGCCGCGGCGGCGATGAGCGTTCGCGCGGTTCGGCGCCGCTCTGAGACGTGGCTATCGATTGCGATCATCTCGGTGGCAGGCGGCGTGATGTTGTTCTCCCACGGGTTGGCGACGTCGGGAGACATGGGTGCGGTGCTTCGCGGCTCCGCCGCCTTGGCCGGGAATGCTACGGTGTCGGCGCTGCTCGCTATGGGTTTCTTATTCGTCTTTGAACTCTTCACCGGCATCACGACCGACCAGACGCTCCTCGAATGGGCAGATCCGACTCGCCCGCTCCTACGTCGCCTCTCACTGGAGGCGCCGGGGACCTACGCCCACTCGATCAACGTGGCGAACCTCGCGGAGAGTGCTGCGACGGAGATCGGTGCGAATGGGCTCTTGAGCCGAGTTGGGGTCTACTACCACGACGTGGGCAAGATGCTGAAGCCGCACTACTTCGTGGAGAACCAAACAGATGGACGAAACCCCCACGACAAACTGAAGCCAGAGACTTCGGCGGCCATCGTGCGAGAGCACGTGACCGAAGGAGTGCGGCTCGCAAAAGACGCGAAGGTCCCCGCAGTCGTATTGCAGTTCATTCTTGAGCATCACGGGACGCAACCGATTGGGTTCTTTTACGAGAAGGCACGCGAGGAGTCAGGTGATGAAGTCGACCCCGAGCGGTTCTCCTATCCGGGACCCAAGCCGCAATCTAGGGAGACCGCGATCGTCATGCTGGCCGATTCTTGCGAATCGGCGACGCGGGCGATGCGCGAACCGACGCCGGAACGAGTACGGGATCTCATTGAGAACATCTTCGAGGGGAAGATCGCTCAGGGGCAGCTCGACGAAGCACCGCTCACCATGGGCGAGATCACCCAGGTAAAGGATCAGTTTGTGAAGATCCTCGCCGGCGTTCTTCACCGCCGCATCGAATACCCGACCACCAAACATCTGACTGAGGCCGAGCACGAAGGTACGGAGCCGACAGACGACTCGGGTGCTGTGGCGGTCCCAGCGTTTGAGGACGTCACCTGAAGCCTTGGGTCATTCAGGTGAATGTGGGCGAGTTCACCGAAGCGCCCGTCGAGTTACTTCATGCCGCCGCCTTGCGCGTATTGGAGGACGACGGGCGTCAGACGGAGCTGTCGGTCACGTTGGTCTCAGACGAGGAGATCACCGGGTTGAACCGCCAATACCTGGAGCGGGATAGAACGACGGATGTGATCGCCTTCTCTTTGGGTCAGCACGAGGCGCCGCTGGGTGACGTGTACGTGTGCGTGGATCAGGCCCGGCGTCAGGCTGCGGAAGAAGGGGTCTCCTTCGAGGAAGAACTGGTGCGCCTCCTGATTCACGGGGCGCTTCACGTGTTGGGGCATGATCACCCTGAGGGGACTGAGCGGATGCAGAGTCCGATGTATGTCCTGCAGGAGTGCATGGTGGTCGAGGTCCTAGAAGGCTGAGGCTAGTGTGGTGTCTCAGAAGTTCCCGAGCCACCGAGAGCGCCGAGGCACTTCTGATACACCACACTAGGTCCGTCGACAACTCTTCCTGCCTTGCGGGTGGTGCGCCGTGCCGGGATCTTCCAGCCCCGGAACGAGTCTCGACGTAGCTTTTCGGCTGGCCTAGCTGGTGGCGCTCGCACTCGACCGGTCACGGCCATTTCAGCCTCTGACCCCGCCCGCAATGAGCACCTCCGCAGAAGAGCTACACGTAACCCGAGCGCGCGTTCGTGCCCTCGTGGCTGCAGGAGACCTGGAGTCTCTTTATCGGGAAGTCGAAGGTCTCCACCCGTCCGACATCGCGGATATCGTAGAGCTGCTGGAAGAGGATCAGCAGGTTCAGCTCCTTTCGGCGCTTCCGCCGGACGTCGCGTCTGAAGCGCTCGCGGAAATGGAGGAGGGAGAGGAGCGGGGAGATCTGCTCGCCGCCTTTACGCCGCAGAAAGGTGCCGAGCTCCTCCACGAACTCGCGGACGACGACGCTGCGGACCTGATCGGAGAGCTCGAACCCGAAGAACAACGGGCGATTTTTGATGCGCTTTCGGAGGAGGATGCGGGGGACCTCCGTGATTTGCTCGAGTACGACGAGGAGACCGCGGGTGGGCTGATGACCACGGCGTTGGTCAAGGTCCGAGGGTCACTGACCGCGGCCCAGGCGATTGATGAAGTCCGACTTCAGGGACGTGAAGTAGAGCACTTCTATACGATCTTCGTGGTGGACGAGGCGGACCGACTGCTTGGTACGCTGCGGCTCGCCGATCTGGTCATTGCGACCCCTGAAGACCCGATCGAGGGCCTCGTCGAGGCACCGCTGGCGACCGCCCTTCCGGATCTCGATCAGGAGCAGGTCGGTCGGCTGATTGCCCGGTACAACCTCGCCTCAATGCCCGTGGTGTCTGGGGCCGGGATCTTGCTTGGTCGCATCACCTTCGATGACGTGATCGACGTCATGGAAACGGAGCAGACCGAGGATATTCTGCTGCTCGCCGGTGTATCCACGGAGGACGAGCTCAAGCACGGGTGGATCGATTCCGTGCGAGTCCGTCTGCCTTGGCTATTGCTGAACCTGCTGACCGCGTCTCTCGCTGCCTCGGTGATCCTGATCTTCGAGGACACCATCGCACAGATCACTACGCTCGCGTTCATCGCACCGATCATCGCGGCGATGGGTGGTAGTTCTGGCACGCAGTCCCTGGCGATCACGATTCGTCGGATCACGGTGGAGGGACGGGGCAGTGCTCGCGGTTTCGTTGGCAAGGAAATCCTGATCGGCCTCGTGAACGGAGCGGTCCTGGGCCTGGGGCTTGGGGTTCTCGCGTTCTTCATTCCGGGGGCCAACCCGAAGCTCGGGGCGGTGGCCATGGTGGCCATGTGGGGGAACCAGATCGTCGCTGGCTTTGCCGGTGCCTTCGTTCCCACAACGCTTGAGCGCATGGGTGTGGACCCCTCGGTGGCCTCTTCGGTGTTTATCAATACGCTCACTGACCTCTGTGGGTTCTTCCTCCTGCTCGGATTGGCGTCCAGGTTCCTTTTATGATCGGTGAGGCCGGAGGGAGCGCGTGAGGCGTCTTATACGGACGCTTTCGGTGCTGTTCAGGCTCAGCCCGTTCGTGGTCGCTTTTTTGCGCGATCGCCGGAGCTGGATCGTGTTCGGTCGTCCGCTTAACCGCAGTGACGAGCACCATCTTCGGCGGGCGGAGCTGCTGACGGCACGGCTGGCGAAGTCGGGACCGATGTTTATCAAGTTGGCACAGCTGCTGAGCTCTCGGGCCGACATTCTCCCAGAGCCGTACCTCTCGCAAATTTCGCGACTCCAGGATCAGGTCCCGGCGGATCCACCCGGACCTGTGCGCGCCGTGGTCGAGACCGAACTCGGAGCTCCGATTTCCGAGATCTTCGAAGAGTTCAGTGACGAGCCGATCGCGGCAGCGTCCCTTGGTCAGGTCTATCGTGGCCGGGTCCGAGGTCGCGATGTGGTCATCAAGGTGCTCCGGCCAGGCGTCGAGGAGGCGATCGCTCTGGACCTAGATATCTCATTTAGGCTGCTGTTTTGGGTGAATATCCTATTCCCGAACCATCATGTCAGGGCGCTCACCAATGTGGTTCGGGAGTTCTCGGTGCGGATCCGGGCCGAGATGGACTTCCGTGAGGAAGCGCGAAACGTCGCGCGGTTCCAGGTAGCCTTCGCTGATGACATGAGAGTTCGGGCGCCTGAGGTGCTGGAGGAGTTTACGCGCCGGCGCGTACTCGTGATGGAGCACTGTTCGGGAACCAAAATCGATCAGCTGCATGATTTGTTCGCATCTGGACGACTGTCCTTCAAGCGGGTCATGGAGTCCCTGACGGGGGTCTATCTCCGGATGATGATGGTCGATGGCTTTATGCATGCGGATCCCCATCCCGGGAACTTGTTAGTTCAGGATGACGGGACATTGATCGTCTTGGACTGGGGGGCCGTCATCGAGGTCCCGCGGTGGACCCGAGAGTCGATTTTGAACGTTGCTTTGGCGATCAGCAGTGAGGACATAGACGGGGTGATCAACGAGATGTACCGTCTTGGCATGATCAGCCCAGAGGTCTCGCGCGGGGAGATCCGAGAAGCTGCAACTGAACTTCTGAGAATTGTTCAGAGGGCGAAGACCACGAATCGTCAACGCATTGTCGAAGAGGTCATCGCAGAATTTCTTGACACTTTTTACACCTGGCCGCTCGTGCTCCCTCAGGAACTCGTCTACTTCTTCCGGACTGGGGCGCTGATCGAGGGGATGGCGTTCAACTACGACGTGAACTTCGACGGGTTCACGTTCATCAAGGGTGTGGTACTCGAGAACCACGCGGAATTGCTGCGTTCCACAGGGCAGCGACCATCACAGATCGCCAAGAATTTCTTGGACGAGGCTCAGTCTGCCGTGCGCTCTGTTCGCGACCTCGTGACCCGCGCAGAACGAGAAGAACTCCGAGTCAGAGTGCATCCGCGAGATATTCAAGGCGCCGAACGATTCGTACATCTCCAGGCGCGACGACTGCTCCTGAGTATCTTTGCTTCGGCGACGGCAGTCATCACGTCCATACTGTTCATCGCGCTGCGTAATTGGTTTCTGCTCGGGGCCGGGCTGCTCGCTGCGCTCGTGATGTTCACTGTTGTTCTCTTTATTCCGACTCACTTACTTGAGAACCCGCTGCGCCATGCCCGTGGTGTGCGTCCGGACGAGTGGAAGTGAGATGAATATATGATCCTCCATCAGGAACTTCTTGAGCGCTTCAGAGCCGGTAAGGTGCCGGCGCTGGCCCGTGCGATCTCGATCGTCGAGGACGAACGAGAGGGCTTCCAAGACTTGCTTCATGCGGTCCTCCAGAGAGAGCCCTCCACATGCCGAATCGGCTTCACGGGTCCTCCGGGGGCGGGGAAGTCCACGCTGGTCGCCGCGGCTGCCACGCAGTATCGGGCGCAGGAGGAACACATCGGCATTGTGGCTGTGGACCCAACATCCCCTTACTCCGGGGGCGCCCTGCTCGGGGACCGCATCCGCATGAACGACCTGACCCTGGACCCTGGCATCTTCATTCGATCTATGGCCACGCGTGGTTCTTTGGGGGGGTTGGCGACGACGACCAAGGAGGTCGTCGACCTCATGGACGCGTTTGGGTTTGATCGTGTCTTGGCCGAGACCGTGGGCGTCGGACAAACCGAATTGGAGATCACCGCGGCCGCGGACACCGTGATTGTCGTTCTCGTCCCAGAGTCCGGAGACGCCATCCAGGCGATGAAAGCAGGCTTGATGGAGATCGCCGACATTTTTGTGGTCAACAAAGCCGACCGGCCCGGATCGGATCGGGTTGTCAAAGATCTCCGGCAGGCGTTGCACCTCAGGGCCGGAGGCGTAGGGAAGAACATGCCAGCCCACCACGGTGTGGATCTGAGCCGACTTGTGCGCCAGGAACGTTCACAGGACGCGCCGAGCTCCGAGGGTGCCGGGTGGGAGATCCCGGTCCTTTCCACGGTTGCCCAAAACGGGACGGGGGTGGAGGAACTGCTCACGTCCATTGAGGCGCACCGGGAATGGCTCGCTTCGAGCGGCGCGCTCCACGTCCGCCGTCGGGCTCGCGCACGCGGCCGAGTGGAGGATGTCGTGGACCGAGAACTCCGCCGCGTCGCGCGCCGTTCTGGGGTGATGGGAGCCAATCTTGATCCGCATTTGGACCTTATTCAGGCCGGTGAAGGGACGCCGTATTCGGTCGCTCGAGAGATTCTCAAGGGACTCCTGCGTTGACCCCCTCTCCTGGCCCCCGTCATCTTTCGGGTGCGGCTGTGCCGCCCCAGATAGGTAGCCTAGAGGAGTTGTATGTCGACGATTGAAGAAGAAGCGCTGAATCCCGCAGAATTCGCCGATATTCTCCGCGCCCAAGAGGGCGAGATTTCTGCGCTCAAGGCCCGGCTAGCCGACTGGGAGGAGTCCTACGACGCGACCCCGAAACGCGACGGTGTTGTCACCACCCTCTCAGGCAGGGAAGTGCGGCCTCTGTACACGCCGCTCGATCGCGAGGGGGCCGACTATGAAGAGACACTTGGTTTCCCAGGGGAGTTTCCCTTCACCCGTGGCCCTTACTCCACGATGTACCGGACCCGCCTGTGGACCATGCGACAATTCGCGGGCTTCGCGACCGCAGAGGAAACCAACGAACGCTACAAATATCTGCTGGCGCATGGACAGACAGGTCTCTCGGTCGCCTTCGATTTTCCGACGCTCATGGGGTACGACTCAGATCATCCCCGCTCGCTTGGTGAGGTGGGTGTCTGCGGGGTAGCCATCTCGTCTTTGGAGGACATGGAACGCCTGTTCGACGGAATTCCGCTCGACGAGGTATCTGTGTCGATGACGATCAACGGGCCGGCGATCATTCTATTTTGTATGTACGTCGCGGCAGCGGAGAAGCAAGGTATTTCCGCAGATGTCCTTCGCGGAACGGTCCAGAATGACATCCTCAAGGAATACCAGGCCCAGCATGCGTGGGTCTTTCCGCCGGAGCCGGCGCTCCGTTTGATTGTGGACATGTTCGAGTGGTGCAGCGAGCACGCACCCAAGTACAATCCGATTTCGATTTCCGGCTATCACATTCGTGAAGCCGGAGCGACCGCCGGGCAGGAGTTGGCGTTCACGCTGCGCAACGGCTTCGAATACGTGGAGCGCGCGGTTGCACGGGGACTCGACGTGGACTCGTTCGCGCCTAGGCTGTCCTTCTTCTTCGATGTCCACAACGACTTCTTTGAGGAGATCGCGAAGTTCCGGGCCGCCCGTCGTATCTGGGCCCGCGGCATGCGCGAACGTTACGGGGCGAAGAATCCAGACTCGTGGAGACTGCGGACGCATGCCCAAACGGCCGGAGTCAGCCTGACTGCGCAGCAGCCCGAAAACAACATTGTGCGCGTGGCCTACCAGGCCATGGCCGCTGTACTCGGGGGGACCCAGTCCCTTCATACGAACTCTATGGACGAGACACTGTCCCTGCCTACGGAAAAGGCGGTCAGGATCGCGCTGCGAACGCAGCAGATCTTGGCTTTCGAGTCCGGCGTGCCAGATACCATCGATCCACTGGCTGGCTCTTATTTTGTCGAGAAGCTCACCGACGAGCTGGAGGAGGAGGCGCTGTCCCTTTTTCAGGAGATCGACCGCCTCGGTGGCGTGGTGCCAGGCATCGAAGAGGGTTGGTTCCAAAAGGAGATCGCTGCTTCGGCTATGCGCCAGCAACGGGAGATCGAATCGGGCGAGCAGGTCGTCGTTGGCGTGAACCAGTTCACGGAAGGGTCGGGTGACGCGGAGATCGACACGTTACGCATCGACCGCACTGTCGAACCGCGCCAGGTCGAGCTCATGGCGGCGCTTCGGGTGCGCCGCGACAGCGCTGCGGTCGAGCGCACGTTGAGCGCGCTGCGCGAGGCGAGCGACACCTCCGAGAACGTCGTCCCCTACATCCTCGACTGTGCCCGAAATTACTGCACGTTGTACGAGATCCGACATGCGATGGAAGATGTATTCGGGTCCTACAGGGAGCCGGTCTTCTTCTGAGTAGTCCTGTCACGGCGCTTGCCCGCGACGGCTTGCCGTTCGCGATTCGTGCGCTCGGACAGACGCACCATGCTGCGTACCAACGTTGGGTGAAGAATGGAGTACTCGCGGCCGGCACGGGCTATTTCCTCGTCACCGTCATCGACGTATTCCTTCGCGGCTTCAATCGGTTCAATGTCATCATGCAGGGGACGACCGTTCTTCTGTGTGGGGTCGCGTGCTGGCTGGCAGCCCGCGATCGCCCCGAGAAGGCGGCGGCGCTGGCCATCGGGGCGTTCTGCACCGCCTCTATCCATGATGGCGTTGTCGAATTGCGGGTAGAGGACGCCGGTGAGGGTATGGATGCGATGACTCTGCGTCGCGCCTTCGAACCCTTCTTCACCTCCGCGCCGTTCGGCGATCGTACAGGACTCGGGCTCGCGGTCGTGCATGGGGTGGTTTCTCAAAACGATGGTTCGGTGCATCTGGAGAGCCACGTGGGTCGGGGCACCTCCGTTCGCGTTGATTGGCCGGTCAGCGGTGACGTATGAGGGGCCGCTCGCTCTGGACTCCGTCGACGCACGCGGGACGCTGACGATGGCGTCGGTCGACCGCCCTCCGGCGCGATGCCTGCCTCCCGGCGCGTGGGACGATCCGGTACATTTTGGGCTTCTAGAAGCACCCAACCGGTCACCACGTGGGGATGGATGATGCCCGACTCTGAGCGAAAGATTCGAGTGCTTGTCGCCAAGCCCGGACTCGATGGACACGATCGCGGCGCGAAGGTCATCGCGAGTTCGTTTCGCGACGCAGGTTTCGAGGTCATTTACACGGGATTGCACCAGACGCCCGAGATGATCGTGAGTGCTTCGGTGCAAGAGGACGTGGATGTTGTTGCGATGTCGATCCTCTCCGGTGCCCACTTGACACTGTTTCCCAGAGTCAAAGAGCTCCTCAACGAAGCGGGATCAGGTCACGTTCTCCTCACGGGTGGCGGGATTATCCCGGAAGACGATATCGCCGAGCTTGAGGCCAGTGGCGTTGGGCGGCTTTTCGGACCAGGAACCCCCACCTCTGCCGCGATCGACTACATCCGTGAGTGGTTCGCAGGCCAGGAAGCGGTTTGACGCACAGCGGTGCCGCGCGATGACCGAGTCCGCTGCCTCCAGGCCGACCGGAAGGATGGCCGAGCTTGCCGTCGAACTCCGGACGCTTCGGGACCGCCTTTACGACGGAGGTGGGGCTGAGCGGATCGCGCGCCAGCACACCCAAGGAAAGCTGACCGCCCGGGAGCGCGTCGAGCTCCTTACCGACGAAGGTGCCCCCTGGGTCGAGCTTGGGCTGCTGATGGCCTATGACCTGTACGATGGTCAGGCCCCCAGTGCGGGCGTCGTCACCGGAGTTGGACGTGTCGCAGGTCGCGAGGTGGTCGTCGTCGCGAACGATGCCACGGTGAAAGCTGGCTCGTGGTGGCCCGAGACGATCACGAAGATTCTGCGGGCGCAAGAAGTAGCCATGCGCTGCCGAATCCCGATCCTCTATCTCGTGGACTCTGCAGGCGTGAACCTCCCGTATCAGGGCGGTGTGTTCCCGGGGCAGTATGGAGCGGCTCGGATTTTTTACTACAACTCCATCATGCGCCGGTACCTCCGTATTCCACAGATCGCGGCGGTAATGGGTCCCTGCATTGCAGGCGGCGCGTATCTGCCGGCGTTGTCCGATGTGATCTTGATGGTCGAGGGTACATCGTTCATGGGCCTGGGCGGGCCCAACCTCGTGAAAGGTGCGACAGGTCAGATCGTCGGGTCCGAGGAATTAGGTGGCGCGCGCGTCCATACCGAAGTCAGCGCCGTGGCGCACTACATGGTACCCAACGATCAGGCGTGCATCGCCAAGATCCGACAACTTGTGACGGAGCTGCCTGCGGCCGACCGACCGACCGACCGAGTCGCGACGCCTCCTAAGCGCCTCGCGTACGAGCTGTACGACCTGATGCCGGACGACCACAGACAGCCCTACGACATGAAGTTGGTGCTGGAGTGCATCCTCGACGGTGACACGTTGGACGAATTCCAGCCGGGGCACGCTCCGGAGATGATCTGCGGGACCGGCTTCATTGATGGTCGTCCCGTGGGCGTCATCGCGAACGCGCGTGGGATGTTCAAGTCACCCGACACGGGCAAACCGCGGTTTGGGGGCATTGTATACGCGGAAAGCGCTCGCAAGGTCGCGTACTTCATTGAGACGATGAACCGACACGAGACGCCGCTTCTGTTTGTACAGGATGTTTCCGGCTTCATGGTGGGGACAGAAGCAGAGCACTCAGGGATCATCCGTGCGGGTGCCGAGTTTGTTGAAGCGATGGCCACCGCGACCGTCCCCAAGATCGTTCTGACGCTGAATCACGCCTCAGGCGCGGGGTACTACGCGATGGCGGGTCAGGGCTTCGACCCCGACTTCATCATCTCCCTGCCGACGGGTCGCATGGGGGTCATGGAGGGAGCCAGTGCGGTCATGGCCCTGTTTGGTTCTCAGATCGAGCGGCTAAAGAAGGAGGGCAAGGTCCCCGACGAGGACCTGACGACGAAGATGGACGAGGTCCGATCCGAATACGATCGCCAACTCGATGCCCGCTTCGCGGCCGCGCGGGGTTTTGTCGATGAGATCGTCCTTCCTGAGGAGATCCGCTCAGCGCTAGGACTGTTGTTCAAGGCCGCACTCCATAACCCGGGGCCCCACATCGGGGCCTTTCAGATTCCTCAGGGGGTTCTTTGAGCGACCGTAAAGATGTGGTGAAAGTCGCGAGTGGCCAGGGATTCTGGGGTGACGATCTCGAGGCTCCTGTCCGCCAGGTTCAGGGCGGCCCGATCGACTATCTCATGCTCGATTACTTGGCCGAAGTCACCATGTCGATTCTGCAGAAGCAGCGGGCACGAGACCCGGGTGCCGGCTTCGCACGGGACTTCGTGCCGCTCATGGAGCGCATCTTCCCGGCCTGTATCGAGTGCGGTGTGCGCGTTGTCACGAATGCGGGGGGCGTGAACCCGGTCGGGTGCGCAGAGGCGTTGGTTGAGGCAGGGCGTGCCGCGGGCGTCTCGGGTCGTGCCAAGGTGGGCTTGGTGACCGGCGACGACCTCATGGACCGCCTCGACGGACTTCTCGCAGATGGGCATGAGTTGGCGCATATGGAGACAGGCATGCCCCTCGTGGAGATTCGCGACCAAGTGCAGAGCGCCAACGCCTACATCGGCGCGGAGCCCATTGTCCGGGCGCTAGAGCTGGGTGCCGACGTAGTCGTGACAGGGCGTAGCACGGACACAGCGCTCACCTACGGCCCACTCATCCACGAGTTCGGCTGGGCCGCAGACGATCACGACCGCGTCGCCGCAGGTGTCGTGGCCGGGCATATCAACGAATGCGGTGCCCAGTGTACGGGCGGCAATTGTCTCATCGATTGGTGGAACATTGAGGGCATGGGCAGCGTCGGCTTTCCTATCGTGGAAGTATCGGCCGATGGATCGTTCGTGGTCACGAAGCACCTCGGCTCGGGGGGGCGGGTCACGAGAGCCTCAGTCAGCGAACAGATTGTTTACGAAATGGGCGACCCTTCTACGTACATCACGCCCGACGTGATCGCTGACTTCACCAGCATCCACCTCGACGACCTTGGTAACGATCGAGTCCGCGTGCACGGTGTGAAGGGCAGAGCCAGGACCGACTTCTTGAAGGTGTCGATCGCTTATGCTGGCGGCTGGAAGGCCACCGGAACCCTGACTTATTCGTGGCCTGATGCGGGTGCAAAGGCGCTCGCTGCAGACCGGATCTTGCGGGAACGTCTTGACCGTCTCGGTCTCGTCTTCGACGAAATACGGACCGAATTGGTCGGCTGGGATTCCACACATGGTGCCCTCGTGGGCCCACCCCCTGCAGATGTGCCGGAAGTGCAGCTCAGGGTGGGCGTGCGGGGTGCCGATCGAGCGGCCGTGGACCGCTTCACTCGGGAGATCGCCCCACTCGTGCTCACGGGACCGCCGTCGGTAACGGGTTTCGCCGGTGGACGCCCTCGAGTGCAGGAAATTATGGCCTACTGGCCGGCGCTCATCCGCAGAGAGGCCGTCGAGTCTCATCTCGTCGTGGACGTGAGGGAGGTCTGATGACTACGATCCAGCTCGTGCACCTCGCCCATGCGCGCTCGGGCGACAAGGGAGATACCGCCAATGTGGGCGTGATCGCCTATCGCCCAGAGGACTATGACCTCCTGCGCGAGCGGCTCACCTCCGAACGGGTAAAGGCCCACTTTGGCGTCATGGTTCAGGGAGCAGTCGAACGCTTTGAACTTCCCAATCTTGGCGCGCTCAACTTTCTCCTGCATGGCGCGCTCGGCGGTGGCGGGACCATGTCGCTCATGAACGATGCGCAAGGAAAGGTCTTCAGCACGGGTCTGCTGCGGATGGAAATCGAGGTTCCGGACGACGTCGCGGCCGCGTGTCGCGGGCGGGGTAGGGTTCCAGAGGGGTGGTCCCCAGAGCAATATGGGGTCAGCGGGTGAGTAGCTTCCCCGTTCTGCCGTATACCGTCGACAACGGTATCGTCACGCTGACGCTCAACAGACCCGAGAAGCGCAACGCGCTCAACCAAGCGATGATCGCGGCTTTGAAGGCATCGCTCGAACGTGCGGCCACCGACGATGCAGCCCGCGTGGTGGTGATCACGGGTCGCGGGCAGGACTTTTGTGCCGGCGCCGATCTCGCTGAGTTGGAGCAGATGGCGTCCCTGAGCGCTGAGGAGAACCTCACCGATGCCATGCATCTTGGGGCCTTGTTCCTACAGATGCGGCATCATCCACTTCCGATTCTCGCGATCGTGAAGGGGAGGGCCCTCGCAGGTGGGTGCGGGCTGGCCACTGCGTGCGACATCGTGCTTGCGCGAGACGATTCCGAGTTCGGGTATCCCGAGATCCACTTGGGCTTCGTCCCGGCCATGGTGATGGCGATTTTGCGCCGACGAGTGCCCGAAGCGCGGGCGTTCGAGTTGGTCGTGAGCGGTGACCGAATTTCGGCCACGGACGCCGAGCGGCTTGGTCTGGTCACAAGAGTGTTCCCGGCCTTCACGTTCTATGAGAACGTGAAGAAGTACATGCAGGTCTTGGTTCAAAAGCCTCGAAGCGCGCTTAGCCTGACCAAGAAGCTCCTCTACGAGCAGGACTCCATGGACTTCGAGTCCGCGATTCGCCGGGGAGCTGAGGTGAACGTCGAGGCGCGCATGTCTAAGGAGTGCCGCGAGGGTGTGCGGCGCTTTCTGGAAAAGTCGAAAGAAGAGCCCAGCGCCTAGTGATCTGTCCCTGATGCCGATGTTCAGGCTTGATCGCGCCAAGCAAGCTGGCCCTCTGCTGGAATGGAAGGTCCGCATCTTCGCTATTGGTGGAGTCATCGCCTTGGGCGGGATGTTCTTCGGGGCGCGGTGGATGACTGGAGTCGCGCTTGGGCTTCTGGTCGGCGTGATGGTGTTGGGTTTTGCCTTGGGCAGGAAGGAGCCGACTGACGCCGAGGCGGATGACGGAGCGGATGAAGCTGGAGATCACTTCAACGCCTGAGCGTTCGTCGCCGGCTGTTACAATCGGAATACGTCACATGCCCTAGGGAACGGTTCGTTCCACCTAGACAGCTTCCATCCAAGAGGTTGGACAGCTTCCATCTAGGAGTTGGATCATGACGAATCGAATCGCGCTGATCGTTGCCGCGCTCTCTATAATGTTCTGGGCCGCCCCCGTGGCTTCGCAGGAACCGCAGGACTCCGTTCAGGAGGTCCGGCTCATCGACGGGTCGACGCTCTACGGATATGTGACCGACGGCGATCCGGTTCACATTCGTCTCCTGTCTGGCGATGAGATCACGGTCGCCAGGTCCCGCATCCGCAGTATCGAGCGCGCGCGGGGAGCCATCCGTGACGGCGAGGTGTGGCCGGAGGACCCGAATCTGACTCGGCTGTTCTTCTCACCCACTGCGCGCACCATGGAGAAGGGGCATGGCTACATCGCGGCGTATGAGCTGGTCTTTCCGTTCGTGGCGTACGCCGTGACGGACAACCTCCTCATCGCCGGCGGCACTCCGCTATTTGGGGACTTCGACAACGACCGGGTTCTCTACTTCGCGCCCAAGCTTCGGCTGTACTCCAAGGGGCGAACTGACCTCGCAGTTGGCGCGTTCATGTTTGGCGAAGTCGGTCACAGCGACTTCAAGGCTGGCGCGTTTTATGGGGCCCTCACACAAGGGACCCCGGATAAGGCTGTGACACTGGTGGTCGGTGCCGGATACGACGACGATGGGCTACTGGATGAGCCGGTGGTCGTGCTCGGTGGCGAGTACAGAGTGTCTCGCACCATCAAGCTCATCACGGAGAACTACTTCACGTCAGAGGGTTCGTTGATCACCCTCGGTCCACGGTTCTTCGGCGACCGCCTCAGTGCGGATCTGGGTATCGGACTGGCGATGTGGGACGGCGAGGTGTTCACGCTGCCGATCGTCAACTTCGTTTACGTGTGGTAGTCAACTGCCCGCAGGCTCGCCCGCAGGTCCGCTCCGTGGGCCGGTGGGCGGGCCACGCGGGTGGTCGGCCGGCTTCACCATGCGATCGCCCCGCACGCTTGATGATCGTTGTGGTGTGGACAGAGACCCTGTAACGCTCCTGAAGCGTCATTTCGGCTATCCGGGCTTCCGTCCCGGGCAAGAGGAACTGGTTCGCGCCGTCATGGCTGGCCGGGACGGACTGGGCATCCTTCCTACAGGGGGCGGCAAGAGCGTCTGTTACCAAGTGCCGGCCTTTGCCATGGGTGGCCTGACCCTCGTGGTCACGCCTCTCGTCTCCCTCATGGAGGACCAGGTCCGTCGGGCGAAGGAGGCGGGCCTGCGGGCGTGCTATATGAGCGCGGCCCAGCCGACTCCTGAACGCCGAGCCATCGGGCAACAGGCACGCGACGGGGCGCTCGACCTTCTTTTTGTGGCGCCTGAGCGTCTGAACATGACACCGTTCCTGGACCTCGTGCGAGCATGTGAAGTGCGCCTTGTCGCGATCGATGAAGCACATTGTATCAGCGAATGGGGGCACGACTTTCGACCATCCTACCGCGAACTCGGTCGCCTGCGGGACTACCTGACCTGTCCGGTCTTAGCGCTGACCGCGACCGCCACACCCGCCGTCCGGGACGACATTCGTACGTCCCTCCTCCTGCGGGATCCGACCATCGTCGTGCAGTCGTTCGATCGACCGAACCTCGCATGGCGCGTCGACCCACTCGCCCAGGGCCGAGGGCGGATCTCCGCGGCGCACCGGCTGCTGCGGGAGCGGCCCGGCACGACCATCGTCTACGCGCCCACGCGGAGGGCTGTCGATGGCGTCAGGGACGCTCTGGCCAACCTCGGCCATCGAACGGAAGCCTACCATGCGGGCCTAGAGGGAGCCGAACGCACGCGGGTGCTCAACGCCTTCATGGCGGACGAGTGCAGGATCGTCGTGGCCACCAACGCATTCGGCATGGGCATCGACAAGCCCGACGTGCGCACCGTGATCCATGTGCAGTTGCCGACGACCCTTGAGGCGTACTACCAGGAGGCGGGACGCGCAGGTCGGGATGGCGCGCCGTCTCTTTGTGTGGCCTTCTACGCCAAACAGGACGCCCAGATGGGGCGCAGCTTCATAGACGGAGTTCATCCTAGGCTGCGCCAGCTCACTCGGGTGTGGAGAAGGCTGAGGCGTGCCGCCGATGACCACGGTGTTGTCGACGCCCCGCTCAAAGAGCTCGTGGCTGATATGCGCGGTATCACGGCGCGCGAGTACGCCGTGGCTCTGGAGGCCCTTGAGCGCACCGGGGCAGTCCACCTGTGCTCGAGTTTCGGACCCGCAGGAAGTGACGGACCGGTAGAGGAGGCCGAACACGTCCGGGTCGGCGTACGGCGTCGGGTGGACCTGAGTATCGCCACACAGCTCCGTCGGTCTGCCCTGGGAAAAATGGCCCACGTACAGCGCTACGCTCGGAGCCGCCGGTGCCGGCGGGGTGCCCTTCTGCGCTACTTCGGGGAGTCGCCGCCCGGGTCTTGTGGGGCCTGCGACCGCTGTTTGCGGTGAACCCGCACGACCGCAGCGGTTTCGAGGAGGGGTGGGTAGCTACCGACCCCGCCCATCTCCAACACACTTGGGCGGTGCCGTCGCATCTTCTTTTCTCCCGAAACAGCGTGTGCACCCCTGACTCAGGATCTGTACCCGTGCCCGGCGTGATCTCGAAGCGAGCTGAGCGCTTCGGGGCGTCCGATCACGCTGAGCCGATCGCCCGCGAAGAGGGCGGTATCACCTTGAGGGATGATCACCTTCCCCTCGCGGTGGATCGTCGCGATTAGCGTGTCGTCGGGGAGTGACAGTTCACTCACTCGGAGGCCAATTAAAGCGCGACTGTCGTCGCTGGCGCGGAGCGTGATCACGAGGATGCCATCTTCGTCTCGGACCAGCGTCCTCTTCAGCTCCGCCCCTCCCTCCGCATCAAGCCACTCTTGCATGAAGCTTTCTTGATCCACCCGGCTGGCGATGTTGGCCAGGGTATCGAGATGCTGCGCGGGGTCGGCCTTCGGGCCCACCAGAAAGAAGAGCGCACGTACCGGTTCCTCCATCGCCGGCCGCCCTTGCTTATGCCTGCCATCGAATTCGACGCCATCGCGCACCCGGGCTAAGACCAAAAACGGGCGGTTCACCACGTCCAGCAGCAGGTGTGGCAAGGCGGCGCCGTGGGAGACGGGCGTCGCTCCGATCCGCATCCCTTCAAGGAACTCACCCAGAAGTCGACTTGACGGCACCGGGAGATCAATCGCCAGAAGTTGAGACGCCTGTGTGGCCACTTCCTCGAAGTCTAGAGGTCCCCTCAGGTCCAACACGCGAGCGGCGCGACAGAGCTCCTCGAAAGGGCCGCCGAGGCTGGGAGACCGCTGATCCAGAGAGCTTCTGAACTCAGGATCTAGGCCGTTGGAACGTTGGCGGCCGAGGCGTTCAAAGACGTGGTAGATGGCGCCTGCCCGATTCGACCGGTCGCGCGCGTAGTAGCTGTACCACGTCGCGCCGAACAGGATCAGGCCCCCGGTAAACAGCGTGGGGAGCGGCCCCATTTTCACGATCAACCAGGCCGGACCAAGGACACCGAGGATGTGGAATCCCGGGTAAAACGGCGAGCGATACGCGGGATCGTAGGATTCGATCCTGCTCTCTCGCATCACGATCACCGCGATGCACGAGAGGGCGAACACGACGAGCTTAAAGGCGCTGGCCAGTTTCGCGATCTTGGTCGGGTCAAAGAGCGTGACCGAGAGCACGATTAGGCCCACGGTCACCGCAATGCCTATGGTCGGCGTGCCTCGAGCGCCGATCTTGCTGAACAGGTCCGGTAGGATTCTGTCTCTCGCCATCGCGAGCGGATAGCGGGCTGCGCTCATCACGCCGGCGTTCGCTGCCATCGAGAACGCGAATAAAGCGGCCACGGTCATGATGATGGCGCCCCAAGGTCCAGCTAGGCGTTCCGCCACTGTGGCGGCAGGTGTGAGGTCTCCGCCCCCTTGAGCTAGTGTGTCGACCCCCACCACGCCAACCATCACCGACGTTCCAAGAATAAAGATTCCGACAACGGTGCCCAACGCCAGGAACATCCCTAGAGGCAGGTTGCGCCCCGGATTCTTCACCTCTTCGGCAACGCCGACCACTTTCGTCAGCCCCATGTAGCTGACGATCACCAAGCCAGCTGTGCTGATGATCCCTCCACTACCTGACGCGAAGAATCCGCTGAAGTGGCTGAGCTCTGTTCGAAGGACGCCAAGGCCAAGAAACCACGCGAGGAGGATGAGGAGCCCGAGCAACAGGAGTCCTTGAAAAGACCCGCTCTTCTTCGTGCCGAAGTAGTTGACTACGCCAAAGAAGACAGCCAGACCTGCGGCGACCGGCCCCATCTGAAGCCCCGGGACGAAGAGCTGCAGGTAAGCACCGACGCCGATCAAGGCGAAAGAGGACTTCAGAATGAGTGCGATCCAGGTACCGAATCCGCCGATGGTGCCCGCGAGCGGCCCCAGACTTCTGTCCAGGAAGTAATAGATGCCGCCAGCCTTGGGCATCGCGGTCGCCAACTCCACATGGCTGAGGAGCCCGGGCAGGAGAATCGCCGCTCCGAGCAGATAGGAGAGCGGCATGGCCGCTCCGGCACCGGCGGCCGCCAGGCCAGGCAGGAGAAAGACGCCGGCGCTGAGCGTGGCGCCTGTGGAGAGGGCGTAGACGTCCCACAGTCCCAGCTGCTTCTTAAGGACTAGGGGGGACTGTCGTGCAGCCTTGTCGCCGCGCAGTTCGTCGCTTCCCACCCGCTTCGATTCCTGCTGACTCTGAAGTAGCATGAGCGAACTCATTGAGTCCTGCTACCGCGTGGATCGGCGCGGCTGATGTGGGCGCGTTTGTGCGGCCATACACACTGGGCCGCACTGCTGCTGCAAAGGTCAGTCACGGCGAGCGAAAATTTACGCCAGCTCTGGACCCGAAGACGCAGCCTTGTGGACTGGAACATTCGACTCCTCCCTTGAGCTATCCGTCTGGCGAAAACGATTCTCTAGCTATAATCTCGCGGACGACAAGCGATCATGGAAATCGAATTATAGGGGGTCATCGCATCGCTTTTTTGTATAGAAATGGTTCGTCGATATACGTAGAACGTGCGAGCTCTAACGGCGCAGGCCGTCGCAGCTTGTGTCCGCCGCTAGTCCGTGGGGCCGTCCTGTGCGGCATCTTCAACGAAGAGCCCACTTCGGGCCGCGGCGGTAATCGCGGCGACGGCCGGATTTCGGATCCGTCTCTCCACTGAGATGGCGTAGTAGCGTTCCTGCACACCACCCAACACGGCGATGCGCTCCACCTGGTACTGGCGAGCGATATCCGTCTCGACGGCCGTGGGCACGGCGAACAGGCCCAGTCCGCGTTGGCCAAAGACCTTCAGCACGGCGCTGTCGGAGACTTCGGCCACGATCCTCGGTTCCAGTCCCTGATCCCGGTACCATCGAAGCAGCGACCGACGGAGGTTGGAGTGAAGCCCAGACACGATGATCGGCGCGTCTGCGAGGCTCTCCGGAAACCCCTCTCTGTATTGTCGGGCAAGCTCGGGAGTGCCCATCAGCGCCACGTTGCACTCGCCCAAAAAGTGGTTGTACGCCTGGACGTCAACGGTGGTGGGGAGGGGGGAGTCAGAAAGCACCAGGTCGTAGCTGTTCACCGCGAGGGCGGCGAAGAGCGCGTCCGGCATGCCGGAGGTCAACTCAAGGAGCAAGTGCTCGAACTCGTCGAGCGCCGGCATGACGAGACGGTGGACCATCACCTTTGGAATCCAATCCACGACGCCGACGGTCAGGCGGACGGGCCCACGCCCCGGTAGCCCTCGGACCGCGTCGGTGAGGTCTCGACCAGTCGCAAAGATATCGTCGGCATACCCATAAACCACTTCGCCCACTTCCGTGAGCTGCATGGTCCTTCCCGAGCGATCAAACAACTGCTCGCCCAGCGCCTGCTCTAGCTTGCGTATCTGCGCGCTGATGGCTGGCTGGCCCACGTGGAGTATCTGGCTGGCGGCAGTCACACCACCCTCTCGCGCTACATGCCAGAAATACTCAAGGTGTCGGTAGTTAAGCCTGGGCATACGTTGGACCTCATTGGCTGTGACTGCAGTCGTGGTGCTGTTGCCGCTCCGGCGTAGTTCGCGGTATGGCCAACTTTGCCTTTCCTGACGTTCAAAAGTAAAGCGATCCAGTACTACAGATTGGGCTCGACCAGGCGAGAACTCCAGAGTCGCTTCGCCGGGGCTTTTTCGGCCCTTGAGCGCACCGGCGCCCTCTACCCGCGCTGAAGTCCCGGTCCCGCGGGAACCGACGACCCAGTAGACGGGTCTCAATATGTCTGGATTGACGTACGCCGCCGGGCGGACCTGAGCCTGGCAACACAGCTTCGTCGGTCTGCGTTAAGAAAAATGGCTCACGTTCAGCGGTATGCGACGAGCCGCAGGTGCAGGCGGGGCGCGCTCTTGCGTTACTTTGGTGCGTCGCCGCCCGCGTCGTGCGGTGCCTGCGACTGATGTTCGCCCGCCTAGGCAGTCTCCCCGTTACCGACCCCATGGAACGCTACCTCACCTCCGACCACATCAATCTCCAAATGCAGGTGCGCCGTTTCGCTGAAGAGGCGATCGCCCCTGTGGCACGCGAACTCGACGAAACGGCCGAGTTTCCGTGGGAGAACACGAAGCGGATGGCCGAGATGGGCCTCTTGGGCGTCCCGATTCCCAAAGAGTTCGGGGGCCTGGGGTTGGATTATCTCAGTTATGCGCTGGTCGTTGAAGAACTCGCCAAGTTCGACGCGAGCCATTCGATCACCGTGTCTGCGCATACGACCCTTGGGACTTCGCCCATTCTGGCCTTCGGGACGGAAGAGCAAAAACGGCGCTTCCTTCCTCCGCTCGCCAGCGGAGAAGTGTTGGGTGGCTTTGGACTGACGGAGCCGGGTGCCGGGTCAGACTCTGGCGGGACCAGGACCCGGGCGGTGCGAGAGGGTAGCAACTATCGGATTAACGGCTCCAAGATCTTCATCACCCATGCCGGGGTGGGGGAGATCTTCGTCGCGACTGCGGTGACAGATCCTGGGGCGGGCACCCGCGGAATATCGAGCTTCATCGTCTGTAAACCGACGGTGGACCTCGAGCGGGCTGAACGCGTCGGTTGGGGCCATAGGGCAGACCTGCCCTTTTCAGAAGGTGTCAGTGCAGGGGAGAAGGAAGACAAAATGGGATGGCGGGCTTCCGACACGAGGGAGCTTCTTTTTCAGGACGTACTCGTCCCGGAAGACCATCTACTGGGGGAAGAAGGGCGGGGTTTTATCAATTTCATGAAGACACTCGACGCCGGCAGGATCGGCGTGGGTGCGCTTAGTTTGGGGCTGGCAGCGGGTGCATTTCAGTGCGCGCTCAAATACGTAAATCAGCGCGAGCAATTCGGGAAGAAAGTGTGGGACTTTCAGCAGGTGCAGTTCCGGCTATCGGATATGGCGACGGAGATCGAAGCTGGCCGGCACCTCGTATACCACGCAGCTTGGCTTAAGGACCGCGGGGCCCCGTTTTCGAAGGAGGCTGCCATGGCGAAGCTTTATTGCTCGGAGTTGGCCATGCGCGCTACGCTCGACGCGATCCAAGTGATGGGCGGCGCGGGCTACACCAGTGATTACCCGGTCGAACGCATGATGCGCGATGCGAAGATCTGCGAGATCGGCGAAGGCACCAGTGAGATTCAAAGGTTGGTCATCGGGCGGCATTTGGTTGCCGAGTTGATGACGGACCCGATTGTTGAGACTTCCAAGGCTGGCTCAAGAGAGGCAGCAGTGGTGGAGACATCCTAAGAGTCGACCCGTAGCGTTAGGGAATCGGAGCCTAACCGAGAAACGATCGGAGGGCACCGATTCCACCGCGCCCGGGAAGCCGGAGGCCGCACGGTCGCCGGATCCGCTCTCCCAGATATTTCAGGGGGGCGGATTCGGGACGCGCACGGGCCCGGTCGGGTGAACGCGGTTCGACGACAGAAAAAACGGAGAGTTGTTTTGAGGAGAGAAATCCTCGTGAGTGCTACGCCCCAGGAATCCTGGGTTGCGCTCGTCGAAGACAAGGAGTTGGTCCAAGTCATGTTGGACCGCCCTGACCAGGGTCGTATGGTCGGAGACATTTTCCTGGGCCGCGTCGAGGCGGTCCTCCCCGGTATTCAAGCCGCCTTCGTGGACATTGGAACCGACAAAGCTGGGTTCCTGCACGTGTCGGACCTCAATTATGAAGGTGTCGAGGACGACGACGACGAGGACAGCGGCAACAGTGGGGGGCGTGGGCGGGGCAGAGGTCGGCCGGACAAGTATCCGCCCATCCAAGAGCACATCCAGAAGGGCCAGACGCTGTTGGTTCAGGTGACGAAGGAGCCCATCAGCACGAAAGGACCCCGCCTGACGGCTCAAATTTCGCTTCCTGGGCGCTTCTTGGTGTATATGCCGTATTCGGCCCACGTGGGCGTGAGCCGAAAGATCGACGGTCGTGACCAGCGCTCGAAGCTTCGCAAGATGGCCAAGCAGATTGTGAAGCCGGATGCCGGCGGCATGATCGTGCGGACCGTAGGGGAAGAGGTCACCAAGTCGAAACTGGAAAACGAATACAACCTGCTGCATCAAAGTTGGACGAAGATCCAGAAGCGCTCTAAATCTCAGAGTGCGCCGGCCTCGGTACACCGTGAGGCCCAGTTGATCAGCGGCGTGATCCGTGACCTGTTCAGCGACAAGTTTGATGCCGTCCGCATCGACTCCAAGGCGATGTACGACGAGGTCGCGGCATACGTCCAGAGTGTGGATCCGGACCTTCTAGATCGAATCCATCTGCATCAGGAGGAAATAGGGCTCTTCGACAAGCATGGCGTGGAAGAGGAACTTCAGCAGGCCTTTCAGCGCACCGTCGTGCTCAAGTCTGGCGGACACATCGTCATCGAGGCGACAGAGGCCCTGGTGTCGATCGACGTGAACACGGGGCGTTTCACAGGGAAGGGGAAGAAGGACCCTGAAGAGACGATCCTCAGGACCAACCTGGACGCCGCCCATGAGATCGCGAAACAGCTGCGACTGAGAGACATCGGCGGCATCATCGTGGTCGATTTCATCGACATGGAGTCGCAAGAGCATCGCGACAAGCTGATCCACGAAATGCGATCGCTCCTGGGCCGAGATCGTGCGCGGACCAAGGCCTTCGAGGTCTCCGCGCTCGGCCTGGTCGAAATGACACGGCAGCGGACCCGCCCTTCGTTGTTTCAGTCGCTGACCTCTATTTGCGGCTCATGCGGCGGGGTTGGCCGAATCTACACCCCCGCTACCGTGGTGCGGCGCATTGAGCGGAGCCTCAAACGTGCCGCCTTGGGCAAGGAAGAGAAGCGAATCGTTGTCCGGGTCCATCCAGAGGTGGCCTTGCGTGTCATTGAAGAAGAACCAGGCCTTCTCAAGCGTCTCAGGAAGTGGACCCACCTAGAATTGGACCTTAGAGACGATCCGCTGATGCGCCAAGATGAGTTTCGGCTGCTATCTGGTCCAGCCGAAACCGATGTGACTGACAAATACGTCGCCGCGTGATCTTGACCCTTTTACAAATCAAGTCGACATTTACAGGCTCTAGATCAAGGGCCTAGAATCACTTGGGAATCTGACATGTACGCTGTATTTCAAACTGGTGGGAAACAGTTCCGGGTCGAACCCGGCACTCGCCTCCGCATTCCCTCGCTCGAAGTCGAGCCCGGGGACTCTGTCACGTTCGACCACGTTCTTCTGGCGGGCGATGGCGAGGACAAGATTCTCGTAGGAACGCCGACCGTTGACGGTGCTTCCGTGACAGCCGAAGTGATTCGGCATGGGCGCGCTGACAAGATCATCGTGTTCAAACGGAAGCGTCGTAAGGGTTATCGCAAAAAGCAGGGCCACCGACAGAACTTCACGGAGATCAGGGTCGAAGCCGTCGCGCTTTAAGCGCGACCGACCTTGTTCGTTATAGACCGGTAAGGACCAAATGGCACATAAAAAAGCAGGCGGTTCTAGTCGAAACGGCCGAGATAGCAACTCGCAGCGGTTGGGCGTTAAGCGTTTCGGCGGTGAGGCCGTGACCTCGGGGAGTATTCTCCTCCGGCAGCGCGGCACAGTGTTCCACCCCGGCCGCAACGTGGGCCGCGGCAGTGACGACACGTTGTTTTCCACGGTTGATGGGGTCGTCAAATTTGAGCGCATGCGTGCGCGGAAGGTCATTTCGGTCTACCCGGCCGAGTAGCTTCCAAATCGCTATTTGAGGTCCGGACCCGGAGGCATAAGCCTTCCGGGCCGGACCTCTTCGCATACGCCTACTCCGTGATGAGCGCCCGATTGGGGGGTTCTCATGGACCGGCGGCAACGCTTCTCCTCCCTGCGGAACTCAAACAAGTCGCAACCTTTGGCCGCGACTTTGCGTAATGGAGGCGGACGACATAGAAGGAGGTAAGGCTATGTCTACCGAGCACGTTCACGGGTCTTCTGCCCGTTCTAATAGATGGACGTACGTGACACCGCTGTTGCTGTTTCCGTTCCTGTTTTGGGGCGGACCGGCACAGGATCCTGTACCATTGCCAGTCTCGTTGGTCCCGATCGAGGCGCTGGGCACCCGACTCCCGCTGCATGTGAATGCACGCGTGGAACGTTGGATGAACCAATTTCAGACCACAGGGAAGGCTGACTTCGAAAAGCTCCTTCACCGGCGCGGCCTTTACTCCGAGGTCGTACGCAGCCGTCTGCGTGACCGCGGTATGCCAGAAGAGCTTTTCTATGTTGCGGTGATCGAGTCAGGCCTGAGGCCGCGCGCGGTATCTTCCGTGGCGGCGGTCGGGTTATGGCAGTTCATGAGCCCCACGGCGATCCAGTATGGCCTTAGGGTCGACGAGTTCGTCGATGAGCGTCGTGATCCTATCCGGGCAACTGACGCGGCGTTGGACTATCTCCAGTGGTTGCATGACCGATTTGAAGGGTCCTGGTACCTCGCGGCTGCCGCCTACAATGCCGGCCCTGGCCGGGTGGAGCATGTGCTGCGCCGCCATGCCGGAGGCCGCTCAGGTGACGAGGACCTGTACTGGGAGATATTAGATCACCTGCCTCGTGAGACCCGGGAATATGTGCCACGGCTTGTCGCGGCGACGATTCTTGGAGAGGACGCCGAGGCCTACGGTTTCACCGGTGGGTCCGCCGCGCCCTATCGCTTTGAGAGGGTCTTCGTCCCGGGCGGTACTTCACTCCGCAAAGTCGCCACTGCCCTCAATTTGCACCCTAGGGTCCTGCGTGACCTGAACCCGCACCTTCTCAAGGGTGTGACGCCACCGGGTGAGACGTACGGGGTTCGTGTTCCGGTGGGCGGGTCGATCACTGTGGTGGCATCCATCGCTCGCGAAACCGCGAGGCGGCGGGCCGACTAACCGCTAGGCTCGGCTCCAGACGTGGCTGGCGCAGAGGGTTCAGAGAGGGGCGGGCAGCGGGTCCGCCCGCCCCTCCTGTTCATCGCGCGCCGAGGCGATGATGCGCCAGATCACGTCACGCGTGAGCTCCTCATCGACACCGAGCTCGCGAGCCAGTTCTGCCGCACGCCGAACGACCTTGGCCTCTTGGGGCGGGTCCATCACCGGGAGGCCGAGCGTCTGTTTCGCCGCTCCGATCGCCATCACGAGGGTACGGCGCTTACCAATGAGGGCGATCAGTTCGCGATCGAGGGTGCGGATTTCGCTACGGAGGACCTCTAGCGCTTCATCGGTCATGAGAAGAACTCCTCGATGTGGTCAGCGTTCTGCTCCTTCGTGAGCAAGCTCGCTCCAATCAGGACCGGAATGTGTACGAGCAGGCCGAGAATCCCCTCGTGCATGTCGTACGGCTTCAACTCAGGGTTCATGTAAAAGAAGAAGGCGGTCGCGACCCCCGCGAGCAGCCCGACCACGACCCCCAGAGTGGTCGCACGTCTCCAATACATGGCCGCGACCACAGGGGGAGCCAACTGAGAGATGAGTCCGTAGGCAGAAGCGAGGAGGAGGACGAGCGACGATTCGGAGTCTAGCGCGAAGTAGTAGGCGATGGCTCCGGTGACCAGGACAATCACCTGCATGAGTCTCTGCTGCTGGCGCTCGTCCAGATCTTTGTACTTCGCTACGCCGTCCTCGACGAATACTGACGCAGACGCGTGCAATAGGGCGTCTCCCGTCGACATCGACGCCGACAGCGCGCCCGCACAAAATAGACCCACTACCACAGCGGGTAGGTGCGTCTCAAGAATCATGTACGGCAGAATGAAATCTGACGATGGCGGCGCCCCGTCGAACATCACGCCCGCGAATCCGATCAGAAACACCGGAATCAAGAAAAGCTGAAAGGTCGGAAAGAGAATGACTGTGCGGCGGAGCGTGTCATCGTCCTTCGCGGTGAAGGCTTTCATGAAGAGATGGGGCCACATCATGAGGCCGACGGCACTCACGAGAATCAGGGTGGAAAATGCACCCCAACTCCAGGGATCTCCGGACGCGTTAAGACCCGGTGGCACAAGCAGGTCCGGGCGCGCCTCTGCGATCTGCTCGAACATCGGGCCAATGCCGCCGTACAGGCGGTAGGGGAGATAAAGGCCGAGGGTCCAAGCGATCACCACCATGAAGATCCCTTGGAATGTATTCGTCCACCCGACGGCCATGGCACCCGACTTCAGGACGTAGATGATCACGATTCCGTACGCGATCAGGGCGCCGAGCCAGAGCGGCACATGACCATCGGTTACCGCCTCGATGACGATTCCCGCGCCGCGCATTTGGACTGTTACATAAGGGACGAAGGCGACCAGGCTTAGCACGGCGATCATCGCCGATAGGTTCCTCGACGGGAATCGTCCCACAACGAGCTGCGCCTGCGTGACGAAGCCGAACTTCCTCCCGAGTGCCGCCGCCCGTGGGCCCATCCAGTAGAAAGGGGCCATGCCGATAGCCCCGTATGCGAGGATGTAGAATGCGGCGGCCCCTCTCGAGTAGGCCCAGCCCGGACCGCCGAGGAAAGCGAAGGCGCTGAACACCGACGCGCCCGTGACGAAGTACATCGCAACGAGGCCGAACGATCGGTCCGCGGCGACGTAGCCTGCCACGGTGTCCGTGGACTTCCGCCCGGCGAGGAGTCCGATGGTCAACGTCACCGCCAGGTAGGCTGCGATGATGATCGATACGACGACCCATTGTTCCATCAGCCGTCGCTCCCTGCATCTCTGAAGCGCTTCTCGACGATGTCGAGCAGATACAGCACCAAGACACTGCCCGCGATCCAGCTTGCGATCCACGCCAGACTGAAGGGGAGCCCCAGAACCATTGGCCTGATACGCGAAAACGGGAGCAGGCCGGGCCACGTCACGAAGTAGGTCATCGCCACGAAGTAGAGCCCGGTGAGTATGCGAGCAGTCTTAAGGCTCATTCGTTTCCTCCGCGCACGCGGCGCTTTATGTCCAGAGGAACCCGCGTCCCGTACTCTGTCACCCCTGACAGCCGCGAGAAGTAGTCGAACGCCGCCGCTGAGGCAGCTTCAATCACTGCGCCGCCGTTGCCGCCGTAGTTCGACATCACCGAAATCACGTACGGTCTGTCTGGTAGGCCGACGAGCGCCCACACGGTTGCCACACCCGTAATGCCGCCAGGCTTGAAGGCGATCGGTATCGACGCAGGCACCGGGGTTCGGATCGGCCCTCCCTTATAGATCTCCAGGATCTCGCGAACGCGCAGGCACGAGGCCTCACTCATGGGAAGGTCGCAGGTGGCGATCCGCTCCATGATGAGGGCCGCGTCGCGCGGCGTCGACAGATTTTCGTTGCCGCGGGCTGATTCCTCCGGCTGAATCATCTTGCGTTGTAAGTGTGTGTCAGCAGCGCCCAGTGCGGCTGACAGCGCGTTGATTGCGTCCATGCCGAGTTCGTCGATCAACACGTTGGTGGCCGTGTTGTCTGAGTGAAGGACCATGTAAATGGCGTAGTCCTCCAACGAGAGCGCCGAACCTCCATCGGTCAGGACCTGCAGTACGCCGCTTCCAGCGGTGCGAACCTCATCGGTCATCTCGATGCGTTTGCCCAGCAGGCCGGGCTCAGCCTCAGCGCGCCGAAAGAGCTCCAGCAGGATCGGGACTTTGATCGCGCTGGCCTGAGGGAAGATCATCCCGTCACGCACCGTGAATCGATCGCCCGTCGTGAGGTCGACCACAATGAGGCCAGCCACACCCTCGTAGGCGTCGACGATTTCTGTGAGGTCGGCCTGGAACTTGCCTCGTAAGATGGCGAGGTGCTCCTCCTGGGCCGCGGCGGGTAGTGCGAACCCGGCGAGCAGCATCAGGAGAGCTGCGGCTAACAGAGGTTTAGGGGCGAGCATACGGTCTCCGTGAGAGTCATCACGGGGCGAATCCTAGCGACCCGGTGCCCGTACCGCACCCGTCAACTGCGCGCGCCAGGGCAGTGGACCTCGACCGATCTCAGCGACCCTTGAAGTCCGGCTTCCGTTTCTCGACGAATGCGGCCACACCCTCTCGCCCGTCTTCGGACGCAAAGGCGTCCAAGAAGCGCTCTTTTTCATACTCGAGCCCTTCTGCGAGCGGCAGTTCGAAGGCGGCTCGAATCGCGTCCTTGGCCAGTCGCAGCGCGACTGGACTCCACCGACTCATGCGGCCAGCCAGCTCCAACGCCTTCTCGAGATGTTGCCCTTCGTCCACCAGCACATCGATCAGGCCAATACGGTAGGCTTCTTCGGCTTCCACGAAGTCGCCGGTCAGCGAAATGATCGACGCCCACCCGCGGCCCACCAGGCGGGCGAGGCGCTGCGTACCGCCGCCACCGGGTATGAGGCCGATGCGAATTTCGGCCTGACTGATGCGGGCAGTGCGGTCGGCGACACGGATGTCACATGCGAGCGACAGCTCGGAGCCGCCCCCGATGCAGAAACCGTGAATGGCCGCGATCACAGGCTTGTGGAAGTCTGCAACGATTTCATAAATGCGCGGATCCTTGTAAACCGCTCGCTGTTCATCCGCGGTGCGCGTGTGGAATTCGGTGATGTCGGCCCCCGAGACGAAGGCCTTCTCGCCCACACCGTGGATCACGACGGCCCGGACCGCGTCGTTCTTGCCGAGTACTTCAAACGCTTGCCTAAGCAGCCCTCGCACTTCTGTATTGAGTGCGTTCAGCTTTTCGGGGCGGTTCAGCGTAATGACTGCGACAAAGTCATCACGGACCTCAACAAGAACCGGTGCGTCGCTCATATCAATTCCTTTCTAGTCGTTCCAGGAGTAGAAGCCCTGACCGGTTTTTTTGCCCAACTTCCCGTCAGCCACCATACGCCTAAGTAACTCGGGGGGGGCAAAAGCCTCCGACCCCAGGGTTTTGTGCAGATACTCCGCGATACTGAGTCGCACGTCGAGGCCCACGAGGTCCGTCAGGCGGAGCGGTCCCATGGGGTGCCGATATCCGAGCTCCATCGCTTTGTCGATGTCCTCCGGGCTCGCGACACCCTGTTCGACCATACGAATCGCCTCCATGCCCAATACGATCCCCAGCCTAGACGAAGCGAAGCCTGGAGCGTCTTTCACGACGATGGGCTCCTTGCCTAACCTGCGCGCGAAGGCCACGGCGGCGTCTCGGGTAGCGGCAGACGTCGCATGTCCCCATACGACCTCGACGAGCGCCATGATGTGGACTGGATTAAAAAAGTGCATCCCCACGAAGCGGCTCGGGTCGCTCACGACAGCGGCGATCTCAGCGATCGAGAGTGATGACGTGTTGGACGCGAGTATCGCGTGGGGAGGGGCGGCCGAGTCTACCGCGCCGAAGATGTGGGTCTTGATCTCCATGGACTCGGGTGCTGCCTCGACCACGAGGTCTGCGCTGGACACGGCGTCCTCGATAGACGTGGTTGTCGTCAAGCGTTCGAGCACGCCGTCGCGCTCGTCCTCAGTAACTTTTCCGCGCTCCATGCCCTTAGCCAGATTGCCTCGGACACGCTCTAGGCCAGACGCCACTGCGTCTTCGTTGATGCCGTACATGCGCACCTCGCAACCCACCGCAGCACACACCTGCGCAATGCCGTGTCCCATCGTGCCGGCGCCCAAGACTGCGACGGTGTTGATCTGGCTCATGGTCGCTCCCAAAGCGAAGCGATCCCTTGGCCGACACCGATGCACATCGACGCGAGCCCGCGCTTCGCCTCGCGTCGTTTCATCTCGTGCAGCAGGGTCACGACGATCCGAGCACCCGAGCACCCGACGGGGTGGCCGAGCGCGATTGCTCCACCGTTCACGTTCACCGTGGCGGGGTCGAGCTCAAGCTCCTGCATACAGGGGATCGCCTGTGCTGCGAATGCTTCGTTGAGCTCCGTCAGGTCGATGTCCCCGGTGGACCACCCCGCGCGTGCGAGCGCCTTCCGGGTCGCGGGCACCGGTCCGATGCCCATCCGCTGGGGCTCCACGCCCGCAACAGCGCCTGCCACGAAGCGAGCCATGGGAACTAGGCCCAACGCCTTGCCTCGCTCGGCGGAGACGACCAGGAGGGCGGCTGCGCCGTCGTTGATGCCGGAGGAATTGCCCGCGGTCACCGAGCCGTCTTTCTTGAAGACCGGCCTCAGCCGCGCGAGCGCATCGACGGTCGAGGAGGCGCGAGGGTGCTCGTCAGTGGTGATGACCAGGGGGTCGCCGTTACGCTGTGGGATGGTCACGGGGACGATCTCATCGTCAAAACGACCCGCGGTCATCGCGGCGGCCGCCCGCGCTTGGCTCTCTGCCGCGAAGGTATCCTGTGCCTCACGGCTGACCGCGAATTCTTCTGCGATCACCTCGGCGGTCTCGCCGAGCCCGATAGTCCACTCGGGGGTGAAGGCGGGATTCGGAAAGCGCCATCCAAGTACCGTGTCCGCGACTTCGGGATTGCCGCGCGAATAGCCGACCTCAGGCTTTAACATGACGAACGGAGCGCGGCTCATGCTTTCCACGCCTCCCGCGACGAACACATCACCTTCTCCGGCTGCGATCGCATGGCAGGCCGAGAGGATGGCCTGCATACCTGAGCCGCACAGACGATTGACGGTCTGCCCCGGTACCGTGACGGGCAGCCCCGCGCGCAGCAGCGCCATACGCGCAACATTGCGGTTGTCTTCACCGGCTTGGTTGATGCAGCCGAACAAGACGTCGTCGATATGATCCGGGTCGACGCCTGTCCGCTGCAGAAGTGCCTCGATGGTTATCGCGGCCAAGTCATCCGGACGCACGGGGGCGAGGCCCCCTCCGTGCCGCCCGATGGGCGTGCGAACTCCGTCTACGATCCAAGCTTCGCGCATGGTCTTCTTCCTAGTGTCCTGAGTCAGAACTTCGTTTGCATTCGAGCGCCGCTGAATCCCCGCTGGCTTCGTTGCTTCTCCGCAAAATAGCGGTGCTATTCCTTGTCGTCGCGCCTTGCCAGCGCGGCGCGTCGGCACTCTCGGTGCGCAACGAACTTCTGCCTCAGGACACTAGAAGGCTGTTGAAGAAGTACAGTGGCGCGCGCGCAGGGGTCTCGCCAGACCAGAAGTAGGAACGACGACGAGTCGTAGTTGT
>ERZ890510.334-NODE-334-length-38484-cov-7.447553_pt1 | contig 38484 bp, 33 predicted proteins | sample MGYA00521265_ERZ890510 | MGnify/ENA primary metagenome ERZ890510 (study PRJEB32303, sample SAMEA104408624) | aquatic metagenome | biome: Brackish water; feature: Chemocline; material: water | place: Baltic Sea | collected 2014-10-26T21:54:00 | depth 110 m ... | reverse complement strand
CGGTCGCGCAGGCGGTCGACAGTCTCGCGACTGACTCGGCCGTCGCAGCTGATACAACCGCCGCGCGCGACACGATGTCGGCTCGACCGCCCACGCCTGTTGGAGGGGCCACGACCGACGGCCGCTCCCCTGGTCCATCTCGAACCGATCGCCAACCTACGCCCGACGCGGCGCCCCTGATCGACCCTAGGAGACGTCTGTGAGTACGAACGAAACGACCGAACATACGCCGGAGAGCCGCTTCTACGGACAAGGTCTGACCAAGATTTATCGAGGTCGGAAGGTGGTGAACGAAGTCGACTTGTCCGTCAGACAAGGGGAGATCGTCGGGCTGCTCGGCCCCAACGGTGCAGGGAAGACCACGACTTTCTACATGATGGTCGGGCTCATCCATCCCTTCGCCGGAAACGTCCATCTCGACGACGAAAACCTCACGTCGACGCCCATGTACCGGCGGGCACGCAAGGGTGTGGGTTACCTCGCCCAGGAGCCCTCGGTTTTCCGACGGCTCACGGTGGAAGAGAACGTCCTCGCGATTCTCGAAACGCTGAAGCTGCCTAAGGCGGAAGAACGCGCCCGCCTCGAACACCTTTTGACCGAGTTGGGTCTTGAGCAGCTACGCAAACACAAGGCGTATTCGCTCTCCGGTGGAGAGCGTCGAAGACTCGAGATCACACGGGCGCTCGTGCAACGGCCTAAGTTCATGCTGTTGGATGAGCCGTTCGCTGGCATCGACCCTATTGCTGTCCACGACATTCAGGACATCGTCCGGGGTCTCAAGGATCGCTCAATCGGCGTGATCATATCCGATCACAACGTCGAGCAGACGCTCGAGATCGTCGATCGGGCCTACATCATGTACGAAGGGCGCATTCGCATCACTGGGACGGTCTCGGAGTTGGTATGGAACGACGAAGTGGCTGAGATCTACCTTGGACCGACGTTGACCGCGCGCATGCGATCGCGCTACGAGAAGCCAGATCCCGTGGCGGCAGGGGTCTAAGGCGACTGACGGGCTTTGGGGGGGCCGCCTACGATCATCCGATGAGTCACTTCAACCAGAAGCTCTATCAGAGCACTCAGCTCCGGCAGGAGATGCGGATCAACCCTCGTCTGTATCAGGCGATGGAGTTGCTCTACATGCCCCTACTGGACCTGCAGCAGCATCTGAAGACCGAACTCGAAGAGAACCCCCTGCTCGAGATGGACGAGGCGGAAACCGAGATGGAGGTCGAGCTTCAGGAAGACACCAAAGACGAGCCGTTAGGGGATGACGTCGATTGGGAGGAGATTCTTCTAGACGGCTTCGAAGTCGGTGGACGGAAGGAACAGCATGAACACCGTGACCACTACGAGCCTACGCCGGTAGACGTCCGAGACCTCCACGACCACCTCACCGACCAACTGCGCCTCTTGTCGATCCCTGAACGGGCTGTTCGACTCGGTGAAGAGATCATTGGAAACGTCAACGACGACGGTATGCTCGCATGCGAGATTGACGAGGTCGTGTCAGGGGTCAATGCCTGGTTAGAGGAGGTGCGGCCCACGGCGGTGAACGGCGCCGAGCAGATCTTTGACGAGGATGACCGTGAGGCAGAACTCGCCGACATCGCCGCGGTTTTTCGCCCCTACGATCGGGCAGAAGGCGTGACCATGCTCGAGGTCGTCCAGGGCTTCGACCCTCCAGGTGTCGCGGCTCGCGACGTGCAAGATTCAATTCTGATTCAACTCCGCCAGCGCGACGAAGCGGATTCGCTCGGCTACGTCATTGTCCGCGACCATTTCGACGCACTCATCAACCACCGCCGCAACGACATCGCCAAGGAACTTGGGGTACCACCGATCGAGGTACAGGAAGCGACCGACGCGATCGGTCACCTCGATCCCAAGCCCGGACTCAAATACTCTGCGTCCCCCGAGCAGTACGTGATCCCGGATCTGATTGTGGAGAAAATCAGCGGCGAATACATGGTCTTCGCCAACGACACCAGCTTGCCGAGACTACGCATTTCGCAGAGCTACAAGGACATCGCGAGAGACAACAAGTTCACTGGTGAGAACAAGGATTTCATCACGAACAAGCTCAGTGCGGCCAACTGGATGGTGCAGGCGATAGAGCAGCGGCGGCAGACCATGCTCAAAGTCATGAACTTTATCGTAGACCGGCAACGAGAGTTCTTCGAGCGCGGCATTCAATACCTAAAGCCGCTCACCCTGCGGGAGGTGGCGGACTACATCGAGATGCACGAATCCACCGTCTCGCGCGTGACCAACCAGAAGTATGTGCAGACGCCGCGAGGCGTCTTCTCCCTGAAGTATTTCTTCTCGAGCGGCCTGTCGACAACGAGCGGTGAGGATATTTCCGCTCGAGGTGTGAAAGACAAGATGAAGAGCCTCGTCAACGATGAGAACAGCGCGAAACCGCTTACCGACCAGGCAATTGTGAAGCTCCTTATGACCGACGGAGTGAAGATCGCCCGTCGGACCGTCGCCAAGTACCGGGATCAACTTGGCATCCTACCCGCTCGCATGCGGAAACGTGTATGAAGAAGACCGATTTTGCGGTGATCGTGCCGGCCTTCAACGAGGCCCTTGTCATTCCCGATCTCGTCCGAGAGCTACGGGAGGGATTCGAGCGCTCTGGACTCGCCGGCGAGGTGATTCTCGTAGATGACGGCTCCACCGATGACACGGCGGCGATCGCCGAAAGGGAGTCCGAAGGGTGGGACAACTTTCGGGTCGTCCGCCACAAGACGAACCTCGGAAAAACAGAGGCGATGCTTACGGGCGCGGACGCGACTGACAAGACATACATCGTGCTTTTCGACGCGGACCTACAGCACACCCCGGACGAGATCCCTCGCTTCCTGGACAAGCTGGAAGAGGGCTGGGACATCGTCACTGGACGCAAGATGGGCGTGTACAGCAAACGCGGAGTATCGTCGATCTACAACAGGGTATCGCGGAAGCTGTTCGACGTCCCCGTATCGGATTTGAATTCGATGAAGGGTTTTCGCCGCGAGGTCCTGGAAGGACTCACCCTCCGTCACGACTGGCATCGCTTCTTCGTGGTACTGGCCCATGCGCGCGGAGCGACCGTGACCGAGATCGGCATCGCGCTCCATGAGCGTAGGGCGGGGGAGTCCAAATTTCAGGGCCCTTTCCGGATCGTGATCGGGGTCATGGACCTGATATCCGTAGGCTTCCTGCTGATGTTTTCGCGCAAACCTCTGCTCCTCTTCGGCGCAACCGGCATGCTCATGTCCGGCCTGGGTCTCCTCGTGGCTGGGGTCGCCGTGTACCTTCGCTTTGTGCACCCCATGCTGGGCTTCGACCCCTACATTCCGCCCATGGGGTATCGTCCGCTGCTGTACCTGGTCATGCTCCTGGAGACGCTCGGTTTCCTCTTGGTCGGCTTCGGACTGGTTTCCGAGCAGATCGCCCAGGTCCGCTTTGAGATCGACAGCCTGCGACGCAGGGACTCGGACTCGTGACGGGCGGCAGCAAGCAGGGCTGCCGGGTTCTTGTAGTTGTGGGCACCCGGCCTGAAGCCATTAAGATGGCACCGGTCGTGACGGCGCTCAGGGCGCTCGCACCGGACGTAGAGACCCGAGTTGCCCTCACGGGACAGCATACGGATCTCGTAGACCAGGTGCTGCATGCGTTCAGCCTGGAGCCCGATTACGAGTTGGGGATCATGAAGCCCGGCCAAACCCTCTACGACGTCGTACAGAGGGCGCTCGAAGGCCTCCGTGGGGTGGTACAGGACTTCAAGCCGGACGCGCTTCTCGTGCAGGGGGATACCGCGACCGTTTTCGTCGGCTCCCTGGTCGGATTCTTCGAACACGTGAAGGTCGGACACGTAGAGGCCGGACTTCGTAGCCACGACAAGTGGGCGCCTTGGCCCGAGGAAATCTTCCGCCGCCTCACCGACGTCGTTTCGGACTACTACTTCGCGCCCACCGCTTACGCTCGGGACGCATTGCTGGCTGAGAACACCCCCCCAGAGCACGTATTCGTGACCGGAAACACGGTTGTCGACGCCCTCACAACTGTGGCGGACAGCGACCCTCGGATCGAGAACGACACGCTGCGCGCAGTGGTCGAAGGCCCCCGACGGTTGGTCCTTCTGACCGCTCATCGCCGAGAGTCCTTCGGCGCCCCGATCCGCGAGGTCTTCAGTGCCGTGCGCACACTCGCCGACGAACATGAGGACATCGAGATCGTTTATCCGGTGCACCCCAATCCCAACGTTCTTGAGCCCGCGCGTGAGATGTTGTCCGCTCACCCTCGGATCCATCTGACTGAACCGGTCGGCTACTTTGACCTGATCTCAGCGCTGAAGGCGGCCTCGCTGATTCTGACAGATTCCGGCGGTATCCAAGAAGAGGCACCGACCTTCGGCACGCCCGTTCTGGTGCTGCGGGAGGTGACCGAGAGACCCGAGGGCGTCGAGGCCGGTGCCGCAGAGTTGGTCGGCACAGACCGAGAACTGATTGTGAGGCGTGCCCGAGCGATTCTCGCAGCGCCGCTGACCCGCGGCAATGCGGTGAACCCCTACGGGGATGGGCGCGCCGGTGCGCGCATCGCGGACATCGTGGTCTCCGACCTCTTGGGGCGGCCACGAACCACGGAGGACTGGCACGCGTGAACGTCCTCATGCACTGCGTTTATTTCCCGCCTGAGGTGGGGGGCCTAGAAAGCCACGTCTACTACCTGTGCAAGGCGATGGCCGAACGCGGACACCGTGTCGACATGGTCACCTCCTTGTCACAACCAGGCATCCCAAAGCACGAAGTCATGGGCGGGGTCAACGTCTGGCGGAGCTGGATGCCTGCCCGCAACACGGCGGGCTGGGCTGCACACGCGTTCTTCTCGATGCCGCGCTTCGGAAGATTGGCCGCCCGCGCCGACGTGCTGCACGCGCAGGACATCGCCTCGGTCATGCCAGCCATGGTCGCCCAGCGGGTTCGCTCGGCGCCCATCGTGACCACGTACCATACGAGTCACTTCCTCAAACGAGCGGATTCGCCCTTCTGGCGTCCCATATTTCGCCGCTTTCTTCTGGCCGCAGATCACAACCTTGCCGCGAGCCGGGAGATCGCCGCGGTGGGCGAGGCGATTGCGCCGGGAACGTCCGTGGAACCGCTCACGAACGGTGTCGAAACATCGTTCTTTTGTCGCACTGAGCCCACGTTGGCGCCGCCACCCGAGGGCCGCTTCCGGCTTATTTTGCCGCGGCGCCTCTTTCACAAGAACGGCGTGGAGTATTTCGTGCGTGCGCTGCCTCTGATCGCGGCTCGGGTAGACGTCGAAGCCGTAGTGATCGGAGAAGGTCCCGAACGTGATGCATTGGAGCGACTCGTGGGCGAACTCGGGGTGCAGGATCGAATCACGTTTATGGGGGCTCGCCCCAACGCCGACATGCCCGGACTTTTGTCTTCAGGTGATCTCGCGGTCTTCCCGTCGCTGATGGAGGCGACCTCAGTCGCGGCGCTCGAAGCGATGTCGTGTGAGCTTCCCGTCGCCGCATCCAACGTGGGTGGTCTTCCCGAGATCATCAGTGATCAGGTGGGGGGACTCTTCGAGTCGGCGAACCCGGAAGCCCTTGCTGCCAAGGTCGTTGCGTTGCTCTCGTCAGGCAGCCTCAGAGCGTTGGGCGCCGAAGGGCGGCGACGCGTGGTGGCCAACTGGAGCAACGGCCGCCTGGCTGACCGGCATCTGGAGATCTACGAGCAGGTCATCGCACGGAGGCAGGCGCACTTGAGGGAGCGGGCATGAGCAAGAAAAGGACAGAGGTGCCCAAGGCGGAGCGCGCATCTACTCAGGAGCGAATAGGGAAGCGAGCTCGCCCCGGAGCAGGATCGACCGACGGCTTTCCGTCCATCGCGTGGTGGTTGCCGGCCGCTGTCTTCATCGGACTCACCCTCCTCTTGTTCCGGGAGTTCGTGTTCGGGGACCAGATGCTGGTCGGGCAGGACACACTAGGGCTAGGATACACGGCGAGGGCGTTCTATGCCGACGCCCTCCGGGTTTTCGGGTCGATCCCGCGATGGGCTCCTCAGATCCTTGGCGGAACACCGTTCATCGAGGCCCTAGCCGCAGGCGACTCGCTCTACCCGCCGTCGGTGCTGCTCCTCCTCGTGATGGAGCCCTATCGGGCCCTCGGTTGGAAGTTGGTCTTGCACGTGGCCTTGGCGGGTTTCTTCATGTTCGGCTGGATGCGCACAGTCGGCGTGTCTCGGGCAGCGTCTCTTGTCGCAGGTGTCGGCTACATGCTCGCGCCGTTCTTCGTCAGCCTGGTCCACCCGGGGCATGACGGAAAAATGTTTGTGACGGCGCTAATGCCGCTGCTCTTCTGGGCGGTTGAACGCCACTTCGTGGAAGCTCGGATTCGGCACTTTGCGGCCATCGCTCTCGTGGTAGGGTCGGTCATCCTGACCACTCACTTCCAGATGGCCTACTTCCTGTTCGGGGCCACGGGTCTGTACGCGATCTTCCGCACGATTCAGATCTGGCGTGCGCCGCAGGATGAAGTCGACGCACCGGATGGGATCGAGTCGCCGACCAAGACCCGAGGCCGGGTAGCCGGCCTCCGATTTGGCGTCTTCCTCGCAGCGTCAATGGCGGGTGCGGCCATCGCCGCCGTACAGTTCCTGCCCGCATACGAGTACATCAACGAGTCGTCCCGACGGGTGGCCACCACCCGTGAGGCCTCCGGGGAGACCAGCGTGGCATGGGCGAGTTCCTGGTCCATGCACCCCGAGGAAGCCATGTCGCTCCTTATCCCAGAATTCCCGGGCGCGTCGGGCGGGCAGGCTGACTGGGCCGAGAGAAGCTATTGGGGACGGAACTTCTTCAAGTCCAACAGCGAGTACATCGGACTTGTCCTGCTGCTCCTCGTGGGGGTCTCCTTTGTAGGTACCGCTAGTTCCGGTTTCCGCTGGTTCTTCACCGGCCTGGGGGCCCTAGGCTTCCTTTTCGCGGTCGGGACGACCACGCCAGTCTGGCGGATCCTCTATGAGGTGGTGCCGAAAATCGACCTATTTCGCGCGCCTTCACAGGTCATCTTTCTGACGGGCTTCTCGGTCGCTACACTCGCTGGGCTGGGTGTCGACCGGATCCTGAGGGCGGCCTCCGAGGACGATCGCGAGGCGTGGAAGGGGATCATGAAGGTCTTGTGGGGCGGGGTAGGGGTCATGGGCGGCCTCCTCCTTCTCATGTCGTCAGGGGTCCTCATATCGCTTTGGACGTCCGTTCTATACGCGGACATCGCTCCGGATCGCTTGGCGGTCCTGCAGAACTTCACCCCGCTCCTGACGCGTGGCGCAGGGATCGCGTTCATGCTGGCACTCGTAACCGCAGGCCTTGGGTGGGCGCTAAGAACCGGTTACTTGGCACCTGCAGGGCTCGTGGTCGGATTGATCGCGCTGATCGCGGTCGATGAAATGCGAATTGATGCACCGTTCATTCAGACGATCGACTTCCAATCGTGGTCCACGCCCGATGCACACGTTCAGGCTATCCTCGACAGGGAAGCCGGAAGTACGGAACCGTACAGGCTTCTTTCCCTCGTCAGCAACGGGCAGGACGTTACGCCCTCCATGCACGGCATCGAGCTCGCCGCCGGGCATCATCCCAATGACTTGAATCGTTACCGCGAGCTCATTGGAATGGTCGGGTCGAGCTTCCCCGAGCACTTGTTGTACGGGAACATCCGTCGGTTACTGAACGTGCGCTACTTCCTGTGGCCGGACAACGAAATCGGCCCGGCGCCGGAGGGACCCGTCCTGTCGCGGCTCCAATATTCAGATGGTCGGACACATTCCACGTTGTTGGCGGAGGCAGGACTGCCCCGAGCTCGGCTGGTTGGCAGCGCAGTCGTGAAGAGCGACTCCGAAGCGATCCCCTATATGCTCACCGAAACGTTCGACCCCGCCATCGAGGTCGTCCTCGCGGAGGTGTCCCCGATCCACCTGAGCGGTGCACCGTCGAGTGGCTCGGTCACCTGGGTGGAGCGTACGCCTAATCGGCTTGAACTCACCGTACGCTCAGCCGAACCGGCGCTGCTTGTCATCTCCGACAACTGGTTCCCGGCGTGGAAGGCTACGGTGGACGGAGAGGAAGCACCCCTCCTGCGGGCCTACCACACGCTGAGGGCCGTGCCGGTCCCTGCAGGCGATCACACGGTAACCATGGTCTACGAGTCGGAGGCCGTCGCAAAGGGCCTCTGGGTGAGCATTGTGGCGCTTCTTTCGGTGGTCGGGGCGGCTGGGTTCGAGTTTTGGCGAGACCGCCAGCGCGAGTCCGTAGCCTGAAGACCGGACTGATCCGCGCCGGCCAGCTCGTCATTACCGTGCTGGTCACCTGGTTTATTTTGGACCGGGTAGGGCTCGACATGGACACCCTCCGCGCGATGGATCTGTCGGCATTGCGTCCGAATCTCATGCTCCTGGCAGCAGCGTCCGCCCTTCTGCTCGCGTCTTATTTCTTCTCCGCCGCCCTTTGGGGACGGATCGTCGTAGACCTAGGCGGGCCGCCGATACCGCTTTGGGTAACGATCCGGCTCTTCATGATCGCGAACTTGGGTCGGTACGTGCCGGGCAAGCTATGGCAGATCGCTGGGTTGGCCGCGATGGCGAAACACCAGGGTATACCCGCCCCGACGGCCGTGGCTGCGGCTGTGCTCGGGCAGGGCATCGCGCTTGCCGCCGCGCTGACCGTCGGACTCGGCGCCCTCCTCGGCGGGCCGGAGGCATACAGGCAGTGGGGAATCCCCGCCGCCGTGATCATGGCTGTGGGTATCGGGCTCGCTGCGGTCCCCGCCATCTTCCAACGGATCGTCGCGCTTTGGTTCAGAGTCGCCCGCACGGACGCCCCTGCTGAACTCACATCGATACACGGGCTGCGTTGGCTGGTCCTTTATTTTGTCAATTGGGTAGCGTACGCGTTGTCCTTCTGGCTCCTGCTGGTGAGTTTCGGTGCCTCAGCACCACTTATGCCGGCTGCGTCAGCATTCGCCGCCGCATATGTCTTGGGATACTTGTTTATCATGGCGCCAGCTGGGGCAGGCGTTCGGGAGGGGTTTTTGATCGCGTTCTTGACGCCGCACATCGGTATCGCTTCAGCCGGGACGATCGCCGTCGTGGCTCGAATCTGGACCACCATAGTCGAGGTGATCCCAGCGACCGTGTTCTGGCTGTGGCACGTCTCCGCCGACAAGGCGGTGGCTGACAATGAGTGAGCCTCGCTTCCTTGTCATCGTCCCGACGTACAACGAGATGGACAATCTCCCGCGAAAAGTCCCGCTGATCCTAGAGCAGGACCCTCGCATTGACATCTTGGTGGTCGACGACGCCTCTCCGGACGGCACAGGTGACCTCGCCGACAGTATGGCGGCCAGAAACCCGCGGATCCACGTGTTGCACCGAATATCGAAGGACGGCCTAGGAAAAGCCTACTTGGCGGGTTTCGCATGGGGCCTTCAGCACGAGTACGAGTTGCTGTTCGAGATGGACGCCGATATTTCGCATCCGCCGGAGGCCCTACCGCGGATAATCGCAGCAGCCACCACCCATGACTTTGTGATCGGGTCCCGATACGTGGGTGGCCGCGTCACGGTCTCGAATTGGCCCATGAGCCGACTCTTGGTGAGCTACTTCGGATCGTGGTACGCCCGGACCATTACGCGCATGCCGGTCCGAGACGCCACAGGTGGATTCAACTGTTGGCATCGCCGGGTTCTAGAGGCGGTGGGGCTGGAGCGCGTCCGATCCAATGGATACGCGTTTCAGATCGAGCTGAAGTTTCGCGCTTGGTGCAAGCACTTCACCTTCATCGAGATTCCGATTCTCTTCACAGAACGGGACTCGGGCGATTCAAAAATGTCGAAAAGCATTGTGCGCGAGGCCGTCTGGCGAGTTTGGTGGCTAAAGTTTCAACACATTTTCAGGCGCCTCTAATGCTCGAAGCCCGGATCGGCAAAGAGTTCTACGACTCGACCGAGTACTTCGAGCATGGCGCTGAGCACCTCACCGACATGTCGAGTCGTTTCCAGCGATATCGGGTGTCCAAGGTCCTTGAGATCCACACGCCCAAGCTCCGGGATGAGGTCCTAGATCTCGGCTGCGGCTGGGGCACCTTCGGATTCGTACTCGCTGGACGCGCCGAGAAGGTCGTAGGCCTCGATTTCAGCGCCAAGAGTATCGCGATCTGTGACCGCCGTCTGTCCGGAAATCCCCATTCCAACCTGAGTTTTGTATGCGCGGACGCGGGAGATACGGGGCTAGAGGCTGGGTCGTTCGATGTCGTGCTGGCGGCTGACCTATTCGAGCATCTTTATCCAGATGACTCGGAACGCGTGGCCCGCGAGGCGTTCCGACTCCTGAGGCCGGGGGGGCGTTTTAGCACTTGGACCCCTCACCGTGGGCACTTCCTAGAAGGGCTCAAGAACCGAAATATCATCCTCAAGCGCGACATCAGTCACGTCGACTATAAGTCCATGGCGCGGATGAGGGCTTTGCTGACGGATGCTGGATTCGAAATAGAGAAGGCATACTACGCCGAGTCACACCTTCCCGTGCTCAACATCGCTGAGCGACTCTTGCAGGGCTTTTTGCCTTTCATGAGGCGTCGGGTGGCGGTTTTGGGTAGGAAACCCGCAGGGTAGGGGGCTTCATGGCTTGGGAGATCGAGCGTCGATTCCTGGTCCAGGTGCCGGAAACCTTCTGGGACCAGCTGGGTGAGGAACATCATTACCGGCAGGGGTACATCCGCAACGGCGAGCCTTCACTCCGCATTCGTGTGGGCGAGCCCCGCGGTCCGGTCCTGACGAGCAAGAGCGGCTCAGGAGCTCGGCGCTCCGAGGTGGAAGTGGTCGTTCCCCAGGAGATGGCGATCCCTCTTCTGGAGGCGGCTGAGAAAAGAGTGATCGAGAAGATCCGCTGGCGCATAGGCCCGTGGGAGCTGGACCGGTTTCTCGGTCCGCTGGAAGGGCTGGTCTTGATGGAAATAGAACTCGATCACGAGACAGATCCGATTCCGACGCCGCCGAATGGCATCCATGTGTTACGTGAGGTCACGGATGATAAAAAGTTTGTTAGTAGCCACTTAGCTCGCCTAAAACACGACGCTCAGCGGAAGCTCGTAAAGAAGGCCTATAAGGAAGCGAAGAAATGGACAGGCTCTCCCGATTGATCCTGGTTTCGGTCATTGTGGCCGGATCAGGATGCACAAGGATCGGATCCGAGGAACTTTCGCGGCCCAGACCTGTGCCCGCCGAGGGCGGTCGGCCGGGGCCCCTGGGTGTTGATGACAGGGCCTCGCAACCGCCGGAAGGCGCCGGACGACCGGCGACGACCCGTGTCCAGCCGGAACCCGCGGCCGTAGTCGGGGCGGACGAGGCCGAAATGGATCCGAAAATCGCCGAATTGCTCGCGATCCCGGAGCTTTCTCCCGTCGAGGAGCCACCCAGCCGCGGTGGGAACAACGACGAGTACGAGCAAAGTGGTGCCACGTATGAGGTCCTGGACAGCTCACAGGGCTACGACGAGCGCGGAATCGCGTCTTGGTACGGCGAGCCGTTCCACGGTCGCCAGACGAGCAGCGGGGAGGTTTACGACATGTACGCGCTCACGGCGGCACATCGATCGCTGCCGTTGCCGAGCTTCGTTGAGGTCACGAATCTGGCCAACGGGAGGAAGGTGATCCTTCGAGTGACGGATCGGGGCCCGTTCCACGAACCCGACCGCCGTATCATCGACGTGTCGTACGCGGCCGCGATCAAGCTCGATCTGGTGGGTACCGGGACGGCACCCGTGCGCGTACGGGCGCTCGCGCCATACCAGCACAGATAAAGCTGGTGCGGGGAAGCATGTCGGTGACTGGAGCGGCTGTTGCCGTTGTGGCGGGGAAGTATCGTCGCGAGGAAGTATTGTCGGGCGGGAGCGCTGTGGGGTGTTTTATTGCATCAGCCTTTTCCAAGGTAACATAATACATCTTATACGAAGTTGGTTGAACGAAACCTTGGAGTGCAGGAGTTCGCTTGGCCTTGAAGGCCCCAAAAGGAACAAAGCCCCGACTTTGCTCTCTTTTGAAGCCCCTTGAAAAAAAAGGCCGCTCCCAGGGCGAACCCTAGGAGCGGCCTTTTTCAAGCCGAGTGTGGCAGGACCGGCTCAGATGTTCATGCGCGTCTTGAGTTCTGCGATGCGCATCTCAAAAACACCACGGCCCACATCATTCTCTTCCATGTCACCGAGGATACGCTCGTAGAGCTCAATCGCTCCCGCCGAATCACCACGGTCTGCCCGCATGCGTGCAGCGTTGCGCAGCGCGTCGTGCACTTGGAAGTCCAACTCGGAACGATCCGCAATGCGGAGATAGATCGCTTCAGCCTCCTCCCACCGCTTCTCCTGTTCAAGTGCAGCGCCTAAAAGCGCGGCACCCTGAAACTCGATGGGATCGCGTGGAGAAGCGCCCAGATCACGGAGAACGACCTCTGCCTGCTGTGGCTCGGACGTCTGCAGATACAGATCCCCAAGCAGCAGGCGGGCTTCGCCCTCGTAGGCGGTACCGCTGAAACGCTGGATGAACGTGATCAGCTCGTTCTTGGCGCCCTCGCGGTCCTGCAGCGCGATCGACTGATGTACGGACTCAAGCTGCTGCGCCGCCTGCTGCTCGAGCTGGCCGCGAAAGTTCCCGTAGTAGACGATACCGGCCACCGCGATGACGGCAACGACGCTGATCACGCTGAGCAATTGCTGGTTCGCGCGAGACCACTTACCCAAATGGAGGACCCTCGCTAAGAAAAGGTCGTCCGGATCTTCGTGGGCGTCGTGATGGATCTTGCGCGCACCGGGATGCTTGGTCATGGCAGGTAATGCCCGTGTTGGTTGGCGCTTCTCCGCGCCTCGGAAAAGCGCTAAAAGCTAGACGGGACGGGTTTTTGGGTCAACGCGTGGGGTCGGAGTTCGGGCCTGTGGGTTCTTCGCCCGCCGGGTGGTATCCCGCCAGGGTCCAAAGATCGTGCGGCTTTCGGATGGCTAGGCCCCCTTCTGGGCTGGCGGCGATGACTCCGTCATAGAGCTAGTCGTTGACCAGCGTCGTCACCGTAGCCCGATGCGCCCCGGACAGGTCTGCGAGCACCTGATGGGTGGCTTTCACGCTCAGGTGGATCCCCCTGCCGGCATGTTCCCCGCAGCGCTGTCCCAGATCTAACAGAACCTCCGCGAGCCGCTGAGCCGCCGTCTGGCCGTGCGAACCACCCTGCGCGTGGCGGAGGCGATGCAATTCTCGCTCGACGCCCTCGAGGTAAGCACCGAGGCTTTTTGGGGCGTCTTGAGCCCCGCGAGCAGGCGTCCCTCTGGCAGCGGTAGCACGGTACACTTTGATCCGGCTACCGCGCCGTAGCGTCGATGACCCTCCGTGAAGGCTTCATCCCCGAAGACCTCCCAAGGGACCGCGAGGGAGACGATCCTCTCCCCCCTCCCCTTCTCCATCCCAGGCAAAACCAGCCGCACGAAGCCGTCCAACACCAAGAAGACGTCTTTGGCGGGGTCCCCGGCCACATAGAGTGACCGACCTTTTGCCATACGAACCGACGTCGCCTTCTTAACCAGACGATGCAGCTTTCGGTCGCGCGCCGGAACGAGATGAAACGGCATGCGCTATGGATCCGCCGTGGCGGAACCCCAGGTGTGCTTGAGCGCGGGATGCATCGCCAAGAGGATCGCCAGCCCGATCATGGGCATCGACAGCAGCGTGGCGAACTGCGGTCCGATCACGTCGGCGAGCGCGCCCGTACCGAGCACGAAGACCGACCCGGTAGCCCATGCGAGCCCCATGACGACGCCCGACGTCGCGGCGGCGCCATCAGGCACGAGTTCCTGGGCCATCACGACGATCGGCGGCAGCGTGGCCATGCCCAGGAAGCCTGCGCACGCCGCCGCCGCCAGGCCGAGTCCGCCGAGTGGCCCAATCCAGACCGCAAGCAGGTGTGCCGGCAGCGCCCAGGAGCACAAGTGAATCAAGAGTTTGCGGCGATCCATGCGATCCGCGAGCACACCGCCAGCGACGGTCCCGACGGACTGCGCAGCGAGATAGATGGTCAGGGTCACAGCGCCGAGGGCCTCTGATCCCCCCATATCCGCCACGATGATGGGCTCCATTGTCAAAAACGCTCGCTGCACGAATGCCATGGTCGCACTGATGCCAAAGATTAGGCCCAGCGGTCCCCGAAGGTGCCTCAGCACAACGCTTGGGGGCGGTGGCGGCTTCGCCTGGCGGGCCTCCGCGCGTCCGCTCGGGAGCCCGAAGTAGAACAGGGGCATGATCAGGGCAGCCGGAATCACCGCGACCCAAAGCCGCCCCATACCTCCCCATTGCACCAGCGCCACGGCAACGAGCGGGCCGATGGCGAATCCAAGGGAGCCACCGAAAGAGAAGATCGAATACCGCTTGCCACCGCCCTTCCCTTCAGAAACCCGCACCGCGTAGGACGCTCCAGGAGGATGGAAGGCGGCGCTCCCGATGCCTCCCATGAGGAGGCACAGGACGAGCACCCAATACGATGTGGCGAATCCGATCGCCGTGACGAACACGGCAGCCACAAGCGGGCCGGCAACGGCAAAAATTCTGCGCCCGAACCGATCGGCCAAAAAACCGAACAACGGCTGGGGCAACGACGCGGCGATCGCGAAGGTCACGCTCAACGTGGCCGCGGACGCGATCGACAGCCCCAGATTGCCCATGATGCGCGGGAGAAGTGGTGGCACGAACGAGGCGTAAGCGTCGTTGATGCCGTGCGCGACCGCGACGATAATCGCCACTCTCGTAGCCTGGTTGGCCACAGGCCGATGTTGAACCGGGGGTGCAGCGTCAGGCACTGTGCGGCCGGATCCTGGTCTGGGGTGGGAACAGATTTCTGTTGGCGACCCGCCTAGGATAAGCGCGCCGAAGGCGGACCACCACCGCCCCCTGGCGCAGGCCAAGATCCCCTGCCAACGTGCACTTAAGACCTCTCTAAATTCGAGCCAGAACAACGATGCCGCTCCAATCACGCCGCTTTATTTGCACCTTCGCGCTGCCTCTCGCGCTCGCCGCATGCTCCAACCCCGAGGGCGCGTCCACGACGGAGTCGGGCGCGGCGATGACCACGGTCTACGCCTCTCAAAACCGCCCGGATGTGCGGGGCACCCAAGGAGCGGTATCCGCAGATCATCCACTCGCCGCCCAAGCTGGGCTTCGGGTGCTCCAGGACGGCGGCACGGCCACGGACGCGATCATTGCCATGGCAGGCGTTCTCGCGGTCGTGCGGCCACACATGAACGGTGTGGGAGGGGACGCATTCGGGATCTTCTATAACGGCAGTACCGGGGAGATCACCGCACTTAACGGCAGCGGCCGCTCGGGGGCGCTGGCTACCCCGGACTTCTTCCGCAGCCAGGGCCTCGATGCGGTGCCCGAGACGGGGGCGCTTTCCATCAGTGTACCCGGCGCGGTCGCCGCATGGGTGGACGCACACGAACGTTATGGGACCATGCCGTTCGAGCAGTTGCTGGCCCCGGCGATTCGATTCGCCAGCGAGGGCTTCCCGGTATCGCGCCGCCTGCAGCTGGACTTCGAGTCACAGGGCGGCGCGCTGAATGAAGCCGGCAAAGCGCTTTATTTACCGGGTGGCGCGGCTCCACCGCTCGGGTCGCTGCTCATCAACGAGAGACTCGGCGAAACGCTCCAGCAGATCGCCCGCGGCGGGAAGGACGCATACTACCAGGGGGCGATCGGCGCCCGCCTCGCTGCCCTCGTCGAGGCAGAGGGCGGCCACCTGCGCGTGTCAGACTTCACAGCCCACACCTCCAACTGGGTCGAGCCGCTGCAACGCCACTATCTCGGCCACACGTTTGTCGTGATGCCACCGAACACGCAGGGCGTTGCACAGCTTTCCTATATGGAGATGGCCAAGGCACACCCGATCGAAGCGCTGGGGCATAACACGTCGGCCTACCTGCATACGATGATCGAACTCAAGAAGCTCGCCTTCGCAGATCGAGATCGCTGGATCGCGGATCCGGCCAAGGCGGATGTCCCTGTGGATCAACTGCTGGACCCGGACTACCTCCGCGCACGCGCAGAACTCGTCGACCCCAACCACGCGGCGGAATCGGTGGCCGCAGGCTTCGGTGAGGACCTCTCTGGACTCGACGGTGGGCTGGATGACTCAGGCGACACCGTCTACCTGACCGCCGTGGACCGCTTCGGGAACGCCGTAAGCTGGATCCAGAGCAACTTCGCTGGCTTCGGCTCCGGGCTCCTCGACACAGAAACGGGTGTGCTGCTCCACAATCGTGGCGCTCTCTACACATTGCAGGACGGACACCCGAATCAGGTCGCACCCGGAAAGCGGCCCTATCACACGTTGACACCCATGATGGCGCTGCGGGACGGGGTCTTCGCGTTCACGCTCGGCACACCCGGCGGCGACAGCCAGCCGCAGTCCCTGCTGCAGATCGTGCATAACCTCTTGGTGTTCGGAATGACGCCTCAGGAGTCCATCGAGGCCGCACGCTTCCGTTCCATGGAAGGCCTGCCGGTCTCCCTCGAGAACCGGGTCGACGCACTTGTGATCGCGGAGCTCACGGCCCTAGGGCATCAAATGAGAATCATCGATGGATGGACCTCGACCTTCGGGGGGGCACAAATGATCTATCGGGAACCCGGCAGCGGGACCCTAACCGCGGCGGCAGATCCCAGGCGTGAGGCGTACGCGCTCGCCTACTGAGTCGGGCGTGAGGAAACCCCTGTATCCTATGGCCTTGACCCGTGGTGCCGGCCGTAGCGACTAGAGCGAAATTCATGGCAAGCGATCGACTTTTCTTAGGCCTGGGTGCGCTGCTCGCTGGCGTGGCTGTAGCGCTCGGCGCGTTCGGCGCCCATGGCCTTCGGAGCACCCTGACCCCCGCAGACCTCGCGACGTTCGAGACCGCGGTTCGATACCAGATGTACCATGCCCTGGCCCTCTTCGTTGTGGCAGGCGCGTGGGCTCGGCTTGAAGCGCCTCTGCTCAACGTCGCCGGGTGGGCGTTCGTCGTAGGTATCGTACTCTTCTCCGGTAGCCTGTACACGCTGGTGCTGTCCGGACAGCGATGGTTGGGCGCGGTGACACCCTTGGGCGGGGTCGCATTCCTGGTCGGATGGGTGCTGCTGGCATGGGTCGCACTCAAGCGGTGAACCAAGGACCGCCGGCTCCGGCAGAGGCGCTCGCGCGTGCCCGTGCAGCCGTTCAAGCCGCGGGGCGGATCGTCGCCGTTACGGGTGCTGGCATTTCAGCCGAGTCGGGAATTCCAACTTTCCGCGGCGCAGGAGGTCTGTGGCGGTCGTTCCGACCGGAAGACCTCGCGGCGCCGGAGGCCTTCCAACGCGACCCCCGCACCGTATGGGAGTGGTACGCGTGGCGTCGCGGTCTCATAGCCGCCTGCGTGCCGAACCCCGGTCACGACGCCCTCGCTCGCCTCGCGCTCCGGCAGGGACACACCACGATCGTGACACAAAACGTCGACGGACTGCACACCCGCGCGGCCGAGATCCAGGCGGGCGGCGGCGACCCGACGCCGGCCATTCCCGTGGAGGTTCACGGCGCCATTGATCGAGACCTCTGTTCGGGGTGCGGTGTGCGATCGCCGGGAAGCCACTCCATAGAGGTCTCCTCCGTCGAAACGCTGCCTCGCTGCGTCGTTTGTGACGCCTTGCTCCGTCCGGACGTCATATGGTTTGGGGAGGCGCTGGAAACACGGGTCCTGTCGCAGGCGTTCTCAATGGCGGGCCAGGCTGACGTATGCTTGGTGGCAGGCACGAGCGCACTCGTGCATCCGGCGGCATCGATTCCGCTCGCTACTCTCGAACACGGGGGCATGGTCGTGGAGGTCAACATGGAAGACACGCCCCTCACACGGCACGCCGCGATCAGCCTTCGTGGGTCCGCCGGGGCCCTACTCCCGGCCCTCCTCGACGCGGATGATCTGCCATGATTAGAATCCGCAACGCGGGAGCAGAACGCCCGTATACATCCCCTGTTCGCCACAGACCTTGCCCGGGACGATCATGAACGACCGCCACCTCTCGCTGCTCGCCACCTTGGCGCTTGTCGCGGCATGTGGCGGAGAGCCCACACCCCCTGATGACACGCCGACGGTGGCGTCCGTCACGGTCTCGCCGGCAAGCCCGTCCGTGAAGGTTGGGGCTTCGCAGCAGATGTCGGTCGTGGCCAAGGACCAAAATGGCGGATCCATGACGGTGTCTGTCCAGTGGGTTAGTAGCGACAACACGGTCGCCACGATCACGACGACGGGTCTCGTGACTGCGGTGGCAACCGGGACGAGCGCGATCACCGCCACCGCGGGCGGCGTCGCGGGATCACAGATCCTGACCGTTGTACCTGACGAGTGCGCGCAGGCGGTCTTGGTGGCGCTCGACCCGGGACAGTACCAGACCTACTCAGCCTCCGAGTGCCTGCTGCTTCCGTCCGGATCCTCCCACTACTACCGGATCGCGATCACGCGACCCAGCGAAAATGTGAGCCCGAGTGACGTGGTGGATGCCACGCTCACGACCACGAGGATCGGCACGCTGCAGAATCTGACGGCACCTCCAGCCCCTCAGGCAGCGTCGCTGGCTGACCTCGGCGTGCTCGACGGCGCCCGCTTCCTAGAAAACCGTGCGATCAAGGCGAGGACAGCTCAGTTCCAGATGGATATGCTCGAGCGGGAGGTCCGAGAACGGGGGCCGGGACCCGACGGGCTCGTCCCTGACCGAAGGCCACTCGGGCTGCGCCTGATGGCTAACCCTCCTTCGCGCCTGAGCATCAATGCCCAGCTCTCTTGTTCTGGGACATTCACGCCGGCGACGCTCGTAAACTTCAATGACGACTTGGCGATCTATCAGGACAGCACCGAGCGGGTCACGAGGCCCATCAGCGCCAGCGCCACCCAGGAGATGCTCGACTACTACACGTCCTATGTGAAGCAGATGGTGTCGGACTACTGGGGCGCTGTGACGGACATAGATGGCAACGGTCGGATCGTGATCACGACCGCGCCCACGCTGGGAGATTCGGTGGCCGCCACCGTGTTCACCGGAGACCTAAGAACCAGCGGCACCTGCGCCGCCTCGAATCTGGCCGAGATCATCTACTTCAACGCCGACCTGATCCTCGACATGGATGGTGCGAGCCCCGACTGGTTGGCTCTGTCGACGATCGCGCACGAAATCAAACACCTGGTGTCGATCCGCCACCGTTTTGCCGCAGGTACTGGGCTTCCGCCGGCGTGGATCGAAGAGGGTACTGCGGAGATCTCGGCGACCATGTCGTCACGCATCGCGTGGGCCGCTACCGGAGGGCCGGCGGTGGGGTCCGCTATCACCGGCGATGATCTGATCGCCACACTTTGCGCGACCGATCCGTGTGCCTTCACCAAAGAACTCTACGCCGTCGTGGACAACCTCGCGAACGCGATCGCTATGCTGTCGACTCAGCCGAATAGTTTGGTCACCAATCCTACGGGGGCGAACGAATTCCACTCGATCTATTCGTCGGGGTGGCACTTCCACCGTTTCATTGCTGACGCCTTTGGCAGCGCCGCGACGCCCTTCGCCGACGCTCCGCTTTTCAGACAATTGACCGACTCCACGACGGCATTGGGGACTGCTGGCTTGGCTCAGGTTACCGGCCGCAGCTTCGGACAGCTCTTCGAAGACATGGTGGTGGCTATGAGCCTCCACAACACCCCCGCACCGCAGCCTACGCGGGCGTTCACTACGTACGACTGGATTACCGCGACGGGCATCTTCGCAGCTCCCGCGGTTCTAGACCCCCCGGGTTTTTATCCGTGGCCGGTCACTGTCAACACGCCGACCGGCAGTACGGATGAGCAGTTATGGATGCCTTTCGCCTCAACCACATTCAAGGGAAAGATCGGACCCTCTGGTATGCGTTTCCACGACTTCCAGTCGGACGGGACCGGGACGGGCCTTCAGGTGGAGATCACCATGGGTGGATCCTCGTCGGTGATCGTCACGCGCATCCGTTAGAGAACGGACGCCAATACCTCAGGCGCCACGTTGCCGCCACTCAAGACGACCACGATCGCTCCTTCAGCGGCCGGAGGCGGTGACCAGTCGGAGAGAAGCACGGCTAAGCCCACGGCCCCACCCCCCTCAGCGACAAGCCGCAGGGCTCGGGTGCTGTACGCCATGGCCTCGGCGATCTGGGCCTCTGAGACCGTGACATGGGTATCGGTGAGGTCTCGGATTAGCGCAAAGGAATATCGATTGTCGAGACCGATTCCACCTGCGAGGGCGTTGGCCAGGGTCTCTTCCTCCTCGACCTCCACCGGTCGGCCTGCGCGCACACTCGCGAGCATGACAGCCGCCTTTTCTGCAGACGCCCCGACCATGTGGGGCGGGCCTTCCCCTTGCTGATGGGCAAAGGCGGCCGCGATCCCACCGAGCAAGCCACCCCCCGATAGCGGCACCACCACGACACCCGGGACCTTCCCCAACTGCTCGGTAATCTCCCGAGCGATTGTCCCCTGCCCCGCGATCACCCAAGGATCGTCATAGGCAGAGACGTAGGTCCTGCCGGTGCTTGAGGCGAGTGCCACCGCATGAGCCTCGGACGCGTCGAAGCTCGCTCCGACCAAGATCGTTTCGGCGCCCGCGGCCCGGATGCCGCCCAGTTTCACGGAGTCTACCCACTCCGGAACGCAGACGGTCGCAGGGATCCCGAGCCGCTGAGCGACGTGAGCGACGGCCCGACCGTGGTTGCCGCTCGAACAGGCGACCACACCCTGGGCGCGCTCCGTTGGCGTAAGCGCCGACAGCCGGGCCGCTGCACCCCGGACCTTGAACGACCCCGTGACCTGCAGGCATTCGGCCTTCACAAAGACCGGCCGCCCCAGACGCTCGCTCAGCTCGGGATCTTCGAGCAGTGGTGTTTTTCGCGCGATGCCTGCGACAGCCGCGTGCGCGCCCTCGAAGTCCAATACGCCGCCTATGAGATCACCTTCGGTCGTTCCTTCAGTTCGGTAATCCAGAGCCCCGAGTTCAAATCAGAGGAGAAGATCTTCCCTTTATGAATCTGGGCACCCCAGGCCATCGGCCAGTTGGGTGTCGTCGAGTTCTCATCGATCGTGAGGATCGACGCGATCTCACGACCCTGCTGGTACAGATCGCCACGAAGCTCACCTGAAATGTCGAGCACGCGTATGCCGGCCTGATAGTAGCCGACGTATAGTCGGTCACCTTCCGCCCACACGTTGTGGACGCCCGCCTCGGGGACCTCGTACTTGGCTACCTCCACCGGGTTCTCGATATCGGTGAGGTCCAGCACGTGGATGTAGCCGCGCGTGTCGATGCGACCGTCTGCATTAAACCCCGGAGGGAAGATCTCGTCACCCACGAACAGATACTTCCCATGACGCCAGGCGACGTGCGTGTTACCGATCGGATACTTGAACTGGCTCACGAACGTCGGTGTACGCGGCGTGCCCCCATGGGTGCCCGCGCCCACATCCAGAATCACAGCCCCGTCGTCCCAATATGAGACGTAGGCGTACCCGTCTTGGACGATCACGTCGTGCAGCGAACGCTGTTCGTTGTCGATGCCCCAGCGACCCACCTCGTGCGCCGCCTCGGGGTTCGCGATATCGATCACGTGAACGGCTCTCGTCCCGTTGTGCACCGCGTAGACGAGTTCGTTCTCCCCATCGATCCAGACGTTGTGAACGCCACCCGTCAGTGTCTCCGTATACTCGGAGAGAATCGTCGGATGTGCGGGAGAGGCGAGGTCGAGGAACACCATCCCATTACGTCGACTGGCAGCCCCCTCACGGGTCACGATTCCAAGGCGATTGTTGGGGTGGATCTTCACGTCGTTGATCCGACGGGCATCGAGTTGGAGCGAATCCGTGATGACGGGATTCGACGCATCGGTGACGTCCCAAACCTTCATCCAGTCGTGCATGTAGGTGCCTACGTACGCGTAGTCGCGCCCATCGACGCCCTCGAAGACCCACACGTCCCCGGAGTGATGCTCAGACACCGCGCCCCGACCAATCTGGATCAGCTCCGCTTCGACGCCGCGAGCCTCAACGCGAATGACGGAGCTCGCGACCGCGCTCTCGCCCAACCGAGCGGTGACGCGATAGGTGCCGGGCTGCTCCGCCACGAAAACGCCTTCCCCGTAGTCGTCCTCTACTTGGGCGCCGACGCCGCCAATGGACCACTCCGGGAACGCCCGCACCTCACCCTCCGGACCTCGTACCGTGGCCTGCAAACGCACCACATCGCCGGTACGGACTTGAGATTCTAACGGCGTGAGGGCGTAGGTCAGGCCGGGATCGGGCCGTACGGTCAGATCCACCCGTGCCGATGCCGTCCCACCGCGAACCGTGATGCTCGTCTGCCCCGCTGACCGCGCGAAGACGAGCCCCGCACCATCCACGGCAGCAACGGACGGGTCGGCGCTCTCATACGTCAGGACCGGCACCTCGACGATATCCCCCAGCCGGTTTAGGGCGGTCACACGCACCGGAAGAGCTTGTCCGGCATAGGGCCGGTCGCTGGGCACCCTCACGCTGAGTTCGGTCGCTGGAAGCTCGTGGATGACAAGCAGCGTCGAGGCTGTGACGCTCCCCACGACCGCCGTGATCTTGGCGGTGCCTGGGTTGGTCGCGAGCACCCGGCCGGTTTCGTCGACGCTGGCGATCTCCGGTGTCGACGAGATCCACCGCACTCCGGCGTCAGGGATCACGCGCCCTGCCCCGTCCAACGCCCGCATGGACAGCTGCACAGATTCTTGGACCTGCATTTCCGCACGGTCTGCCGTGATTTCGACCTGAGTCGGCGCTGTTTGGAAGGTGAACGCCAGCACGAACGCCGCGAGCGCGTTGCTCATCGACCTACTCCGTTTAGGGTTATGGGTGCCACTTTTGTGAACGGGAGGTGCGGACCCCGATCAGCGCCGAGCCAACTCTGCCTCGGCTGCCACGAATCCGAACGCGCCCCAATGCGATGCGATGCCCGCGCGGGTTTGCTCGAAGGTCTCAAACGCCTGGTCCGGCATTCCCGAGAGCAGGTAGTACACGCCCACTCCGTAGGACGTCGTGGTGCTGGCAAGCGTGATCTCGTCGCCGCCCATGAGTTCCTCCGCCGTGCGCTCGCCCTTGTAGAGCAACAGAAGATCCAGGTACCCACCACTCTCGACGATCCCAGCGTCCGCTCGAACGCCTTCGAGTACTACCGCCGCCTCAGCATCACGCCCTAGACGTCGCAGCGTCATGTAGAGCCAATGGGTGGTGGCGACAACCGAATCCGGGTGTGCCGACACGGACAAGCACGACCGATACGCGTCCAGCGCCGCTTCGAAGTCACCCTTCAGGTACAGCGACAGACCGAGATGGTACCAGATGTTGAACTGAAGCGTGCTCGTTGGGATCCCGGCCGCGTTCGGAAGGCCGTCGGGCTCAATCTCGTCGGGGGTGCCCGCCGTGAGTTCTGCAGCCCGGCGGAAGTCCGCAATCGCGTTGTCGAGTTCGCGGACCGTGATGTATCGATGTCCACGATGTCGGTACAGGCGGGCGTCTTCGGGATGAAGGGTCATCGCGTGGCTGTAGATATCGATGGCTTCTCGGAATTGACCGAGGTAGGCGGTACGTCGTCCCATCCAAACCAAAGCGTCCGCGTCTTCGGGGTCGTTGGCGAGTACGTCTTCGGCCTCGGTATAGCGCGCCAGATAGACCTCGTGCTGGGCGTCGGTCAGCACCACAGGGAGGAGCGTGTCGCCGAGGAAGGAGATGGCCTGGGCGAGTGGGGGCACGTCCACAGCGGCGCCGAACTCCGGCGTGGCCTCAATCGGTGGGTCTCCCGGACCGGAGGCAGGTACCTCGCCGCTGCATGCCACGACAGACGCCGTGAGTAGGGCGCCCAACACGCGCGTACGATTCTGCATGGTCACTCCGCTGAAGAAGCCGTCGCGGCAAGCTAGGGCTGGGAGACGTAGGGCGCACGGTCGCGTTCGAAGTGAATCGATGTACAGCGAACTCCGTCCACGCAAGCCGCAGCGGTTACACCCCCCCGAGCAGGATCCAAAGCCCCTGATCCGCTGGCACCCTCACCGCGGACAGATCGACGTCACCCGCCGCTTGTAGACCAACGACCTCAGGTGCCCGAGCCGTCACACCCTGCGGCAATCCAAGCGCCTGCAAATCCAACGTGAGATTCACGACCTCATCTACATCCGACCACGATCCCAGCGCGATCAGGACACGTCCGTCCCGGGCATAGGTGGTGGCGAGAACGTCATCCCGGCCCGACTGAACCGGAGCGTCGTCCAGCCAATACCCGAGCATCTGGCTCTGGGCGATGCCATAGTCGTTCATCATGGCCCAAACAGGGCGCGGGTCGACGTCTCCGTATTTGCGCGCAGTCATCCCGTACAGCAGCCCTCGATATGGATGGCCGCCGTCCTGGAGCATCTCCCCCATGACTCCGAACGGAAGGCCCGCAACCTCCGTCATCCAATAGTCCGGCACCCGGTTGTAGTCGAAGTACTCACCAAACCAGAGGCGGGAGATTTAGGGAAAATGCTCCATGTACAGCATGGCGCTGTTCATGAAGCCGTCACGAACGTTGAACTGATTGGCCGAGTGCAAGTCGATCACGACCTCGTCGCGGTGCTCGTCCATGACGGTCACTAGCCGTTTCACCGTCGCTCTGCTGAAGGCGATGTCGTCGAGGTAGAGGCCGTCGATGTTCTGGTTCTGCGCCAGCCACCCAAGCCCGGCGATGCAGTAGTTCGTCCAACGAGAAGTGCCTTTGTTGAGCATCGCAGCATCATCTACTCGCCACGCGTGCCAAGCCGCGTGATAGTCGCCTTCCAAATGCTCCTGCATCCAAGAGTGGCCGCCGCCCTCGCCGTCGTTGAGGATCTCATCACCAAGGCTGCGCATGGCGAACAGCTCGTGTCCCTTGTAAGTCAGCTCCCGGATCGTGTTGTAGAGCTTGACCTTGATGCCCTTCGCGTGCGCCTCTTCGATGTAGGCGGCTTGGGCTTCGAGGTTGAAGAACGGGTAGTTGATGTACGGATTGATCTCGTTGACGTGATGCACGTTCACCACGGTGCCGCCCCACGCCTTCACTGAGTCGACCGGCACGTACTGATGCACGAAACGGGTCTCGAAGTGATTGACGGTGTCGATCGGCTTGAACGGGGTGATCAGGAAGCGAACGTTGAAATGCAGCGTGTCGCCTGCCGCTAGGTTACGCGAGCCCGAGTAGTTTCGGGCGACCACCGCCCCGCCCTCTTCGTAGAGGTCGATTCCACCTCGCCCGTCGTTGAACCACGACGGGGGCATGCGCAGGGGCTGGTTGCGATAGAAGTTGGTGTTCAACGGCCGTGCGTAGTTGTCGTCTCGGACGACGTACTGCATGCCTCGGTTCGTGCCACCCAGCCAAACACCTTCCTGGTGATTCTCGATCGCCCACTTCCATTCCAGGGATGCAGGTCTGCGGCCTCCCATGCGGCCAAGTCCGAGCATGTACTCGCTCGCGCCCTGTGTGTAGTGGATCGGGAGCGCGATGTCGTCCACAGCGACGTCGGTGGTCGCCACCAGGGAGATCCGATACTCCAACATCCCGCCGTACTCGAGCACACCCTCGACCTGCATCATGAAGCGCTCGGAGCGACTGCTTGTGGTCCACTGGGCACGGCCGCGCGAGGGCGACTCCACCACGTATGCGTCCGCCGCAAACGCCTCATCGACGCCGTCGACAGTTACGGTGAGCGCCACGGGCCGGGCCAAGATCGGCTCGGACGTCTCGGCAAAGCCCGTGGGCTGTGGCGTGAAGAAGCTGCCGATCTCCTCAGGTAATCCAGACTCGCCCAGAGAGACCTCGCGGTCCAAAATCGAGAGCGATCGACCCTCGACCTGTACCGGCTCAAACGGAGCGATGACGTAGTCGGGGTCGGTCCCGTCCGTCGAGTTGAGCCAGGCCAGGCGTGTCATCAACTCGGGCTCGTCCGCCCCGCCGTTGACCGCGCGGGCGTCGAGTACTCGGAGCGATACCGCGACGTCCTGTCGCACGCCTTGGTCGGTGGTCACCGACACGGTTCCTTCAACCAACCCAGGGCCAGAGTCGTCCGGAATGCGGATTCCTAGCCAGAGCGGCTGTACTGCACCAGCGGACACGTCGATGCGTTTGGTGAAGGCCACCCCGTTTTCATCGATGCCCTCGCAGTTGAAGCACGTCCACGCGTCGGCCCACGCGGGCGGGAAGCCTGTGAAAGCGACCGAGAGGCCAGTTAAATCATCTTCGCCTGCGACGACCACCGCCTGGAACGTGAAGGCCTCGTCGCGAAGCACGCGACTCTTGAACACACGCTCGGGCGCCTCGCCGATCCAGTGCTGAAGGATGGCCCGCTTCATCCGCACCGGGCGGTCGCGGTATTCGGCCACGAGCCTCCAACCTTCGGGAACGGCCTGCAGGAACGCGGAGGTCTCTTCAGCCGTGGCGGCGATCTCCATCGGGAAGAAGGAGTGGAAGTCGTCCACAGACTCGATGCGCGTCGCCTGCACACGCGTCAGCTTCTCAGGGCCTGCTGCCGTGATGTTCGCCGCCCAGGTCCGGTCGGGCGTCGCTGCCAGGTCCGGGTAGGTCACCGTCGGGTAATAGCCACCCGTCGACTGCCACGGCATGTAGTAGATGTGATAGACCGACGAGCCCGGGTTCGGCTGGAAGATGACGTCCCCCGAAGCCTGCTCGACCCGCGCAGCGATCACGTTGTCTACTGGCGTTCCCGTCGAAGCGTCGACCACGATGATCGACTTCGCACCAGGATCCGGGTCGCGTCGACGCCACGGAATTGTCGCGACGACCGCCTCCAGCGATCCGTCGGTCGTGACGGACGCGTTCACCTCTACAACCGCCCGGTGATTCCCCCACGAAGTCCCCTCATCTCCGGCTGCGAGGTGGGGGGTCCAATTGCCGAAGCTGTCCCGGACGTAGTTGGAGGTGGTGGCTCCGGGTCACGTCACCGCACGTCCTAGGTTGCGAAGTTCAGTCGGCCAGCGCACCATGTGGGGACGAGTTCATTTTATCTATATTGGATTGTTGGGCCCGAGGCCCGCTGTCCAAAGGAGATCCAACAATGGCCGGTAGAATAAAATCCATCATCGGTGGGATGCTCACTGGTATTGTCCTCGCGTATTTGGGAACCACGTACTTCTTTAACCCGGCAATGCCTGAGCCCCCCTTCGAGCCCGTCTTTGGCAACGTCATTCTCAGTTCGCTTGTGTTCTGGACCGTTTCAATCCTGTTCTTCGACTGGGTTGTCCAGAAGACGGGCAAGACGATGCTCTCAGGGATGGTGATCGCTATATCTCAGATCCTACTCGTTGATTTGAATTATGTGCTTATTGGCCGTCGAGAGCTGATGCCAGCTTTGATCAGTGTCGTTACACTTCTCGTTATATGGGCAGGAGTCTCATTCGTCTATGACAAATTGCGGAGTGAAACTCCCTAGCTTTCTTCGCGAGAGACATGGATCGCGAGCGGTATGCCGGTCGCGAAGGTGCAGAAGGCAATGGGCCATAGCACGATCAGCGTGACCGAGGGGTACACGCACCTCGTCAACAATGAGCTGCTTGAGTTGGTCGAACGTCCCGAGGATCAGCCGGACCTAGACATGCTGAAGTGGGTTAGCTGACCGGACTTTATGCCCAAGATCAAGGAAAGGGCTCCTAGCCAATTGGCCGGGAGCCCTTTTGCTTACTTAGAGGCGCCGCCCGGATTCGAACCGGGGATCGAGGATTTGCAGTCCTCTGCCTTACCAGCTTGGCTACGGCGCCGATACAGAACGGGGGACGGACAGCTTTGGCTGCCGCCCCCCGTTTACCAGAGCGGGAAACCGGACTCGAACCGGCGACCCCAACCTTGGCAAGGTTGTGCTCTACCAACTGAGCTATTCCCGCACGTTTTCAGCCACGAACCTAGAACAAACATTTGGGGCGGTCAATCCCGCTACAGCGAGGGAACGATGTTCCGCCATCCCCAGTAAACCCTTATGTTTCGCGGCCAATCGGCCTCTTCCACGATCTCGTCAGACGCTAAACTCCGCCCCACTCAGAATGCACCGTACCCTTGCCCTCCTGTCGTTATTCGTCGCCTTCACGTGGGGCGGGGCGGCCGCTCAGGTAACGGACGATACGCTGGTGCCTCGGGGGCAGCTCCGACTGCTGTTCACGCCCTCGTTTTCCGCCTGGGATAGTCGTTTCGGGAACGAGGCCGAGGAACAGCTCGCTGACGACCTCACGGACGCTACGGGCGCCGCTGTGTTTCCGGGCTTGGCCGACCTCGAGGCTCGAGTCCGAGCGCTGACGGGCGATGGGTCCTTCACCGGCCTCGTGGGCTCCAGTAGCGCGGTCGTAGGCCACGACGTGACCCGCATCGACCTCGGAGGCCACGTGGGGGTGTTCGATTGGCTGACGGTCGGCGTTGTCGTTCCTCTGCTCAAGAACCGCACGGTGCTCGACGTGGCGTTCCGTCCCGACACATTGGGCGGAAACCTCGGTCTGAACCCGACCATCACTAATGGCGAGGCGGTGGCCGGTTTCCTGACCGGCCTTGAGAACGCGGTCGCCGCGGCTGACGCCAGGGCGCAGGCCGTGTGCACGGGATCCCCCGGCACCTCGAGTTGTACCGACGCCGTGACCCTCACGGGCCGTGTGTCGTCGTTCTTTGAATCATCTAGGAGCGCCTACCAGGCTTCGGCGCTTTTTCCGATTGCGGGCTCCCCTGCCGCGGACGCGCTGACGACCTCAGCTGCAGCATTGGACCAGGACCTGAGCACGGCAGGATTGGCTGGCATCGGGGCTGACATGGCCTTCGCGTCCGAGTGGGTCACAGATGAAACGTTCACGCGCCTATCCTCCACGGGCGGCTCGGGGATTCAGGGAACTGCGTTGGGCAGCATCGACGGTATTTGGGCCCTGGGGGATGTCGAGCTGTCGGCACTCGTGCGCGTGGCCGAAGGAGAGGTTCGGGATTCCGGTGCCGCGGTGCCGCGTTACGCCTACTCGCTGGGGGCGGGCGTCGTGACCAGGCTGGGCACGGGGAGCGTGGACGAGCAGGACGTCTTCCTGGACCTTGGGTCAGGCGATGGCCAGATCGACGTCGAGGGTCGGGTGTTCGGCTCCCTGAGCGTCGGTAGCCGTCTCGGTCTTCGGATAGGCGTCCGGTACGGAGTTCAGCGTCCTCTCAGCCTCCTGAGGCGCGTCGCACCTCCTGAGCAGGTGACGCCTCCGATCGGGTCTCTGCGTGCGGTTCGCTGGAGCCCCGCAGCGTACATGGGGGTCGAGATCGAACCCCAGTGGGCCCTTGCGGAGGGTCTTTCCGTATTCGGGACCTACCGTATGTATTCCAAGGGCACGGATGGCTACGAGGTTCTCGGCGATACACCTGCCGGTGGCATCCCCGTTGATATCACCGACCTCGAACGTGAGAGTGGCGTCGGGCTGCACCAGGCCGGCCTCGGGGTGCGCTACTCAACGGTTGCGCGCTGGCTACGCGGTGCCGCGGGGAGTCCTATGGAACTCCATATGCGGGTGCTGTTTCCGGTTTCCGGGAGCGGAGGGCAGACCCCTGTCGCGACCAGCGTGGAGATGGGTATCAGGCTCTACCGGGGCCTCTGGGGCAGGTAGTCTCGCACAGCGGCGGACCCCGCGGGCAGCACTTTCTACGTGAGCCTCAGTAACTCGCGGGCGTGCTGGCGGGACGTGGGCGACTCTGGGTCGCCGCCCAGCATCCGCGCGATCTCTTCCACTCTTGCATCTGCCGTCAGGGGTCGGACTGACGTCACCGTGCCGTTCGCACCCTGCTCCTTCTCCACCAAAAGATGCGTGTTCGCTCTGGACGCCACCTGCGCGAGGTGCGTCACGACGAAGACCTGATGTCGCTCCGCCACCTCGGCGAGCTTCAAAGCAACGGCAGAGGCGACGACGCCGCCGATGCCGGCATCAATCTCGTCGAACACCAACACCGGCACACGGTCGACGTCAGCCAGGGTGGACTTGAGCGCGAGCATCACCCGGGAGAGTTCTCCTCCGCTCCCTATGCGCGCTAATGGCTGCGGCTCAAAGCCTGGGTTCGGGGATACGAGGAACTCGACCCCCTCGGCTCCGCCAGCGCCGACTTCCCCATGCGCCCTCAACGCGACGTCGAACACCGCGCCGGGCAAACCCAAGGCAGGCAACGTGCTGGCGATTGCCGCGCCCAGGCGGGCGGCGGCATCGCGTCGCTTGGAGGAAAGCGCCCCAGCGGCCGATTTGAGTTCCGCCCCAGCCGTGTCCATGCGCTGACTGAGCACAATGATGTCATGATCGGACTCATCGAGGTCGGACAGTTCGGACCGCACGCGCTGAGCGGTCTCGAGCACATCTGCCAAGTCAGGACCATATTTGCGCTTCATGCGGAACATCATGTCGAGGCGTCGGTGCACCTCGGCCAGACGCCGTGGGTCGTGATCGATCGACTCCGCGTAGTCACCCATGCGCCGCCCCACATCCGATACCGTGATCGAGGCTTCGCTGAGGGACTCGACCTGTTCGGACAGGGCCGGGTCGAAATCGGCAAGCCGCTCGAGCCGCTTCTTCGCGGCCGCCATCCGGTCCGCCACGGAATCGTCCGCTCCGTAGAGAATGTCATGGACCTCTGACGCGCCCCGCGTGAGTTCCTCAGAATGTTCATGCCTTCCAGCCTCGGACTGGAGTGCGTCGTCCTCTCCCGGCTGCAACGCTGCCGCGTCGATCTCGGAGAGCTGAAAGCGAAGAAAATCTGCCCGACTCTCGATTTCCCGACGGCGCTCCTCTCGGTTGTCGAGGTCCTGGCGCAGGGACTGAAGCTCTGCGTATAACGCGCTCACCAAACGCGCTTCTTCTACCGCACCAGCGAACGCATCAAGGATTCGTCTCTGGTCTGCGGGGCGCAAAAGGGTCTGATGTTCATGCTGGCCGTGCAGGTCCACGAGGGCAGCGCCCAGGTTCCCCACCACCCCAGCCGTGGCGGCCGATCCATTGACCCACGATCGATTGCGACCCTCTGCGGCCACTTCTCGGCGCAGAATCATGAGGCCGTCCTCCGGTCGAAACCCCAGCTCCTCGAGTTCGGCAGCCACACGCGGTTCCGCAGAAACATCGAACACCGCCTCGACCGTTGCTCTGGCCGCGCCGGTGCGCACGACGCTGGACGACGCCCGCTCCCCGAGCAGCAATGACAGGGCACCCACAATGATTGACTTCCCTGCACCGGTCTCGCCGGTGAGGGCGTTGAGGCCGGGACCCAACACGAGTGTCAGGTCCTCGACCACGGCGTAGTCACGAATGCGGAGTTCGACGAGCATGACCGGCAAGGTACGAGGAAGTAGCGGGTCGACTCAATGGGGCTTTGGGTCGCGGCGTCCTGGTCGTGGAGTCCTGAGTGAAGCTCTGTGAGCCCAAGCCTCCGTCAGGCGCGCTCGGGTGGGCTCGCCGCCCAGTTGAGTTTCGTACGCATCGTTTCAAAGAACGTCTGCCCCGAGAGCCGGACGAGGGGCACCGTGTGGGGGCCTCTCGCCACGATGACGCTCTCCTGCGCGTGGAGCGCGCGCTCGACCTGCCCGTCCACGGTAACCTGGAGGTCGTGGTGAGGGTCCATGGTACGGACCATAATCTCTTCCGAAGCGGGCACCACGAGGGGGCGTACGGTCAAAGAGTGCGGGCAGATGGCCGTGACCACGATGCATTCCACATCGGGTGCGATGATCGGCCCGCCTGCGGAAAGTGAGTATGCGGTTGAGCCGGTGGGCGTGGTGAGAATCACGCCATCCGCTGAGATACTGCCAATTTCTTCGTGACCACCCGCGCGCCCCACGCTGAGGTTGAGGGCGGACACCCGAGCCGCGCCGACTGTGTGGACCACGATGTCATTCAGCGCCTGGAAGGGCCCTGCGACAACTCCGTCGGGGCCCATCACCGTCGCCTGGAGCGTGAACCTTCGGTCGAGATGGGCCTCGCCCAACAGAATCTGCTCGAGACCTGCCTCCAGTAGCTTTCCCGGGGTTGCCGTGAGAAAGCCAAGGCGTCCCAGGTTCACTCCGAAGACCGGCGTCCCCGAAGACATACCCAGTCGGGCCGCCCGCAGCATGGTGCCGTCCCCGCCCAGGGAGAGAAGGAGATCCACGGAATTGGCGTTCACGTCGAGCACGTTCGAGCCCGCTGGGGCTTCCTCTGCACCGGCCTCAAACGCAAGCGCAACACCGTGTGCCCTACAAAATTCCACCAGGCGCTCCACCACGGCCGCCACGTCATGACTGCGCCGCCGCAGGACGACCCCAATAGTGCGCACGGGGGTCGACAGCATGGGCACGCCGGCGTGGGTCATCAGGTGAGCGCCGCCGCAGTCGCACCCATGAGTTTATGAATTCTATTCGCGATGCCGTTCGCATCGAGACCGATTTCGTTCAGCAGCTCCGCACGGGTACCGTGGGCAATGAAGTCGTCCGGGATTCCCATCGCCGCGACCCGAGGAGGCGAGTCGAGGTCGAGGTCGTTGATCTCTCGGGCCATGAACGACCCAAATCCGTTCGTGACCTGCCCTTCCTCGACGGTGATGACGAGCGGATGGTTTTGCACCGTCTCCACGAAGACCTCACGATCGTAGGGCTTCAAGAAGCGGCAGTTGACCACTGTGCAAAACACGCCATCGGCCTGAAGTGCGTCCGCGGCCTTCATGGATGCATCGACCATGGTTCCGACCGCCAATATCACGCAGTCACCACCCCTCCGGAGGACCTCCCACGTGTTCGCGGTCAGGGGCGGAATCTCGGAGAGGTGCGGCACTGCAGCTGGCACCGCATCACGCGGCCAGCGCACGCTCCATGGGCCATCGTTCTGTTCGGTCGCGAGCCGCAAGAGGGCCAGCATTTCAGCACCGTCCTTCGGCGCCGTGACGGTCATGCCCGGGATACAAAGCATGTAGGCGATGTCGAGCGTGCCATGGTGCGTGGGCCCGTCCTCACCCGCGATGCCGGCGCGATCCATTCCAAAGATCACAGGCAATCCTTGCAGCGCGACGTCATGAACGATGTTGTCGAACGCCCGCTGTAGGAAGGTCGAATAGATCGCGATGATCGGTTTGACGCCCTGAGTCGCCATTCCAGCGGCGAACGTCACCGCGTGACCCTCCGCGATACCTACATCGAAGTAACGGTCCGGGTGGGCTTCAGAGAACATGTCCGTCGAGGTGCCGTCTGGCATGGCTGCCGTAATTGCGATCACCCGCGGGTCAGCGTCCGCCAACTCAATAAGCCCCTTACCAAACACTTTCTGATAACGTGGAAGCCCAGATGGCTTGTCGGCCCCTTTCCCCTTACCCGTCACCTTGTCGAACGGGCCTTGGGCATGCCAGGTCCAGGGGTCCTTTTCCGCTCGAGCGAAGCCCTTCCCTTTCCGGGTGATGGCGTGAACCAAAATCGGGCCCGTCATGTCCCGCACGCGCCGGAACGTATCAACGAGCGCCTCCACGTCGTGCCCGTCAACCGGCCCTACATACCGAAAGCCCAATTCTTCAAAAATGAGGCCCGGCGTGAGCAGGTGTTTCACGCTCTCCAGGAGTCGGCCAGCGCCCTCTTCCATGGCCGGGCCAAGCGCAGTGGGTGTCCGGTGCAGGATCTCCTTCACCAGTCGCCGCGCCTTATTGTAGGACGGATTGGTGATCATGTTGGTGAGGTACTTGTTCATGGCCCCGACAGCTGGACCAATCGACATGTCGTTGTCGTTCAATACGACGATGAAGTCCCGTTTCGTGTGGCCTGCATTGTTCAGAGCCTCATAGGCAAGCCCGCACGTCATCGCGCCGTCCCCGATGATCGCCGCGACTTTGAAGTCCTCACCCGTCAGGTCACGTCCTACTGCGATACCCCACGCTGCGGACACAGACGTTGCGGCATGACCGGCACCGAAGGTGTCGTATTCGGACTCGTCGCGTCGGCAAAACGGTGCAAGGCCATTCCGAGTTCGAATTGTCGGAAGTTGCTCGTTGCGCCCGGTCAGGATCTTGTGGATATAGGCTTGATGCCCTGTGTCCCAGACCAGCTGGTCACGCGGCGTCTCGAAGACGTAGTGAAGCGCCACAGTGAGCTCCGCCACGCCAAGACTGGCACCAAAGTGGCCGCCTTTTTCCGACACGACGTCGATATGGCGCTCGCGGACTTCGTCCACGAACCCAGGGAGCTCATCTTGCCTCAGAAGCCGCAGATCTGCGGGATATTTGACCTGATCCAGCAAGGACACCGACCCTCTCCTTCTAGAATATTCCATGTGGAGGTAAAGATACCCGCACAGACCGTGCCGAACAGGTTGAGCGCAGTTTTCCTACCTGTCCCGCGCCACGATGTAGTGAGCCAGGGAGACAAGCGCTGGCGCCTCAATTCCGCCGTTGGTTAGGGCTGACAACGCCTCATGCACCAGCTCCTCGGCGCGGTGGCGCGCCTCCTCAAGTCCATACAGCGAAACGTAGGTGGATTTGTTGAGATCTGCGTCACTCGGGTTCTTACCCAACCTCTCAGCAGACTGCGTCCCATCCAGGATGTCGTCCGCAATCTGAAACGCGAGGCCGATCGCCTGCCCGTACTCGCGCAGGGCCTCGATGACGGGTGGGCTCGCGCCTGCGGCAGTCGCACCCACTTCGAGCGAGGCCGCAAGCAACGCTCCGGTCTTACGACGGTGGAGCCCATCAAGGGCGTCCGCGGCGAGTGCCTCATTCTCCCCAAGCAGGTCCAGCCATTGCCCCCCCACCATCCCCCCGGCCCCTGCGGCTTCCATCAAGCGCTGGGCCACTGTCGCTGCGCCCCCGTTGCCACACTCCAGACCCCTCGCCGCGCTGAGGGCCTGCAACGCAGCAGCCGGAATCAGCACGGCGCCAGCACGCACGGCTAGCTCCTCGCCATGCTCTTGGTGCGTCGTCGGCCGTCCCCGCCGAAGTCTTGCGTCGTCCATGCATGGCAGGTCGTCGTGCATCAATGAATAAGCATGGATCAGCTCGAGCGCCGCGCCGAGGTCGTAGGCGGCCTCACGGGCCGTCCCCCCACAAGCCCTGTATGCTGTAACACACAGAATGGGACGCAATCGCTTCCCGCCGCTCATCACCCCGTGGCGGAGCGCCGCCGCCAGGTCGGGCTCCAGTGAGGGTTCCAGGCGCCCCACAGCCCGCTCAAGAGCGGCTTCGACCAGAAGGCCCTCGTCAGTCAGATAACGAGATAGAACGAAGTCGCTCACTCGTCGGTGACGTCCATGGAGCGCGTATCACCGTTGGCCAACAACTCCTCGACGCGAAGTTCTGTCTCCGCGAGTACGCGCTCGGCGCCCTTCACGTGCCCAACGCCCTCCTCGAATAGCGTCAGCGCCTCCTCCAACGCCACCTCATCTGATTCGAGGCGGGCGAGGATCTCCTCCAGTCGCTTTAGGCGCTGCTCTAGGGCGATGGGTGGGTCCACTGCGTCCTTCCCAGCTTTTGCTTTGGTCACTAGGTGCCTTCCTTGAGGTCCAACGTCTCGCAAGATAGTTCGCCGTCACTGACACGAAGTAGAAATCGGTCCCCCACCGTGAAGTCGCCAACCGCACGAAGCACCGCGCCGTCCTCCGTGCGTGCCACTGAGTAGCCTCGCCCAAGAGTCGCGAGCGGCGAAAGTGCATCCAATCTTCCCCCAACGGCGGCCAGCGATTGCCGGCGCCGGTCGAGAATGCCCCTGACTTCGCGTTCTAGGCGCGCACCACCTCGGTCCACCGTCTGTCGCATCGGGCCGGTGCGCCGCTCGAGTCCTCGCCTCAGTCCGAAAAGCACCTGGCTCATCGCGTCACGCCTACGGCGAACCGTGCCGCGAAGGCCGCGTGCAAGCCGGTCGGGCATGCGCACGAGGCCGGCGAGCAGGACCGCTGCGTCGGGGACCACTGCTTCTGCCGCGGCGGACGGCGTGGGCGCCCGCAAGTCCGCCACGAGGTCGGCGATGGTCACGTCGACTTCGTGCCCAACTCCGGACACGACGGGAACAGGACAGGCCGCGATCGCACGCGCGACAGGCTCTTCGTTGAAGGCCCACAGGTCCTCGACGGAGCCGCCCCCGCGGCTCACGATCACGACATCCGGTGACTCTGTCTCCACCAAGTGATTGATGGCCCGCGCGATCTCAGTGGCGGCACCCTCGCCCTGGACGCGGGTGCCACTCAACACCACCCGCACCCAAGGTGCTCGCCTGCCCAGGACAGACACGATATCCCGGAAAGCTGCTCCGGTGGGAGAGGTGACCACACCGACCACGGCTGGGTAGCGTGGCAGGGGGCGCTTCCGCGCCGCGTCGAGCAGCCCCTCGGCCTCGAGTCGGGACCTGAGCTTTTCAAAGGCCAGTCGCCACAGTCCTTCGGCGCCTTCGGCTTCAAGCCGCGACACAACAAATTGATACTCGCCTCGGGCCTCGTAGAGGGTGAGTGCACCGAGGGAGCGCACGCGCATCCCCTCCACCGGGTCGGTCGGGAGTTGTTGCGCCTCGCGTGCAAACATGACGCATCGGAGCTGGGCCCGATCGTCCTTCAACGAGAAGTAACAGTGCCCCGCTCTCGACCGAGTCCACTGCCCCACCTCGCCCCCGATCCACAGCGGCTCGACGCTGTTTTCTAAGAGTGACCGGACCGCTCGGTTGACCTGAGATACGGACCACACGCGCGGCTCATCTACTGCCGGTGCGCTCGACGCGGGCGGCTCGGGCGAATCGGCGCCCTGCGAGGCTGGTTCGTCCTCCGGTCCGTCGAAGAGATCCAGGCTCAGGTCCTCGGTCACCGCGGTTCGCCTACCGCGCTGTGGCCAGACGTGCCGACTTGACCGTGTTGCTCAGGAGCATTGTGATGGTCATGGGGCCTACACCACCCGGCACTGGAGAAATGGCCCCAGCGATCTTTTCGACTTCATCGAACAGAACGTCGCCACACACCCGGTACCCCTTTTCGCTGTCGGGATCGTCCACACGGTTGGTGCCGACATCGATCACTACCGTGCCGGGCGTCACCATATCGGCGGTGACCATTTCCGGTCGGCCCATTGCGACCACCAGAATGTCCGCGGTTCGCGTCACCGCACCTAAATCCGGAGTCCGCGAGTGACATACGGTCACAGTCGCGTTGCCACCCGGTGCTTTGCGAATGAGCAAGGACGCCAGCGGGCGACCCACGATGTTCGAACGTCCGACCACGACGACATGCTTTCCTGCCGGATCGTGTCCGCTACGAACGAGCATCTCTACGACCCCAGCGGGCGTGCAGGGAGCAAAAAACTCGCCCGAGTCCGTCGCGAGCCGCCCTACGCTCATCGGATGGAAGCCATCGACGTCTTTGAGCGGATCGATCGACTCAATGACCAATCCTTCGTCGATGTGATCGGGCACCGGAAGCTGCACGAGAATCCCGTGGATCGCGGGATCGGCGTTGAGCCCCGCGACGACGCCGAGGAGTTCGTCCTGACTGGTGTCGATCGGCAGCGTGATTTGGCGGGAGTAGATACCCATAGCCGCTGCGGCCTTGTTCTTCATCCCCACGTACATCTGGGAGGCCGGGTTCTCTCCAACTAAAACCGTGGCGAGGCCGGGCGTCACCCCTGTCTCTGCGACCAGCTTAGCGACCTCACCCGAGAGCTCAGAGCGAATGTCGGCTGCGATGTCCTTCCCAGAGATGATTTGAGCACTCATACAGTCGTCCGAAGCGGCGGTTTGAATTGGGCAAGAGACAGCAAACTAACACCTTCGCGGCGCCTTGGGAGCGACAGTTGAGGGAACCACTACCTCGCGAAGTCTACCGTGCGCGTCTCCCGAATGACGACGACTTTAATTTGCCCTGGGTACTGTAGCTCGCTTTCGATTCGCCGCGCGACAGCCTCAGATATTTGAGCCATATCTCCGTCACTCACCTTCGTCGGCTCGACCATCACCCGCAGTTCTCTGCCGGCCTGAATCGCGAAACAGCGCTCCACTCCGGGGTGCTCCATCGCGAGATCTTCGAGCTTCTCAAGCCGCTTCACGTACCCCTCTATCATCTCTCGACGGGCGCCCGGCCGCGACCCACTGATGGCGTCTGCAGCGGACACCAAGAAGGTCTCTGCAAAATAGTGTGGTTCTTCATCGTGGTGCGCCTTGATCGCGTTCAGCACCACTTCGTGTTCGTCGTGCTTCTTGCACAAGCGATACCCGAGCTCGACATGTGTGCCCTCGTGCTCATGGGTCATCCCCTTGCCCACGTCGTGCAGGATCGCGGCCCGTTTGGTGACCTGTACATCCAGGCCCATTTCCGCCGCCATGTTCGCCGCCAGCAGGGCGACTTCCCGAGCATGTTGGAGTTGGTTTTGTCCGTAGGACGTGCGGAA
>ERZ890510.333-NODE-333-length-38525-cov-21.836782_pt1 | contig 38525 bp, 40 predicted proteins | sample MGYA00521265_ERZ890510 | MGnify/ENA primary metagenome ERZ890510 (study PRJEB32303, sample SAMEA104408624) | aquatic metagenome | biome: Brackish water; feature: Chemocline; material: water | place: Baltic Sea | collected 2014-10-26T21:54:00 | depth 110 m ... | reverse complement strand
TAATGACGTCCTTAGCCCTGGCCGATGAGTGCGTTGTAGTCGGTTGAACTGAGCAAATCGTCGATTTGTTGTGGCACATCTGGCTCAAGCTCAACCAGCCAACCCTCAAAGTAGGGAGACGAATTTACGAGCTCTGGGTTTGCTTCAAGCTCGGTGTTTATTGCCACAACAGTACCGTCGATGGGCACGAATAGGTCACTCACACTCTTGGTCGATTCAACCTCACCGCACGAGCTTCCGGCTTTCAATTCCGCGCCAATGGCCGGAAGAGCGACGTACACAATGTCCCCGAGCGAGTCCTGGGCGTAATCGGTGATGCCGAACACTGCGTTGCCGCTGTCATTGAGACGCAGCCATTCATGGTCTGAGGTGTACGACAATTCATCTGGAGTCATGGTTGCAGCCTATCCGTTAGGGTGTTGCGCTTGTAGCAATTCGCGAGTGTGAACAAAATACCGCACGCCCGTCCACCAGTAGAGATACGTCCCCCACAGGGCAAAGCCCCACCCGGCGCAAGCCATCACGGTGCCCGTCGTGGAATCCAGTCCGCCCAGCAGAATCAGAGGGAATCCCCACAGAAGTGCGAATGTAGCCGCCTTCCCCACATAGGTCACCGGAAGCGCTGAAATCCCGAGCGAGCGTAATGACGGGATCAGGGCCAGCAAAACTAGATCCCGGAAAGCAATCACGATGACTAACCACCACGGAATCAAACTGGCAAGGGCTAGCCCGACTAAAGTCGCTGCGATGTAGAGACGATCCACGAGCGGATCAAGTAGGACTCCCAGCCTGCTCACCTGGTTCAATTTCCTGGCCAAGTAACCGTCAACCCAGTCGGTCGCACCCGCTATAACCAGTACGCACAGGGCCCCGAAATAGTTTTCGGCGTGTAGAAGCAGATAGAAAAAAGCAGGGATGCCCAGGAGTCGCAGGAGACTCACGGCATTTGGGAGGGTCCAGGGCCGCCACGGCGTCATGATTGTGACTCGGTCGATCTCGGCCTGTGTGTACCTTTGACAATCATAATCACCGCGAGCATCACAAAAAGCGCCAGCAGTACACCGGCGGCGATCGCACACTCCAGCGCCCAGCTGTCGGCATCTGGATAGCTGACTTCAGCGTCCAGCAACAATTTCGTGATCGACGGGTCAGGATTCCCAAATCCAATGATGAGGGTCGAATTGGCGACGGCTCCGACATCAAATGCGACCGATTCACCGCTTGTAGCATCGGAGAAACCCGCCTCTTTGTCTACTTTTAACCACGGTTGTCCCACGGCGCTGCGATTTATTGACCAGGTCTGCGAATCCAAGGTGATTAGGCAGCTGTCAAATCCCAAAAGCGCCGCATCGACATCCTCGCGCGGTAGCACAACCGCATTTATTGTGACCTGCGGCTGCGTCGAAATCCGTAATTCCTGCTGCGGTCCGGGCAGGAGTGCCAATTGTTCTGGCAGGACAACCTCAATCCGATCCAAATCTATGACGGCGGTTGCACAAGATGCTAATTCGGCCGATTCGATACGAGGGCCCTGAGCCGTTACTGCTTTACCGGATCCAAAGTATGCGTAAAGACCCGCGGCTATCCCACACAGCCCCAAAGCCAAGATCAAGATGAGGGCAAGGGAAAACACCATAAGCACTCTACGCAACACTCTCACCCACAGAGCCTTTCCTTGGTACCACACGTCAAAACCTGATTGTCCCATCATAGATAGACACCGTGGAAATATTTGGGACCTCAGAGACTTAGGCTAGGTCCGTGATTGATCGCACATTACTTATAACAATCAGTGGAATTGACGCTCCTGGAGTTACGAGTGAAATATTTGAAGCCGTAGCGCCAGCCCCTGTGGTGGTGGTGGACATGGAACAACTGGTAGTGCGTGGCCATCTCACTCTTGCGATCGCACTCGAACTCGATGCCAGCGTCACTGACTCGGATGCGCCCGGCGAACTTGATCAAGTCCGTAGAAGGGTCAGGATCGCCGCTAGTGCTCGAAATATGGAAGTCACGACCCGTCCAGGAGTGACACTCGAAATCGATCTTTCGCGTGAAAAATTTCAGGTGATTGTGATGGGATCTCCGTTGTACCCGGAGTGCATCAACATTGTGACCTCGACGATCGCCCAACATGGTGGCAACTTGGATCGAATTCACAGGATCGCTGACTATCCCGTGACGGCGATTCGGTTTGAGGGTTCCGGCGTGGATCACCAAACCTTGCGTCGCCCATTAGCCGAAGTCTCAGTTCGCTGCCAGGTGGATATCTCAGTTCAAGACGTAGCGCTGGAGTCACGCGGACAGTATCTCGTTGTGATGGATGTTGATTCCACGTTGATCCAAGACGAAGTGATTGACCTTTTGGGTGAACTGGCCGGTGTTGGCCCGGCTGTGAGTGAGATCACCGCTGCCGCGATGGGTGGGGAACTCGATTTCAGCGAGGCACTACAAGCGCGCGTGTCGCTACTGGCAGGGGCGCCAGCAACTTTGATCGAACAAGCTCGAGAATTGATATCGTTGACACCGGGTGCACGTAGCCTGTGTCGAACCCTCAATCGTCTCGGTTACCAGATTGTTTTGGTATCAGGTGGTTTCACCAATGTGATGGCGCCGATTGCACATGAGTTAGGCGTGAGCGCCTTTCGTGCCAACACGTTGGAGGTCGTTGACGGGGTGATTACTGGAAATTTGCTGGGACCCATCGTGGATCGCGAAGGCAAACGCCAGGCGCTGATGCATTTTGCCCAAGAGTTCAACATTCCCAATCGGCGCACGATCGCGATTGGTGATGGCGCAAACGACATCGACATGATTTCCGAGGCCGGCTTAGGCGTGGCTTTCAATGCTAAAAAGGTACTGCGTGACAGTGCGGACACTACGGTAAATGTGCCCTATTTAGATACTGTCCTGTACTTGTTGGGGATCACGCGGGACGAGATACTCAGATCAGATCGCGAAAGTAAACACTAGGCGCCTTGTGAATGCATGCCACCATCAACATGCAGTATTTCACCACTCGTGGCAGGTAGCCAGTCTGAGAGCAGCACAACACATGCTTGAGCGGCGGCTGTCGGGTCCGTGACATCCCACCCCAGGGGCGCGCGTTGCTCCCACAAGTTTTCGAATTCTTCAAAACCGGGAATACTTTTCGCGGCCATGGTCCGGATCGGGCCCGCAGCCACCAAATTAACGCGAACACCCAGTGGACCCAAGTCCCGGGCTAAATATCGCGAGGTACTCTCGAGCGCCGCTTTAGCTACGCCCATCCAGTCGTAGGTGGGCCATGCAACTTTTGCATCGAAATCTAAACCGACCACCGACGATCCGGGCACCAATAGATCCCGACACGCCACCGCTAAGGACTTAAATGAGAACGTCGAAATTTGGATTGCGGTCCCCACATCTTCCCACGTTGTATTGAGAAAGTTTCCACCCAGCGCAGTCTCTGGCGCAAATCCAATCGAGTGTAGAACTCCGTCCAGATGCGGAAGGTGCTCACCCACGCGGGCAGCTAATGCGTCGAGATCTTCTTGGGAGGTCACGTCAAGTTCCACGATCGAAACTTCTTTTGGCAGACGCGTTGCACTTCGTTTTGTGAGCGACATGGCGCGCCCAAAGGAGGTCAAGATGACGTTGGCGCCTTGCTCCTGGGCCAGCCTGGCCACATGAAAGGCAATGGATTGGTCGGTGAGGACCCCTGTAATCAGCACATTTTTATCTTTTAGCAGCATTGCATCCTCCCTAGTGTCCCATTCCAAGACCGCCGTCAACGGGAATGACTGCACCAGAAATATACGCGCCGGCATCCGAGACGAGGAACTCAATGACCCGAGCAACTTCGCTTGGCTGACCGTAACGCGCCGCTGGAATAGTTCCCAAAATTGCGGCCTTAGTGCTCTCGTCGAGAGCCGCTGTCATGTCAGTGTCAATAAATCCTGGCGCAATCACATTAATCGTGATTCCCCTGCTGCCGACTTCGCGGGTCAGCGAACGAGCGGCGCCTACGAGCCCAGCTTTAGAAGCCGCGTAGTTGACCTGGCCAGCACTTCCGAGTAAACCCACAACAGAGGACATAAAAACAATCCGACCATTTCGTGCCTTGATCATCGGGCGCAGAACCCGACGTGCGAGTCGGATGGAGCCGACCAGATTGGTAGCAATAGTTTCTTCAAGATCTTGATCTTCCATGCGCATCAGCAGGGAGTCTCGAGTAATACCCGCATTGGCAATCAGGATTGAGATCGGGCCATAGCTTTCCTCTACTTCTGTTATGGCCCTTTCAATTGATTCAGCATCGCCCACGTCGATAGCGACGCTAGGGACATCGGGGATTTCGCTGGCTTGACCTGAGCGTGAGCCGATCACTACCCGATGACCAGCGTCAGCCAATGCCTGGGCGGTTGCGGCTCCGATCCCTCGGTTACCGCCGGTAATGAAGGCCAATCCTTGTTTCTCGCTCACTGGTCCTCGAGTCGATAACCCACACGAACTGTGACCTGGAAATGATCAACCCCATTTTCGCGCACATATCCTCGAATTTGATCCACCTCGAACCAATCTACGTGCTTGTGGATTTCCCCGGCCCGCTTAACGGCATTACGAACAGCGGCGTCAATTGATTCAGGCGAAGTGCCCACCAATGTGGCGATCGCGTAACTGCGGTCAGTCATGAGGCTCCTTAGATCAGATCGCGCATGTTGGCTAGTGGGCTTAGGCTAGCGGCATGGCACCTGAGGTTTACACCATCACGGCGACTAACCGTGCGCTGAGCATCGAACAGTCCGGGCGAACCAGAAGATACCTCATTTCAATGGGGATCCGGACTGGCTGTGTTTTGGCTGCGATTGTTGTCCCTGGGTGGCCTAAGTGGCTATTTATCGCCGGGGCCGTTGTCTTACCCTACCTAGCGGTGGTGATCGCGAATGCGGGCCGGGAAAACGATGAACCGGGTGCGTTGGGTGTTACTCCATTGGCATTGCCAACTGCCGCCTCTGCCCGGGAAGTCTACCGGGGCACTGCTCGTTCGCTAGGACAGTAAGCATCCCTTACTGTTGACGAAGTCCGATGCTAGTTGTGCTTTCTGCCGACAAATCTCACCTTCCTTCAACTACCGTCCACGGTCCACATTGTCACTCGGTAGCGTTCTTGTGGAACAGCAACCCAGTCGGTTTTCATCGTTGAATCGATTATGGAATTGATCGTGGATTAGGCTGCAGTGTGCTTGCTCTTATGAAAACCCGCCGATGGTTGAGTTTTACGGCACTGGTTGTGCTCGCCATTATTGGCTTTGGGTTGCTGAGCCGCTGGCAGTGGGATCGAGCTGATGAGCGCCGAACCGAGCGCATTGCAATTGCCCAAGCACAGGTCCTGGAGCGGGTGGATTCAGTAACCGATCTTGGCGAGTTCACCCGAGTACAGATTTCCGGCACATTTGTAAATGAGTTAACGCAGTTGGTTCGTCAGCGGCCACTCGATGGTGGGAATGGCTATTGGGTGATGACTCCCTTAAACGTCCAATCCCCGGGTCAGACTGGGCTTCAGACCTGGGTGCTGCGTGGTTGGCTTGGAGCCTCAACAATCGCGACCCAGGCACCGTTGCCCCCGCCCGCTCCGCCCGGAGAAATTACAGTCACCGGAGCGATCCGAAACTTTGAAGCACCGCTGGACGAGGTCTACGGGCTGCCCGCCGGGGTTGTAGCAAAGATGTCCGAGGAGGAACTTAATCCCACGGTTGGCAATGCGACGGTCGACAATCGAGTTGTGCAATTGATCTCTCTGAGTCCAGGTCAAGACGAATTGGTGATCGTCCCGCTACCGCAGATTGATGAGGGACAGAATATTTCCTACGCGGTGCAGTGGATTCTTTTCGCTCTTGTCGCCATGGTGGGCTGGTTCATTTTCTTGCGCAGGGAAGCCCGCACCCCTATCGAGTGAATTGGGTTTCATACAAATCCGAATACACTCCACCTTGGGTGAGTAACTCCGCATGCGTGCCACGTTGCACAATCGCCCCATCCACGACAACGAGAATCTGATTCGCCTCCCGGATAGTGGACAGCCGGTGCGCGATTACCACAGAAGTGCGACCACTCAAAGCGTTGTCTAACGCCTGGTGAACCGCGCGTTCGCTCTCGCTATCCAAGTGGGCCGTGGCTTCATCGAGGATCACTACTCGAGGGGATTTAAGAAGCAGACGCGCCAAAGCAATCCTTTGCTTTTCTCCGCCAGAAAGACGGTATCCCCGGTCCCCCACAACGGTGTCTAAGCGGTCAGGCAGTGCCGAGATCATGCTCCAGATTTGCGCGTCCACACACGCTTGCTCCACCTGCTTGGCGGTTGCATCTGGCCTGGCATAGAGCAGGTTTGCACCGATCGTGTCGTGGAACAGATGCGAATCTTGGGTAACAACGCCGAGGGCATCGCGCAGTGAGTGGAAACTGACATCCTTCACGTCGGCCTCACCAATGCGAATCGAGCCGCTCGTTGGATCGTAGAGCCGGGCGAGCAGAGCCGTAATTGTCGTCTTACCGGCACCTGATGGACCCACCAGAGCGGTCAGGGTTCCAGGGGCTACCTCGAAGCTGACGTCCCGCAAAACCGGTTCCTCTCCCCCAGCGGAGTCGGGCCTAGCGATAGATTCGAGTGAAGCAAGGCTCACTTCGCTAGCTTTGGGGTAGGTGAAGTCAACGTGATCAAATGACACCGAAAGCGGACCATCCGGGAGTTGCCCTGCCTGCTGCGATTCGATTACCAGCGGCTGCAAATCTAACACCTCAAAGACGCGATCAAATGACACCAGGGCGGTCATTACGTCCACTCGAACATTTGAAATCGCAGTGAGTGGTCCATACAGCTGTGCCAGTAGACCTACCAAGGCCAACAGGGTTCCCAATGAAATTGCACCGGTAATCACCAAGTTGCCGCCAAGACCATAGGTTAGTGCCGTCGCCAAGGCTGCCACCAAAGTCAATGCCGTGAAAAACCAACGGTTCGCCATCGCAATTCGAATGCCCGTGTCGCGCACAACTTTTGCTCGGTCACTAAAAACTTGGGACTCTTCTTTAGGACGGCCAAAGAGCTTAACTAGAAGAGCACCCGCCACGTTAAATCTTTCCGTCATTTGATTACTCATTGCCGCGTTGACGGTCATCTGCTCCCGCGTCATTGCCTGCAATCGACGACCCATGTAGCGTGCCGGCAGTAAGAAAAGAGGCACAATGACTAGGGACGCTAGTGTGATTTGCCACGAGAGTACGAACATGGTGATCAAAACGATTACGAGAGAAATCATATTCCCCAACACTCCCCCGAGCGTTGACGTGAACGCCTGCTGAGCGCCGATTACGTCGTTATTGAGCCGCGAGATCAGTGCGCCTGTTTGCGCACGCGTAAAAAAAGCGATGCTTTGGCCCTGCACATGATCGTATACTTCATTGCGTAAATCAAAAATCAAACCTTCACCAATGCGTGTTGAGAAATAGCGGCTCACCACCCCGAGCGCTGCATCTGCGATCGCCAACATCGCAATGAAAATGGCCGTCCAAGTCACGAGCGATGCATCACCCGGCGTTATTCCTTGGTCAATAATCCGGCGAAACAGGAGGGGCTGCGCAACACTCAACAGTGATGCGAAAACTAATGTGGTGAGAAACAATGCAATCAAAGCTTTGTACGGCCTTGCGTAGCCTAAAATTCGGGCCACAGTCTTACGACTAATTTTGTTTTCCTTAACCGAAGGATCTCGGGTCAAAGAGCGATACATGAGCCAGGCATTTTCCATCGACACGTGTAATTTCTCCGAACTGGTAATTACTGCTGTGACATGAGTGTGTGCAGCTGTCGCAACCGTTTGGACTGGGCCCTTCGTTCGGCAACCCAAGGTTCCTCGCCGTAGGCGATCCGAGCCAATAGCATTTTAGTGTCAATCAGCGTCTCCGGCAGGATGGACCGTAGTGGCGAACACAATTGCTCAAGGCCGCTACCAAGATGATCACTGATCTGTGTGATCAGACCCAATTCCAGCGCCTCGGCGGCAGGGATCATTCGACCGCTGCCAATAAGCTCAAGGCTTTTGTGGTAGCCGAGAATCTCCGTGAACCTGACAGTTCCACCAAGATCGGGGATCAGCCCATACTGGCTTTCCTTGAGCGCAAATTCGGTGTTGGGCTCCGCGATAGTGAAATCACATGCCAGGGCAAGTTGAAATCCAGCCCCGATCGCGTGGCCCTGAACCAGTGCAATACTGATTTGGGGTAGGTCCCGTAGTACCCGGAAGAAGCGTTGATAGTGGGCGATCGTGTCGTCCAGTTCAGCATCACTACGGGTGGCTAAGTCAATAAAGGATGGTTGACCGGGGATACCCTCGGGCGTGAACATCGCGCGGTCCAGACCAGCGGAAAAGGACTTCCCGTTGCCTCGTAAAACAATAAATCGAGCGGCGCTGGGAATCCCTTGGCTGATTTCATACAGTTCGTCCCAGGTCGCTGGGGTCTGCGCATTGCGCCGCTCAGGGTCGTTGAGGGTAATGTTAAACAGATCGCCAGAAAGCTCAGTCAGGATTTCCATGTACCTAGGCTAACTCAATAAGCTCAATGTAATCCTGGCTCCACAAGTCTTCGTCCCCATCAGGGAGGATGAGCACCCTTTCGGGGTTGAGCGCCCGAACTGCTCCCGGATCGTGTGTTACCAGAACCACAGCCCCTTCGTACAGGGCAAGCGCATTGAGAACTTCCGCTCGGCTGGCGGGGTCGAGGTTGTTTGTCGGCTCATCCAACAACAGCACGTTTGCGCCCGAAACCACCAGGCAGGCCAACGCCAGACGAGTCTTTTCCCCACCCGAGAGCACGCCCGTGGGCTTGTGCACGGCATCTCCTTGGAAGAGGAATGAACCAAGGACAGTGCGCTGCTGCGTGTCATTGAGGTGCGAACCGGCCGAAGCCAAACTCTCCCAGACAGTTGCACCTGGATCCAGAGTCTCATGTTCCTGGGCGTAATACCCGACTATCGCGCCGTGTCCCAATTCACGTGAGCCCGTGTCGGGCTGATCCACCCCGGCGAGGATGCGCAACATTGTAGTTTTACCTGCCCCGTTGAGTCCCAGGATCACGACCTTGCTTCCGCGGTCAATCGCGAGGTCGACGTCGGTAAACACTTCCAGACTGCCGTAGCTTCGGGAGAGGTTCTCCGCCATGAGTGGCACCCGTCCGCACGGCTTGGGGGTTGGGAAGCGCAACTTTGCAACGTTGTCCTTTTTGAGTTCAGTCGCTGTATCAGCTAAAATTCGATCGGCACGCTTAAACATCGACTGCGCAGCTTTCGCTTTTGTCGCCTTTGCTCGCATTTTCTCCGCTTGTTTGCGCAGAGTATCCGCCTGGGATTGCGCGTTCCTACGTTCGCGTTTGCGGCGCTTCTCATCGGTTTCGCGAGCCAGGAGATACTTCTTCCAGCCCATTGAATACAGATCTATCTCCTGGCGGTTGGCGTCAAGGTGCCAAACCTTGTTCACCGTGTCTTCCAGCAATTCGGTGTCGTGGCTAATCACAATGAACCCACCCTCGTACGCGCCGAGATACTTGCGCAGCCAACGGATTGAGTCCGCATCAAGATGGTTAGTGGGTTCATCCAATAGAAGAACGTCAGCGTCGGAGAACAGAATCCGAGTGAGTTCAACGCGCCGACGCTGCCCACCGGAAAGGGTGCCCAGTGGTTGGCTCAAGATCCTTTCATCAAGGCCGATGCTTGCGGCAATAGTTGCCGCCTCTGATTCAGCCGTATAACCACCCAGCGACTCGAATTCATCAAGGGCCCGGTTGTAGCGTTCCCCAGATTTGTCAAACTCCTCGGCACTAATCCCTGGCATCGCCAATGCTTCGGCCGCTTTGGCCATCCGGAGCGAGACCGCGTCAAGCCCGCGGGCACTGAGCACTCGTGAACGAGCTAACTGATCAGGGTCTGCCGTTCGCGGGTCTTGTGGAAGGTAGCCCACCGTCCCCGTGGTCTTAATTCCGCCACTGGCCGGCGCGCTTTCGCCAGCCAGTACCCGACTCAAAGTCGTTTTCCCGGCCCCATTGCGGCCTACTAGACCAATCCGATCACCTTTATCCACCCTGAGCATGGGTGCCAAGAGAAGAAGTTCTGAACCAGCACGCAACTCAATTTCGGAAGCGGCAATCATGACCGCCCTAGTCTAGTCTGCGCGAGTTTTGGCTTAATCAGATGTTAAACCCTAGGGACTGAAGCATGTCTCGACCATCGTCTGTAATCTTGTCCGGTCCCCAAGGCGGCATCCACACCCAGTTGATCTTGAAGTCGGCCACTATCGGATCCAGAGCGCTTCGCGTTTGATCTTCGATCACGTCGGTGAGTGGACACGCCGCTGATGTGAGGGTCATATCGACCGTGGCGCTATTGTTCTCGTCCACGCTCACACCATAAACCAATCCGAGGTCCACGACATTTATACCCAATTCCGGGTCAATGACGTCCTTCATTGCTTCAATTACATCTTCGTCGGTTACGGCCATGATTACCTCATTTCAGTTGTTAGTTGGGCCTTTATTTGAGAGTCGGCTAGCGCCATCCACGAGATGAGTGCGCACTTGATCCGTGCCGGAAACTTCGACACGCCGATGAATGCAACGCCATCCTCGAGTAGGTCCTCATTGGGTTCGGATTGTCCTTTTGATCGCATCAATTCCATGAAGGCGGCCTGAATCGGCGCGGCTTGGTCTGGAGTTTTTCCATTGATGAGTTCGCTCATCACGCTGGCACTCGCCTGGGAAATTGAGCAACCCTGTCCACTGTAAGCCACGGCAAGGGTGCCATCAGCGTTTAGCCCAACGTCAACGGTTACTTCGTCGCCGCAGGTGGGATTAACCTGGTGGCTTTGACCAAGTGAGGCAACATCGAGATCTTTACCCCGAGGGTTTTTGTAGTGGTCGAGGATTATCTCCTGGTATAGATCGTCGCTCATGCGCTTACCCTAGGAGTTGCCCCAAAGAAATCTTGAGCCGCCTTGATTCCCAAAATTGCCTGGTCAATATCGCTCTGGTCGTTATACAAATAGGTGGAGATGCGGGTGGTTGCGGGGACATCAAAGCGACGACAAGTTGGCCAACAGCAGTGGTGACCCACCCGGACGGCAACCCCCTTTGAGTCCATTAAGTGCCCCACGTCATGCGGGTGGATTCCATCAACAACAAATGACACTGCAGATCCACGTTCGGCCATGTCTGTGGGTCCAATCACCCGGACGCCGTCCAATTTAGCAAGTTCGGCGAGTGTGTAGGCCGTCAATTCTCGTTCATGTTCGTACACGTTTTCCATGCCAAGATCCCTCAGGTATTCGCAGGCACGCGCCAAACCCACCGCTTGCGCGACCATGGGAACTCCCGCTTCAAATCTCTTGGGAGCTGGTGCAAACGTGCTGTGATCTATGTTGACCATCTCAATCATGGACCCACCAGTGAGAAATGGTGGCATGGAATTGAGTAGGTCAGACTTGCCCCAGAGGATTCCAATCCCAGTTGGTCCAAGCATTTTGTGTCCACTCCACGCAGCAAAATCCGCTCCCAGATCAGCTACGTTCACTGGCATGTGCGGAACCGACTGGCAAAGATCCACCATGCCGAGAGCACCCACAGCATGCGCCATTTCCATGATTTCACTTACCGGATTAATGGTGCCCAAAAGATTTGATTGGTGCACGATCGACACACACTTTGTGGTGGAGTCGATCACCCCAGGTTCGATGTTGAGCCGGCCCTCGTCGGTCACCGCGAACCAGCGAAGGCTTGCTCCCGTTTTCGCACACAGTTCTTGCCAAGGAATCAGATTGGCGTGGTGCTCCATTTCGCTCACTACGATTGAGTCCCCCGGTCCAATTACGAACCGTTGATCTACTTCAAGACCTTGGCGCGCTTTGTCGGTCGCATTGGAGAACGCATAGGCAACTAAATTGATCGCCTCTGTAGCATTTTTGGTGAAGACAATCTCTTCGGTCTCTGCGCCCACAAAGGTTGCTATTGTTGCGCGAGCACTTTCGTAGGCATCGGTGGCTTCTTCGGCCAAGGCATGTGCGCCCCGGTGTACTGCCGCATTCGAATTTTCGTAGAAGTGTCTCTCGGCATCCAGCACCTGAAAGGGCTTTTGGGAAGTCGCGCCACTATCCAGATACACCAACGGAACTCCCCGGACCGTACGCGAAAGGATCGGGAAATCCGCACGCACTCGCTCTACATCAAGCATTACGCACGCGCCGCTGCCGTGTAACTCTCGTAGCCGTCTGCTTCGAGAACCTCAGCGAGCTCAGGGCCTCCCGTTGCCACAATCTTCCCGTCAACAAACACGTGCACTACATCAGGCTCGATGTACCGCAGAATCCGTGTGTAGTGAGTGATGAGGAGAACTCCCGCGTCATTCTGATTCTTGAACCGATTGACGCCCTCGCTCACAACTTTGAGCGCATCAACATCAAGACCCGAGTCCGTTTCATCAAGGATCGCAATCTTTGGCTGCATCAGCCCCATTTGCAAAATCTCGTGGCGCTTCTTTTCACCGCCAGAGAAGCCTTCGTTTACGTTGCGACTGGAGAACGCCGGATCCATTTGTAGCCCAGCCATAGCTTCCTTCATGTCCTTGGTCCAGGTGCGTAGTTTTGGCGCCTCGCCTCTTAGCGCAGTGATCGAGGTGCGAAGGAAGTTTGACACGGACACCCCCGGAATCTCGACGGGATACTGCATGGCGAGAAATAGGCCCGCCCGGGCGCGTTCATCAACGCTCATGGCGAGTACATCTTCACCATCAAGATCAATCGCACCTGAAGTAACGGTGTACTTGGGGTGACCCGCGATGACATAAGCCAGGGTACTTTTTCCCGAGCCATTAGGACCCATGATTGCGTTGGTCTTGCCCGATTCCACGACGAGTGACACCCCGCGCAGAATCGGTGTTTCACCCTCGTCTGTGATGACGCTGGCATGCAGATCGGTAATTGTCAGCTTGCTCATTGAGTCGTGCCTTTCGTGAGGTAAATCGGGCTATTGGGATCGTGGGAATCTGCGGAAATGGAAAATCTCTTCACCGGCGTGATTGCTGGTAGCGAAGTGGGCGCGCCGGTGCGAACATCAAATGCCGAACCGTGCAACCAGCATTCGATCAGGCACCCGTCAACTTCACCCTCGGACAATGCAACGTCGGCATGCGAGCAGCGGTCCTCAATTGCGAACAATCCCTCAGGAGTGTTCACCACAACAATCAGGTCTTCGCCAACTTCGAATTGACGCGCCGTCCCTGGGGGAACATCAGACACGATGCCGATTTGGCGCCGATCACTCATGGTCAACAATTCCCAATTTTGACTCAATTCGATGCATCAGCGAAGCCCTCAAGTCTGGGTCATCAATTTTATTCAACACTTCAACAAAGAAGCCGCGAACGACCAGTTGACGAGCGATCGCCTCGGGAATACCGCGTGATTGCAAGTAAAACAATTGCTCATCATCAAAGCGACCGGTGGCGCTTGCATGCCCAGCGGAAACGACATCCCCTGTTTCTAATTCAAGATTGGGCACTGAGTCGGCACGCGGGCCATCCGTGAGCAATAAGTTTCGATTGAGTTCATACGTCTCGATCCCGGTTGCTTCCCGTCGAACAAGCACGTCGCCGATCCACACCGAGTGTGCCCCGTCGCCGCTAAGCGCACCCTTATAGATTACGTTACTCGTGCAATGGGGCTGGGTGTGATCAACAAGGATCCGGTGCTCTTGGAATTGGCGACCAGTCAGTAGGAAAGCGCCAAGCATTTGCGCTTTGCCGCCAGGGGCTCGATAAGTAACCATGGGAATCGTGCGAATAACTCCACCACCCAGAGTGATGGATAGCCCGAGAAAGTTTGCATCGCGCCCGACTTCGGTGAACCAATGTAGATGCTGTGTAACTGCAAGGTCCGCATCAATCACAGAAAGCATGGTGAGGTTCGCTTGATCTCCGACTATGGCAAGCATTGAGCCATTCACGTTTCCCGATGTGTCATGCATTAGTACTACTTGAGATTTGGAAAATGCACCAGCATGAACCTCAACGTGCAGGTAGTTATTCTCCCCAGCATTCTGAAGATTTACCACGATCGGCGTGGAATGAACCGATTCCTTAGCAATCGTGATCAATACGGCATGCGTTGCCTTTGCCCGCGCAATCGCACTGGGACGATCAGTTGGCATCCAAGTTTGGGATAGCCGAGAATCATTGATGTCAACAAACTCAACCGACGCATCATGTTCTCCTACGACGCCGACGCTACCCCACGCGGCAGGCTCAAAGAACTGAGCAAGCGCCTTGATGGGCGCGAAGCGCCACTCTTCCTCTCTACCGTGGGGTACGTCGAAATCGTCAATGTTGCGAGAAAAGGTTCGAGGTGCGAGATCTGTTGCCGGTGCGACCGCAGGAGCAGTCACCCAACAGCCCCTTCCATTTGGAGTTCGATCAGACGATTGAGTTCGATTGCGTACTCCATAGGCAATTCACGAGCAATCGGCTCAACAAAACCACGCACAATCATGGCCATTGCTTCATCTTCGTTCATACCACGCGACATGAGGTAGAACAGCTGTTCGGCACTCACCTTCGACACTGTTGCTTCATGACCCATCTGGACGTCGTCCTCACGTACATCTACATAGGGGTAGGTGTCTGAGCGACTAATGTCGTCAATCAGCAACGCGTCACACTTGACCGTGCTCTTGGAGTGATGTGCTCCTTCGATTACCTGAACCAATCCGCGGTAACTGGTGCGTCCGCCGCCACGCGCAACAGACTTGCTGATGATCGACGATGAAGTATGTGGTGCAGCATGAACCATTTTGGCACCGGCATCTTGATGTTGACCTGGTCCAGCCAATGCAACTGAAAGGGTCTCGCCCCGAGCGTGTTCACCGGTCATAACAACGGCTGGGTACTTCATGGTCACCTTGCTGCCAAGATTTCCGTCCACCCACTCCATGGTGGCACCCTCTTGGGCAACCGCTCGCTTCGTGACCAGGTTGTACACATTGGTCGACCAGTTTTGGATTGTGGTGTAACGACAACGACCACCTTTTTTCACAATGATCTCAACCACAGCGGAGTGGAGTGAGTCGCTGGAGTAAATGGGCGCAGTGCATCCCTCAACATAATGAACGTATGCATCCTCGTCGACAATGATCAACGTGCGCTCAAACTGACCCATGTTCTCGGTATTGATCCTGAAGTAGGCCTGCAATGGGATGTCTACCTTCACGCCCTTGGGGACATAGATAAACGATCCACCCGACCACACGGAAGTGTTTAACGCCGCGAACTTATTGTCGCCAACGGGAATGATTGAAGCGAAATACTCCTTGAACATTTCCTCATGCTCTTTCAGAGCTGTGTCGGTATCGACGAAAATTACACCCTGCTCCTCGAGGTCTTCACGGATGCTGTGATACACAACTTCCGACTCATATTGAGCGGCCACACCTCCCACGAGGCGTTGCTTTTCTGCCTCCGGGATCCCTAAGCGGTCGTAGGTGTTCTTGATATCGTCGGGGAGGTCATTCCAGTCCGTTGCTTGTTTCTCGGTTGAGCGCACGAAGTATTTGATCGTGTCAAAGTGGATTCCGGTCAAATCCGAACCCCAATGTGGCATCGGCTTCTTCTCAAATAGTCTGAGACCTTTGAGCCGCAAGTCCAGCATCCATTGTGGCTCACCCTTTTTCGCGGAGATGTCACGGACGACTTCTTCGTTGATGCCACGCCGCGCATTTGTTCCAGCATCGCTGGCATCGCTCCAGCCGTAGTCGTAACTTGCCAAAGACTCAATCGTGGCGTCTTGCTCGATCTTGGCCGCCTTACTCTTGGCCGTCTCAATCTTGGCATTGGGGATCGTTGTGCTCATGCTGTTACCTCTCTACTCTTGCGCGGTGCACGGGTTTGTGTAGTTACTTTCATTTGTTCATGGGAAACTTGTTGGGGAATCAAGGTCGTGCAAATTGGGTCACCGTGGGCCAACGTTGCCAACCGCGTAACGTGTTGGCCTAAAGCCGCACCGAAGGCCCTGGTCTCTTCTTCACACAATTCTGGGAATTCGCTGGCGGCAGAGACCACTGGACAGTGGTGCTGACACAGTTGGCTGGAGTGCGAATCATTCAATGCCGGCTCCAAGGTCGCCGCGTATCCCTCACCATTGAGGACATCAACGATCGAAAGAAGATCTCCGCCAGCCGTCATTCGCGCCGCGCGTTCCGCGGCAAAGGCGCGCACCGCGGAACGGCCAAAAGCACGGTCAATAAAACGAAGGCTCTCCAATGCCAGATCGTCGTAACTTTGGTCACAGGCACTTCGACCTAGGGGGGTTAAGGAGTAGGTGACGCTGGGCCTGCCCCGTCCGCGAGTCGGGGTGGGACCAAATGGAGTGCGCTCATGGGAGGCCACAAAACCTGTCTCGAGAAGTGCATTCAGCGACCTGCGCGTGGCCTGAACCGAGGTTTCCAATGTGTGGGAAACCTCTACCGCCGTCGCAGCGCCGACCTCAAGGAGGACTCGGGCTACCCGCTCAGCGGCACCACCAGGGAATTTCACAACATTATTGTTGCCTAATTCCCCAAAATGCGCAAGTGCGGGGTGTCATGAGCCGCTGTCTAGACTGCGCACGTGCCCGCAGAACCAGGTGAACCCTCCGAGCCGGTGTTCCCCATTAGCTGTGTCGACCTGAGCCTGATCTATCCCGGTGGGGGCGGCATTTCAGGGATTAACCTGGATTTCGGTCCAGCTACAACGGCGATCGTGGGAAACAACGGGGCCGGTAAGTCGACCCTGCTCGAAACAATCGCAGGCCTACGCACCCCCACCGGCGGCCAGATCACACTCTTCGGCCAAAATCCCGGCACATGGCGTTCAACGGGCGCGCACAAAGTAGGAGTTGCCCTGCAAAGCGGCCGCCCCTATCCCAGTGCCACACCACAGGCATTATTGAACTATCTACATGAGCTGTATACATCCTCACCCAATAGATCGGGGGCTCCCACCGTCGACTTTCTGGTGGAGGCGTTCGCACTCACGACCCGCACGTCGATCAAGAATCTCTCAGGTGGTGAATTGCAAAGGCTCAAGTGCGCTGCGGCCTTAATCGCTGGCGCACCAATTGTGATTCTCGATGAACCGACGGCCGGCTTAGACCCCCAGGGTCGGCGTGATCTCTATGAAGTTCTAACAATCCTCGTTCCAGCGGAGAGCACCGTGTTGGTCTCCACACACATTCTGGAAGACTTGGAAAGCATTAATAGCCGCGTAATTGCACTCAAAGACGGTGCAGTGGCTTACGACTCGAGCGTGGGTCCGAGGACTTCGGCCTTTTGCCTAACTTTTACTAGTAGGCCAAACCTGGACCTGGGTGGGCTGTACAACGCCCTCCCTGAAGGTGTCGGAATTTCGGAGAAGATCAACGGCCAATACTCCATAACGAGCCAACTGCACATCGACGCAGCCTTTATCGCAACTGCGATGAACTTTTGTGCGCAGATCGGCGCCGAGGTCCTTGACGTGCAAGTACGAAAGTTGGGTGGGGTAATTGCAGAGGTGGAAGACCTCTTGTTAGACCGGGGTGAGCAATGATTTCAATGCGTCGTTTGTTCATTCAAACCAAGTGGGAATTCCGGCTCAATGCACGCAACTTCGAGCAGGCATTGCTACTAATAATTATTCCGGTCTTGATTTTGTTCGTTTTGACCAATACGACAATTATCGGCGGTCAAAGCAACCCGATCTCTCTGGGATTTGCAACTGTGCTCACCGTGTCAACATTCGCCGCCGGTTTCACATCCCTTGCGATCGCCACTGCGTTTGAACGACGAAGCGACACCCTAGTTTTTCTGGGGACAACTTCACTGACCCGCTTGGAAGTAGTCTTGGCCAAAAGTGCTGGAAGCTTTCTCCTTGCTCTTTTCGCCGGGACATTCACTCTCGTGGCGGCCCTTCTGCTGGGCTGGATCCCCGCAACCGGCGCACTTCTCATTCCGATCTCGATCGCCCTTGGCGTATTCAGCGTCAGTGGATTCGCGTATCTGCTGGCAGGCACAGTGCGCGCCGAAGCCGTTCTGGCGATTGCCAACGCCGTCTTCCTCTTCGTCCTCATGCTTGGCGGAGTTCTCTTTACCTTCGGCACGGGAACTACACATGTGCTCGAGTTTTTCCCGCCGCTGGCTCTTAAACATGTCATGGAAGCGTCGGTGGCCACAAGTGGCACCGCGGATGCGAGCATCATTTCGGCGGTGCTGGTACTGATCGGCTGGGGTGTGATTGGTCACGTCTTAGCTTCTCGATTTTTCAAGTGGCGCTGATCAACTTAGAGTAGTGACATGCAGACCGTGATTTCCTCGCGTATCCCCCGCTGGATTCGAGCGATCTTTGTTGCCAATCTGATCGCACAATCCGCAATAATCGTGACCGGAGCCGTCGTCCGATTGACCGGATCTGGACTTGGATGCCCAACTTGGCCACAGTGCGTCGAGGGGTCCTATACGCCCACGGCTCGGCAGGAAGAAGCCTTTCACAAATACATTGAGTTCGGCAACCGACTGCTCACGTTCGCCCTAGTAATAATCGCGATCGCGGTACTCCTGGCGGTTTTCATAAACGTCCGGTCGCGCAGACGCGCGGGCATCCCGCAGCGACCGGCCATCATCGTTTTGGGGGTGATCCCTTTTGTTGGTACAGCGGTTCAAGCCGTTCTGGGCGGGGTCACGGTTCTCACGGGTCTACACCCCCTGATCGTGTCCGCGCACTTTCTCTTGTCAATGGTCCTAGTAACGGCTGCGGTTGTGCTGGTTGCTCGTTCCGGTGATCTTGGCGATCAACCGGTTGTTCACCTGGCCCCCAGTCCGGTTCGTTTTCTCACCTGGTTAATGGTGGGTGTCGCAGCCCTGGTAGTTGTGTTGGGTGTCATCACAACAGGCAGTGGACCGCACAGCGGCGATGCTCAAAGCGAAGCTCGTTTCTCTTTTGACCCACAAACAGTTGCCTGGCTACATGCAGACACGGTCTTTCTCTTCATCGGCTTACTCATCGGCCTACTTATTTCACTCATGCTATTCAGCAGCACCGGATCAATGCGTAAGCGAACACTTCTACTCATCGGGGTAACAATTACTCAGGGCGGAATCGGTTACGTCCAGTACTTCACAGGATTGCCCAGCGCCCTGGTGGCAGTTCACGTGGGCGGCGCCGTGCTCACGTGGATCGCCGTGCTATTTATCCCGTTTTCTATGCGCATTCGCGCAGAGGCGCCGGCACCGACGATTCCCTGATCAATCCCCACCGATCTAGGGAAGGAATGGCGCGATGCCAATAAGTAGGAAGAGCAGCGCCAAGTAAGTAATTGATCCGTGGAAAACCCTCATGGCCGGTTTTTGTAGATCCTCGTAGTCCGCATTATCACGATGTGTGAGCTTCACAAGCCCCAAGGAAATCACCACGAACCACGCGCCCAGGATCACCGCGCCGATCGTGTACACCCAACCCATGGACGCAATGGGGATAAGCACGACGGACGAGATGGCCATAGCAATCGAATACACGACCACGTTTCGCGTCACCACGCGAGCTGGAGCTACAACCGGAAGCATGGGGACACCGGCCGCTGCGTAATCATCGCGGTATTTGATCGCAAGTGGCCAATAGTGAGCCGGAGTCCAGAAGAAGATAATCACAAACAGAATCACCGGAGTCCAACCCAACGTTCCAGTCACGGCCGCCCAAGCGATCAACACCGGCATACAACCAGCCGCGCCTCCCCACACAATGTTTTGTGGCGTTGAACGCTTGAGCAAAACCGTATACCCAAGGGCATAGGCCACGATCGCCAGAAATCCAAGAAAGGCTGCTAGCCAGTTAGTCAGTAGTCCCAATGTCAGCACACTGATTACACCCAAAACCGTGGCCTGAATCAGACCTGCGCGAACGCTAATCACCCCAGAAGCTATTGGGCGATTTCCCGTTCGGTGCATAACTGCATCGATATCGCGGTCATACACGCTGTTGTACGTATTCGCACTTGCGGCCGCCGCCGAGCCGCCCACCACCACGGCGAGCGTAGCTATCACGGTGGGCACGCCGTCAGACGCCAGAAAAAGCGTGGGCACGGCCGTGGCCAGTAGCAGCTCTACGATCCGGGGCTTGGTCACCCAGAAAAATGGTGCGATTCGAGACCGCACCCCAACCTTTGCCACCCCCCAAACATAGTCAATGGTGGGCGTGGCTGCTTGCTCTGGTGGTGGCGAGCATTCAGAGCTCTACAAAGTCGCCCAGGTCCACCAATAGACTTCACACATGAGACTTGCGCCGAAGAAACTTATCGATCTGGACCGCACACTTGATTGGAGTGCCGATGATCAACGCACGGTCGACTATTTACGGGCCCTAGCAGCCGATGCGGTGCAAAAGGTGGGGAATGGGCACCCCGGAACGGCCATGAGTCTTGCCCCCGCCGCCTACCTACTTTTTAACAAAATCATGACTCATGACCCGAAAGACCCCCAGTGGCTGGGTCGAGATCGCTTTGTCCTTTCGGCCGGCCATTCCAGCTTGACTCTGTACTCCCAACTTTTTCTTTGTGGTTATCCGCTGAGCATGGACGATCTGAAGTCCTTTCGCACGCTGGGGAGTCTGGCTCCGGGACACCCCGAGTTTGGTCACACGGTTGGCGTTGAAACTACAACTGGGCCGCTCGGGCAGGGGCTTGCTACCGCCGTAGGAATGGCGATGTCAGAGCGATTTGAAGCTGGCCTGTTCCCGCAATCTCCGTTTGCGCACCGAGTCTGGGTAATTGCTTCCGACGGCGATTTACAAGAGGGAATTTCCGGGGAAGCATCCTCCCTCGCCGGAACCCAAAAATTGGGACACCTCAATGTGATCTGGGATGACAATCGGATTTCCATCGAGGGAGACACTCAAGTTGCTTTCACTGAGGATGTCTCAAATCGATATCGCGCTTACGGCTGGGACGTACACGAAGTTGACATGGCTGCCAACGGAGATGTCGATATCACGGCGTTGCACGCCGCAATGGTTGCGGCAGCCAATACTGCAGGTGCACCGAGTTTTATCCGGATGCGCACGACAATCGCGTGGCCCGCACCACACGCGCGCGGTACCGCAAAGTCACATGGTTCGGCCCTTGGGGAAGTCGAAGTTGCGGCACTTAAGCAGGAACTTGGACTGGATCCACAGGAGAGTTTCGCATTTGATCCCGCCCTTGTAGATCGAGTTCGTGCAGCACTCGGTGAGCGGACCGCTCACGCACGAAAGAACTGGGATGCGGATCTGGCAACATGGCGAAAGGAGCAGGCTCCTGCCGCCGCACTACTCGATCGCCTAGTGGCTAAGGAGTTACCCGCAGATTTGGCTTCGCACCTACCGACCTACGCCGCCGGCGGAGCCACCTCGACTCGAAAAGCGTCAGGGCAAGTACTAAACGCCCTCGCCTTACAGCTACCGGAGATGTGGGGCGGATCGGCTGATCTGGCCGAATCGAACCTTACTTGGATCGATGGATCGCCCAGTTTTCTTCCGTACTTCAGTGACACTTCATCTCCGTACGGGCGCAACATTCACTTTGGCATTCGCGAACACGCAATGGGCGCTGCCCTTAACGGAATTGCACTCGATGGTTTAACCAAACCATTTGGCGGAACCTTCTTGGTATTTAGCGACTACATGCGCGGCTCAGTGCGCCTAGCGGCATTCATGCAAACCGACGTCACCTACGTCTGGTCACATGACTCAATCGGCCTCGGTGAAGATGGTCCAACCCACCAACCGGTAGAACACCTCTGGTCATTGCGGGCCATCCCGGGCTTAAGCGTTGTGCGACCAGCCGATGCCAAAGAAACCGCCGCGGCGTGGGTTGAGAATGTGCAGCGCGGCGTTCCGGTCGGACTAATTCTCTCGCGTCAGGATCTCCCCCACCTGGATCAAGAATATTCGCAGATTGCCGCCGGTGTGGCCCGAGGCGGATATATCCTTGCCAGCGACCCAGACCCCAAGGTAATAATAATCGCCACCGGCTCCGAGGTCAGTGTCGCTCTTGCTGCTAGGGAAACCCTTAATTCAGAGGGCGTGCAGGTGCAAGTAGTTTCCATGCCGTGCATTGAATGGTTTGACCAGCAGTCACAGGCTTATCGCGATCAAGTGTTGCCGCCACACATCACCGCGCGAGTTGCGGTGGAGGCGGGAGCAACATTGGGCTGGTACCGATTTGTGGGCACTAGCGGTGAAGTGGTTGGACTCGATCATTTTGGGGCAAGCGCCAGCGCCCCGGTGCTTTTCACAGAGTTCGGAATCACACCCGTCGCCGTCGTGGCGGCGGCATTGAGGGCCATCGAAAAATAGAGACCAACGAATCAACCTGGAGTAGTCATGAATGCAGTATTGGAAAGCCTCACCAAAGCCGGCGTCAGTATTTGGCTGGATGACCTCACTCGCACGCGCATCACCAGTGGGAATCTCAAGGAGTTGGTCGACACTTTAAGTGTACGCGGGGTAACCACAAATCCGTCTATCTTTGAAGGGGCCATCGCCGGCAGCGCAGATGCCTATGCTGCACAGATAGCAGCCCTCGCACAGAGTGGAAACGACGCTGAGCACGCCGTTCGATTAATGACTTCAGATGACGTGCGTAGCGCCTGTGATATTTTCGCGGGCGTTTTTGCACAGTCAGGTGGCACGGATGGCCGGGTGTCAATTGAAGTTGATCCCCGACTCGCACGCGACACCGAGGCTACAATCGCCGAGGCCCAGCAACTGTGGAACCTGGTGGATCGAGAGAATTTATTGATAAAGATACCGGCAACCCGGGAAGGCTTACCGGCGATCACGGAGGTCATCGGTCGTGGGATCAGCGTCAACGTCACCCTAATTTTCTCGGTGGATCGATATGTTGAAGTCATGGACGCATACTTGTCCGGGCTTGAACTCGCAGGTACGCGTGGCCACGACATCTCCAGGATTGAATCGGTCGCGTCTTTTTTCATCAGTCGTGTCGATTCCGCTGTCGATTCGCTTCTGGCAGCACAGGGCAGTGAGCGGGCGACGGCACTAATGGGACAAGCCGCGATCACAAATGCGCGCCTGGCCTGGGGGGCCTATTGTGATGTGCTCGCGAGCGAGCGCTGGAAGGCTCTGCCCACGGGAAACCCACAGCGCCCGCTCTGGGCCTCGACCGGGGTGAAAGATCCGGCCTACTCCGACACCCGCTACGTAATTGATTTGGTTGCACCGGGTTGCGTAAACACCATGCCAGAGAAAACCCTTTTCGCCGTGGCCGACCACGGTGTATTTCTCGGTGACACCGTTTCTGGTACCAGCAGTGCATCTGCGTCCATCTGGAGTGAACTGGCGGAACTCGGGATTGATGCGACATCGGTGTGCGATGACCTTGAATCTGACGGGGTCGCCAAATTTGAGCAGGCCTGGATATCACTGCTTGACACGGTCGCGAAGGCGCTTGAACGTGCCTGAATCCGAATACCTGAATCCCCTCCGTGACCCTGAGGATAAACGCCTCCCTCGCATTGCCGGACCGTGTGCACTCATCCTTTTTGGAGTGACGGGTGACCTTAGTCGCAAGAAGGTAATGCCGGCGATCTATGACCTAGCCAATCGAGGCCTACTGCCACCAGGATTCGCCCTGGTGGGGTTCGCCCGTCGCGACTGGGCGGATCAGGATTTCGCCAAGGTCGTGCACGACGCCGTAAAGGAACACGCGCGGACCCCATTTCGTGAACAGACATGGACGCAACTCGCAGCCGGAATTCGCTTCGTTGACGGCGATATCGCTGACCCTTCGGCGTACGAGCGGATCGCAGAAGTGGTAACTGAACTCGACCGCACCGTGGGGACACAAGGCAACCATGCATTTTATCTGTCTATCCCACCTGGCCTATTCCCGGATGTCCTGAAGAACCTGGAAAGTTCGGGACTGGCAAAACGCCCCACATCCAATTCTTGGCGCCGGGTCGTCGTCGAAAAACCGTTTGGTCAGAATCTGGAAAGCGCTCAACAGCTCAATCAACTCGTCAACAGCGTCTTCCCGTCGGGCAGCGTTTTTCGCATCGACCACTATTTGGGAAAAGAGACCGTTCAGAATATTTTGGCGGTCCGATTCGCCAACGCAATGTTTGAACCCCTTTGGAACAATAATTATGTTGACAATGTGCAGATCACTATGGCCGAAGATATCGGGATCGGTGGCCGCGCCGGGTACTACGACGGAATCGGCGCAACCCGCGACGTGATTCAAAACCACCTCTTGCAACTGTTAGCGCTCACCGCCATGGAGGAACCGCTTTCGTTTAGCGCGGACGACGTTCGAGCCGAGAAGGAGAAGGCGCTGCGCGCGGTGACGCTCCCCGCGGACCTTGACGCACACACTTCGCGCGGCCAGTACGCCACTGGATGGCAGGGTGGCATCCCCGTGTGCGGCTTTTTGGAAGAGCCCGGAATCGCTGCGGACTCAACCACCGAAACGTTTGCGGCGATGCGCCTTAACGTAGAGAACCGCAGGTGGGCTGGTGTTCCGTTTTACTTACGCGCCGGCAAACGGCTCGGACGCAGGGTGACCGAAGTCGCAATAATCTTCAAGCGTGCACCGCACCTGCCCTTTGACTCCTCTTCGGTCGAAGAGCTCAGTAATAACACCCTCGTTTTCCGCATCCAACCCGATGAGGGCGTGACAGTTCGATTTGGCTCAAAAGTTCCCGATACCAGTTCAATTCAAGTGCGCGATGTCACTATGGACTTTCAGTACGGTGACTCATTTGTCGACACCAGCCCTGAGGCGTATGAAAGACTCATTCTCGATGTTCTTCTCGGAGATCCGCCCCTTTTCCCCCGCCATCAAGAGGTGGAACTGGGCTGGAAGATCTTGGACCCAATTCTTGAGCACTGGGGTAATCGCGGGGAACCGGATCAATATGCATCCGGCGGTTGGGGCCCAGCATCCGCCCATCACATGATTGCCCGTGATGGGCGTACCTGGAGGCGACCATGATCCGATTAGACGACACCAGTGGTGGAGCTGTGGCCGCGGCAATCTCGGCTGAACGACACCGGCAAGGATCACCAACAACGGGCATGGTGCTGACCATGCTGATCCTCACCGACGAGGAGTATCAATCTGATGCGACATCAGGTGCGGTTTTTGCTGCACGCCAGCATCCCATGCGCATAATCACCGTGATTCCCAAACCAAGTGGCAGTGGGCACACGCTTGACGCGGAGATCGCTGTCGGTGGCGACGATGGACCCGGCGAAGTTGCCGTCCTGCGATTACGCGGTGAACTGGCCGAGCACGCCAACTCCGTCGTGATTCCGCTGCTCCTTTCGGACACTCCAGTCGTCGCATTTTGGCCCGTCGGCGCACCAGATGTGCCTGCTGAAAGCGCAATTGGACTTCACGCACAACGGCGGATCACCGATGCAGCCACGTGTGCTGATCCCCTGGCTGGCTTGAGCCAGCGTGGTCGCGGTTATCGCCCTGGCGATACCGATTTGGCGTGGTCGCGGCTCACCCCGTGGCGCTCGATCTTGGCTGCCGCATTTGATCAACCCGTCGGTGCAGTCTCTGGCGGAACCATCACCGCGGAGCGCAATAATCCCAGTGCCGCTTTACTGTCCACCTGGCTGCAGGTCCGGCTCAATGCGAACGTAGGCATCACATGGACAGACCTGCCTGGGATTCAATCGGTTCACCTCGCAACGGACAGCGGTGAAATGGCGATCACTCGGCCTGATGGAGCAACGGCGACCCTGATCCGCAGTGGTGCACCCGACGCACTGATCTCGCTTCCCAGGCGAGATCTGACCACCTTGCTCAATGAGGAGCTCCGTCGCCTCAACCCGGATGACGTATACGGCCGGGTCATCCGCACCTACGCCGGGGTGAGCCTGTGATCCCTGATCTGCTCACCTGTGACAACTTGGTGAATCAGACGCTTGCAATGCTTACCGAGACGTTGGTCCTGACCAATCCCCAGCAGTGTCACCACGTTGTGCTCACCGGCGGTAATGTCGGAATGTCGATTACACGCGAACTTTCTCAAGTTGCAGAAAGTGTTCCCGAGCGAGTGTGGGCAGATACACATTTTTGGTGGGGAGATGAAAGATTCGTTGCATCTGATCACCCTGATCGCAATGACCGTGACATTAAGAGCGCCCTCGCCGACTATTTCATCGAATCAAATGTTCATCGGGTGACCCCGAGCGATCAAATTGCCGATGCCCAAGGCTCCGCTGATCGATACATGCATGAGTTGTTGAATTTTGGTGAGAATGGATCCCCGCCGCAATTTTGTTTCGTGATCTTGGGAGTCGGTCCAGATGGGCATATTGCATCACTGTTTCCAGGGCGGCCAGAGTTAAACTCACACGCGATCGCGCTACCGGTACTGGATTGCCCTAAACCACCGCCCGTTCGGGTGACACTGAGTTACCCGACTTTGAATAATTCAGACTGCACGTTACTACTTGTAGGTGGCGAAAATAAGCGAGACGCGCTCACTTCGATTATGAGTACCCGCGGTTCAATTGACAGCACGCCGGCCCGCGGAATTGAAGCAGTGAAAGCTTATGCCCTCACCGACCAGCTATTTACCGTGTAGCTTGTCGATTGCCTCCTGCAGGATTGCCGTCCCGTCTTTCTCAGAGCGTCGCTCTTTCACGTACGCCAAGTGGGTCTTATACGGCTCAACCTTGGGAGGCATCGGTGGATTTTCTTTGTCGGGCCCGGCAGGCAGGCCGCAACGCGGGCAGTCCCATGTTTCGGGCACTTCTGCTTCAGCCGCAAAGCTGGGCTTCGATTCGTGGGCACGGCTGCACCAAAACGACACGAAAATACGAGGCGCCGCCTCTCCCCGAACCGCCTCTCCCATCGGGCCTGCACCTACTCGGCTACCGCGAATTGCACTTCCACCAGCCATGATTAACTCCTTTAGGAAACGATATTATTTGTGAACGAGTACGAATGTAGCTATGAGCCGGTGCGTACGAGGAGCCCGACGGCAACGATAGATGCGGCCCAGATCAGTCCAAGCCCAACTGTCAATCGGTCCAGGTTCTTTTCCGCCACCGAGGAACCGCCGACCGAGGAACTCACCCCGCCACCGAACAGGTCAGAGAGACCGCCACCTTTACCACGGTGCAGCAGAATAAGGACGATGAGTAGAACGCTGGTGATGATCAGAAGCACGGCTAGCGCGATGGTTAAGGCATTAAGCATTACCGGGTCTAGACCTTTCGATTACGGGGCGAAATACGACCTTTAGGATAGGCCCACGAGGGAGTTACAGATCGGCCGGGTGCATCCGGTAGCGGATAATCCCCACAAACTCGTCTGGGTCCAAGCTGGCCCCGCCCACGAGGCCGCCGTCAACGTCAGGCTGGGCCATGATCGCAGCCACGTTATCTGCTTTCACTGAGCCGCCATAGAGGATCCGAACGCCCTGGGACGCCTGTGAGCTCCACCGCTCACTTATATGCAGCCGGATTGCCGAGCAGACCTCTTGGGCATCCGCTGGTGTTGCGACGGCGCCGGTCCCAATGGCCCACACAGGTTCGTAGGCGATTACCAGTTCACCGATTGCCTCATCGCTAAAGCCGGCAAGTGATTGGGACACCTGCTCTACTACGAATTCGATTGTGTTACCCGCTTCACGGATTTCAAGGGATTCGCCAACACATACGATCGGGACCAGCGCATTAGCCAAGGCGGCCTGGGTCTTGGCGTTAACGATCTCATTGCTTTCCCCGTGATTAGCCCGACGCTCACTGTGTCCGGTGAGTACAAAGGTGCAGCCCAATTTGGCCAACATGGCGCCGGAAGTATCCCCGGTATGTGCCCCCTTAACGTGAGGTGAGAGATCCTGAGCCCCGTATTTGATATCGTATTTATCACCGACAATCAGTGTTTGCACCGATCTCAAGTCCGTGAATGGTGGGAGCACGGCCACATCAACCGCCTCAAAATCGTCTTCATTGAGTGCAAATGCCAACTTTTGAACTAAAGCGATGGCCTCGAAGTGATTAATGTTCATTTTCCAATTGCCCGCCATGAGCGGAGTCCGGGGATCATTCTTTGCCATCTATTTACTACCTTCCAATACGGTGAGACCGGGGAGATTCTTGCCTTCGAGGAATTCTAGGCTGGCTCCACCACCGGTGCTGATATGGTCAAATTTGCTCTGATCAACCTCAAGGGTCCGAACGGCTGCGGCTGAGTCTCCCCCACCGATCACAGTGAATCCCGTTGAATCAGCCATTGCGCGCGCCACTGCCAAGGTGCCACCAGCAAAAGCTGGCATCTCAAAGACACCCATTGGGCCATTCCAGACGATTGTGGCAGAGTCGCGAATGATCTGGGAGTACAGCTCACGCGTACGCGGGCCAATGTCCAGGCCCATTTGATCCGCCGGAATCGAGTCTTGATCTACGGTCGCAGTAATAGCGTCAGGGGCGAAACGATCAGCGACCACAAAGTCCACCGGAAGCATCAAATTCACCCCGAGATCTTGCGCCTGCGTGAGAAATCCTCGTGCGGCCTCCACGAAGTCCGGCTGTGCAATGGAGTCGCCAATTCCCAACCCCATGGAGAGCAAGAACGTGTAGGCCATTCCACCACCAATCAGCAAGTTGTCGACCCTGGGAAGTAATGACTGGATCACCCCCAATTTGTCACCAACTTTGCTGCCACCCAGAATCACGGTGTAAGGCCGCTGCGCTCTTTGGAGCAGCTGAGCGAAAACTTCGCTTTCACGCGCGACAAGTAGCCCAGCGGCATTTGGGACCAGTGTCGCCAGCTCGGTAACAGATGCTTGCTCCCTATGTACGACTCCAAAGCCATCACTGACGTAGCAATCAGCCCAGCTGGCCCAATTGCGAGCCAGTTCCAGCCGAGCCTTCGGATCTTTGCTCGTTTCGCGTGGATCAAATCGAACGTTTTCCAGCAACGCGACATCACCTGCGGTGAGGCTGTCGATCACCTCGCGATCCGTGCTCGGCGCGGCCGAAAATACAACCGAAATCCCCAACAATTGAGACAACCGCCGGGCAACAGGGGCCAGGGTTAACTCAGCAACGCGCACGCCTTCAGGGCGACCAAGGTGCGCAAGGATCACAACCCGTGAGCCTGCTTTACGCAATGCGTTAATCGTGGGCAGCGCTGCCACGATCCGCAGATCGTCGGTGATTTCGCCCTCTTCGTTAAGCGGGACATTGAAATCGCAGCGAACGGCGACCGTCGAATCGGGGAGATCAAGTTCGTGCAAAGTGCCCACTAGAGCTTGGCACCAACAAACGTCACAAGGTCAACGAGTCGGTTGCTGTATCCCCATTCGTTGTCGTACCAGCCCAGGACCTTCACCATGTTTCCATTGACGTTAGTCAAAGAAGAATCGAAAATGCACGATGATGGATCGGTGACAATATCTGTCGAGACGATTGGGTCTTCCGTGTACTGCAAGATGCCCTTAAGGGGGCCCTCCGCTGCAGCCTTGACAACCGCGTTAATTTCTTCCTTGGTTGCGGCAGTTCTTAGTTCTACAGTCAAATCGGTCGCTGACCCGGTCGGGACGGGAACACGCATCGCGTAACCGTCAAGCTTTCCCTTAAGGTGCGGCATGACGAGTCCGATCGCCTTTGCAGCACCTGTACTTGTGGGGATCATGTTCAATGCAGCCGCACGTGAACGGCGCAGGTCACTATGTGGAAAGTCCAGAAGGCTCTGATCATTGGTATAGGCGTGGATAGTGGTCATGAGTCCACGCACAATGCCGAATGCGTCGTCAATGGCCTTAGCCATCGGTGCCAAACAGTTGGTTGTGCACGAAGCGTTAGAAATAATATTATCCGTGGCGGGGTCGTATTTGTCCTCATTTACGCCCATGACGATCGTGATGTCTTCACCCTTCGCCGGTGCGGAGATGATCACCTTTTTGGCGCCGGCAGTGATGTGCTTTCCAGCTGACTGCGCGTCGGTAAAGAAGCCGGTTGATTCCACAACAATTTCGGCACCGATTTTTCCCCATGGAAGATCTGCAGGATCCCGCTCAGCAAAAATAGGGATCCGCACTCCATTAACCACTATTGCACCGTCTTCAGCCACCACGGTACCGTTGAAACGACCCAAAATACTGTCATACTTCAACAAATGCGCCAGAGTCTTGGTGTCTGTGAGGTCGTTAATACCTACGACTTGGACGTCAGCCCCGCTTACCTCAATTGCCCGAAAGAAATTGCGGCCAATGCGACCAAATCCGTTGATGCCAACCTTCACCGAGTACTCCTCTTATATGTGTGTATGACGATGCCGAACTACTTTGTCCAGCCATACGAATGAATGTGTTCTAGGACGCAAACATAGTGGATCCACATTTACCGAAGTGCTACAGGCGAACTTCAAGGTTTGCGACAGTCGCTTCCGTGTCCGGAATTCCCATCTCCTGAGCTTTCTTGTCTGCCAGAGCCAGCAAACGGCGAATCCGCCCAGCAATCGCGTCCTTTGTCATCGGCGGGTCACTGAGCGCGCCGAGTTCTTCTAGGCTTGCCTGTTGGTGCTCCATGCGCAGTCTTCCGGCTACCACGAGGTGATCGGGTACTTCATCGCCCAAAATTTCCAGGGCGCGCTGCACCCGCGCGCCTGCAGCAACCGCGGCGCGAGCTGAGCGACGTAAATTTGCATCGTCAAAATTGGCCAGTCGGTTGGCCGTCGCACGTACTTCACGTCGCATCCGTCGCTCTTCCCACGCCATCATGGCGTCGTGCGCCCCAAGTTTGGTGAGCATGGCTCCAATGGCGTCCCCGTCACGGATCACTACTCGATCTACTCCCCGCACTTCGCGGGACTTCGCGGCAATACCCAAACGACGTGCCGCCCCCACGAGTGCAAGGGCTGATTCGGGACCGGGACAGGTGATTTCCATAGACGAGGATCGGCCTGGTTCGGTCAAAGAGCCATGCGCCAGGAATGCAGCGCGCCACGCGGATTCGCAGTCACACAAAGCACCAGCCACAATAGCCGGGGGCAAACCTTTTACCGGACGTCCACTCGCATCGACTATTCCAGTCTGCCGCGCAAGGGCTTCACCGCCTACAACTACTCGCACTAAATACCTAGTGCCCTTCTTTATTCCCGTCCCTTGAACCAGCGCAATTTCACTGTCATGGCCGTAGATTTCAAAAATATCTTTACGCAATCTTCGGGCTGAGGAGCCAGTATCAAGGTCTGCTTCAACGACAATGGCTCGATTAATGATGTGCAGTCCGCTTGCAAATCGCAGGATTGTAGACACCTCTGCCTTGCGGCAACACATCTTGGTTACCTCGACTCTACTGAGTTCGTCTTTCACCGCGGAGGTCATTGCCATTACTTACTCCCTAAATCTCGGGCTACAAAACGCAAAGCATCGGCCAGCTTGTCCGGATCATGCGTTGCTGCGCTAGATGCAACCTCAATCCTAAACGCCTTGGCCCCCACGCTCTGCGCTGCCTGCTCGCACTGCCACTGGCCTTGCGTCTGATCCAGGTCAAAAATTATCGCGTCCAATGCAATATCCGAGAAAAGCGCACGCCAGGACTTCACGTAATCAGCCGGAGTAAATCCAGTTGTTTCCCCGATTTGTTCGGATAAATTCATAATCAGAATCCGCCGGGCCGAACTTCTGGCTACGGCCCTTCGTATTCCCGGCACCAGCAAGGAAGGAACCACTGAGGTGAACCATGACCCAGGACCAAAAACCAAAATCTCCGCTTGGTCGATGGCCTCCACTGCCTCTTGACAAGCCTGCGGATCAGTTGGTTCGATCCAAATTTTGGCAACTCGCCCACCCGTCGTCGCAATGGCAACTTGACCACTTACTTCAGAAGATCTTGTTGGGTCAAGGGGATCCAATCCAACAATCTGGGCGACAATGTCGATCGCTTCAGCGCTACATGGAAGCACTCTCCCCTGTACTCCCAACAATGATCCCAGGAAATCGAGCCCCTCGTGAGTGGATGCGCCACCGTTCCATAGAGCGGTGAGTAAAACATTCCCGACGACGTGACCCTCAAGACCACTTTCACTATTGCCGCTGGGAAAGCGATATTGCAGAATCGACTCAATACCTTCACCCAGTCTGTTGTTTGGCAATAGCGCCGCAATAGCCATGCGAAGATCCCCCGGAGGGGCAACGTCGAACGCCTTTCGGATTCGTCCGCTGGAGCCACCGTCGTCGCAGACGCCCACGATCGCGGTTAAGTCCGTGATCGCGGCTGCATCAAGTAATGCCCTGGCTGCGCGAAGCGTGGCAAACAATCCGTGCCCGCCCCCAAATGCAACAACCCGACCGAGTGAACTCGATTCACTCACGGCCAAGGTCCCGATGAAACACCGTCGCCCGGAGTCCCTTCTCACGCAACATGGCAGCGAGTTCCTCGGTCATAGCGACACTTCTATGTTTGCCACCGGTACAGCCGACGGCGACTGTGACGAGCCTCTTTCCTTCACGCAAATATCCTTCACGCATTGTGCCTAGCAACTCCTGAAAGTGAGTGAGGAAGTCTTTTGCCCCCGAACCCTGTAGCACATTTTCGGATACGGCCCGGTCCCTTCCGGTCAGCTGACGTAGCTCTTCTTCCCAATATGGATTCGGCAGGAACCGCACGTCAGCGACCATGTCAGCGTCCACTGGGATTCCATACTTGAACCCGAATGAGAGCACGGTGATGTGGAAATCGCTTTCCCCATCGGAATCAAATGCCGCTTCGATTCGACGTCGAAGGTCGTGCACATTTAGCGAGGTCGTATCAATAACTAGATCTGCTACGGCCCTGATATCACCCAAAATCTCGCGTTCCCGCACGAGTCCGTCAACTATCCGGTGATCGAGCGCGCCTTCATCGTTTTGCAGTGGGTGTGGCCTGCGTGAAGACTCAAATCGTCGCACCAAACTTTCGTCAGTTGCCTCGAGAAAAACTATGGTCACGCTGCCAATGCGCAGCGCTACATCAGACATCACCGAACTTAGTTGCGCGAAAAGTGAGCGGCTCCGCGTATCCACTACGACCGCGACTTTCTTGATATCGGAGCTGCCACTCGCCAACTCGAGCGCCTCCAAGAGCAACGTGGGTGGGATATTGTCGATAACGAACCAGCCGAGATCTTCAAGTGCCCGCGCGGCGGTAGTGCGACCGGCACCACTCATGCCGGTGAGGATGATCAGTTCTGAGTCCTGCAAGTCTGCACCCGACATAAACGCCTCTCGTGAGTATGTAATCTGCACATGATCAAGATCTCGATAGTTACGTTACCGTGATTGTCAAGAACCTTCCAGATGCAAATTCTTCCAAATTACTTCGGCCGTTTTTGGCCCAACTCCGGGAACGCCTGACAGTTCCGCTTCACTGGCCTGACGCACCTTCTTCACGGACCCGAAAACTTTCAGCAGCGACTTAATCATTACGGGTCCAACCCCTGGTATTTCATCTAGTTGACTGTGCAGCGAAGTGGAATTACGTCGCTGTCTGTGATGTGCGATCGCAGCCCGGTGCGCTTCATCGCGGACCCTTTGCAGTAAGTGCAGGGCATGGCTATTGCGTGCAAAAATCACCGGGTCAACCTGGTTCACAACCCACACTTCTTCGAGCCTCTTCGCCAGTCCAACTACCGGCACGCTGACCCCGCAGTCCCGCAAGGCGGCTACCGCCGCTTTCACCTGCCCGGCAGCTCCATCAATCACCAGCAGTGCTGGCTGGTATGCAAAGCGCGAGTCCTGCGGGTGTGACTGTTCTTTGAATCGTCTGCTCACCACTTCGTAGACGCTAGAAAGATCATCTTTGCGTTCGCCTTTGATAATGAATTTGCGGTAGTCAGATTTTTTCGGGAGTCCGTCTTCGAATACGACCAGCGACCCCACGGTCTCTGTGCCGGCCAAAGTAGAAATATCGATGCATTCAATTCGAAGTGGTGGCTCCGGTAGCTCGAGTACCTCTTGAAGGTCATTGAGTGCTTGCGTCCGAACCGTTATATCGGCACTTTTCTCAAGTCTCGATTTCGTGAGTGCACGTTCGCAATTTTCTGCGGCGGTTGCCATGAGTGCTCGCTTGTCGCCTCTTTGAGGCATGCGCAAGTCCACTTTGGATCGGCGTTCACCCGCCAGCCAATCGGTGAGCGTCGATTGATTTGCCGGCAACTGCGAAAGAAGAACCTCCTTGGGAACTCCGTCAGTCGCGATATCGGAATAGACTCGAGTGAGAATACGCTCAACGTACCCGGGTTCATCAATTTCCTCGATGCGCTCCACAACGAAGAACCGCTCGCCCGTAATTCTCCCCACTCGAACGTGAATTATCTGAACCCCTACATTCAGTTCATCGAAAGTAAATGCGAGAAGATCGGCGTCCGTTGAGTCTTCAAAAACCACTGAGTTTCTTTCCAGCACCTTCTCCAACGCAACCAGTCGGTCACGCCACTTCGCCGCTGCTTCGAAATCCTCACTGTCCGCAGCTTGCTGCATCTGTTCACCGATGTGATCCACAAACTCGCGGGTTTGACCACTAAGGAAGCGCATCAATTGATTGACCAGCCCGCTGTAGTCCTCAGATGAAATTCGGCCCACGCAGGGGGCACTACATTTGTCGATATATCCCAGCAGACACGGCCGACCGCTTCTCTTGGCTTGATTGAACACTCCGTTACGACACGAGCGGACCGGAAACACCCGGATCAGCTCCCCAAGGGTCGCCTTGATCGCCCACACTTGTGTGTAAGGCCCAAAGTAGCGGGTGCCTTTTCGCTTTGCTTCTCGAACAACCGCAACTCGTGGATACTCTTCACCCACGGTCACCGCCAGGTAGGGATACATCTTGTCGTCCCTAAAACGAACATTGAAACGCGGGGAGTACTCCTTGATCCAAGAATATTCCAATACGAGCGCTTCGACTTCGTTGCCCACGGTAAGCCAGTCCACACTTGATGCCGTCGTCAACATTGTTTGAGTCCGTGTATGTAAGCCGCTGAAATCTTGAAAGTATGAGTTCAGGCGTGAACGAAGGTTGATTGCTTTGCCCACGTACACCACCCGACCCTGTGGATCGCGGAAACGATAGACACCCGGGCTCATCGGGATCGTCCCAGAGGCGGGCCGGTAGGTCGAAGGGTCGGCCACTAGAACCTGCGCAACTTAGCCAACACTGACTTTGGTTCCGTCCAACACAAATGTGACCGCCGACAGCCCTTCCGTTGCTGGGCCAACGATAACTGATCCGTCGAGTGCGGAAAAGATCGAGCCGTGGCACGGGCAAAAGATTTGGTTATCTAATACTTGATTCACTTTGCAGCCCTGATGTGGGCAAATTGAGGAAAATGCCACGACTTCACCTTCACTGGGCTGCGTCACGACGATGGGTGGTTCTGCCACGAAGACTCCTCCACCCACCGGAATATCTTCTAGTGAAATCGAGCCCGCTGGCACGGTGTCGGTTTCACTCGCACATGAATTGAGCGCAACACCGGTCGCCGCTAGTGCCCCAGTGACCACCCCCGCCTTGAGGACATCCCGTCGATTCATCCAGCTGCCCCTATCGCTTTAGTTTCATATTTATCAGGAATCCTCCGGTGTGGCTTTCCTTGACAGCTGCTACCTCGATCGGTGTCCCCTGGGCAACAACCTGGCCACCGCCAGAGCCGCCCTCAGGCCCCATATCAATGATCCAGTCCGCCGATTTAATCACATCCAGATTGTGTTCGATCACGATCACACTGTTGCCCTTGTCCACCAAGCTCTGCAGGACCAGCAGCAGTTTGCGGATATCCTCGAAGTGTAGCCCGGTCGTGGGTTCATCGAGAATGTAGATGGTCCGTCCGGTCGACCGCTTCTGAAGCTCGGCAGAGAGTTTCACTCGCTGTGCTTCACCGCCGGACAGGGTTGGAGCTGACTGACCCATGCGGACATAACCCAAGCCGACTTCCACCAAGGTCTTCAAGTGCCGCGCAATCGCCGGAATAGCAGCAAAAAATTCACTTGCTTCCTCAATCGGCATATTGAGAACCTCGGCGATGGTTTTTCCCTTGTAATGGACTTCAAGGGTTTCGCGGTTGTAGCGCGCACCATGACACACTTCACAAGGCACATACACATCTGGCAAGAAGTTCATTTCGATCTTAAGGGTGCCGTCTCCGCTACAGGCCTCACAACGGCCACCTTTGACGTTGAAACTGAATCTCCCCGGTTGATACCCGCGAATCTTTGCTTCTTGGGTTTGGGCAAATAGTTTGCGCACATGGTCGAACACACCTGTGTAGGTCGCCGGGTTACTCCGTGGTGTGCGACCAATTGGGCCCTGATCAACGTGGACAACTTTGTCTACTTGGTCTAGCCCGGTGACCTTCGTGTGCTTGCCGGGAACTACGGATGCGCCATTGAGCTCACGTGCAAGGACATTAAGCAATACGTCATTCACCAAAGTTGACTTACCAGATCCGCTGACCCCGCTGACAACACAGAGATTCCCTAATGGAAAGTCAACGTCAACGCCGAGGAGGTTGTGCTCTCTGGCGCCTCTCACCCCAATCCATCCACGCTCCTGTCCGCGTCGCACCTGCGGTACAGCGATACTTTTTGCCCCAGAAATATAGGCCCCTGTGATCGATTTTTTGGACTTGATCAGATCTGCTAGCTTGCCGCTGACAACAACTTCACCGCCATGTTCGCCAGCACCGGGACCAATGTCAACAATCCAGTCCGCCTTCCGAATCGTTTCCTCGTCGTGTTCGACCACGATCAGCGTGTTACCCAAGTCGCGCAACCGGATCAGCGTGCTGATCAGCCGTTCGTTATCTCGCTGATGCAAGCCAATACTGGGTTCATCGAGTACGTAAAGCACGCCGGTCAGGCCCGATCCAATTTGAGTCGCAAGTCGTATCCGCTGCGCCTCTCCGCCAGCGAGTGTCCCGGCGGCGCGATCAAGTGAAAGATAATGAAGACCGACATCGACCAGAAATTGCAACCGCTCGTTGACTTCCTTGAGCACTCGCGCTGCAATAGTTTCATCGCGTTTGGAAAGCTTTAATGTCGCAAGCAGGTCTCGTGCCCCACTGATGGGCAGAGCTGCAACTTCCGCGATTGAATGGTCTGACACGGTTACCGCAAGGGTCAAGGGCTTGAGTCGGCTGCCATGGCAGGATTCACACGGAACTTCACGCATAAAGCCTTCAAATCTTTCGCGGGAGGAATCCGTGTCTGCCTCAGCGTGACGACGCGAAATAAAGTTCACGACCCCCTCGTAGGTCGTGTGGTAGGAACGTTGGCGTCCGTATCGGTTCTTAAACTTCACATGGAGTTGCGCATCGGTGCCATAGAGAATCGCCTTACGGCTCTTCGCGCTGAGCTTAGACCACGGGGTGTCGAGGTCGATCCCAGTTTCTTCGGAGAGCGACTCAAGCAGTCTTCGGAAATATTCACTGACGGTGCCACGCGACCAAGGAGCTATTGCCCCTTCATTTAGTGATGCAGCAGGATTTGGGATTACCAACTCCACATCAACAGCCCGTGTCACGCCCAGTCCAGAGCAGGCCGAGCAGGCACCAAATGGTGAGTTGAACGAAAATGATCGCGGCTCCAGCTCCTCAAATGATAAGCCGTCTCGCGTGCAGGCGAGATGCTCACTCAGAGTTAATTCCCGATCAGGATCCCCCGCAGGACGATCGACGAAATCCAATGTCACGTTACCGTGTCCGAGCGAAAGCGCGGTCTCCACCGAATCAGTCATGCGTTGTCGTGACTCTGAGTTGACGGACAGGCGATCAACGACTACTTCAATCGTGTGCTTTTCTTGCTTTTTGAGAGTCGGAACTTCATCTAGCGAATAAATTTCACCGTCAACTCTCACTCTCGAGTAGCCGTCGGCTTGCAGTTGCTTAAAGACCTCGAGGTATTCACCCTTGCGCTCTCGGATCAGTGGCGAGAGTATTTGAAATTTAGTCTTGGTGGGTAATTCAAGAATTTGATCCACAATTTGTTGCGGCGTTTGCCTGGCAATGGGGTCACCGCACTGCGGGCAATGTGGCTTGCCAATCCGGGCATACAAAAGCCGCAAATAGTCATAAATTTCCGTGATCGTCCCTACGGTCGATCGAGGGTTACGCGAGGTTGATTTCTGGTCTATCGACACCGCCGGTGAGAGCCCTTCAATGAAGTCCACATCCGGTTTATCCAACTGCCCTAGAAACTGCCTCGCGTAGGCGGACAAACTTTCCACATACCGCCTCTGGCCCTCTGCAAAAATTGTGTCGAACGCCAGACTCGACTTTCCCGAACCAGAAAGACCCGTGAAAACGATCAGGGCGTCTCGTGGAAGATCAACGGACACGTTCTTAAGATTGTGCTCGCGAGCGCCCCTGATGACTAACTTTTCCACTCTGACTCATTCCCATGTGTTGAATACAATTGCGATTCGCTAGCCGCCCCAATCTTATGCGACGC
>ERZ890510.331-NODE-331-length-38712-cov-24.304421_pt1 | contig 38712 bp, 30 predicted proteins | sample MGYA00521265_ERZ890510 | MGnify/ENA primary metagenome ERZ890510 (study PRJEB32303, sample SAMEA104408624) | aquatic metagenome | biome: Brackish water; feature: Chemocline; material: water | place: Baltic Sea | collected 2014-10-26T21:54:00 | depth 110 m ... | reverse complement strand
ACCGTTTGATAAAAATCATACAATTTCTAGTACAGAATTCCACTTATTTGAGGAACCTTTGCGGAATATGTTTTCATGGAAATCGCGTTGTTGGTAATGAGCAGTGCGGGCAAGTCTACCTCGATGATCATAGCAGCCATAGGCGGTATGAACTGGAACCATCACTTTGCTTAAATCAATACTTGGACCTGTTGCAGGAGGCATTTCTTGGATTACCATCTCTGTATCTCCATCATAGGTGACCATCTCTTTAGTAGGACATTCAAATGGCTGACCAATGTGTAAACGGATTGAACCCTCGGCTGGTTTTACTGGTTTCCATCTACCTCTTTGATCATTGTCAAGCCAACTCACCATAGCTTTCATTTGTTCAATTGTAGCCATTGCAATATGAGATAATTCCCACCAACCCGTACTTCTTGCTAAGGTCACATGGTGCACTCCTGGTATCATATCACGGTTGTCTAAGGCATCTGCATAAGTACGGCATAATCCCTCAAGACGGATAGTAAAAATAGGTAATACTCCAATTCTAAGGTCTTGTAATCGATATGGGTTTGCTAATTCTCCCAGCAACAAAAATGGTCTGCGCTCATTCATTGCTACACCATCATGTTTAGCGATCAATTGTTCAATTGTAGCAGAATCACTTGCAAAGGAACAAAGAAAAGATTGCAACTCTTCACCTTCTAAATTGAGAGTAGTATCCATTTCATCTATTGTGCAAGTTAAATCAATAACTTCATTCTGAGTAAAAAGAATTGCATTGGCCGGTAGAGAGACCGGGGAAGAAGCCGGGGAATAAGGCCACAGCCGAGGGGACGAATCGCTCATAATTAGCCGGGGTAACTTCTCCATCAAGAACTATCGCTTATGCAGTGAAGGTTGCTTCATGCAGGCATTGTGGGCAAGTTACCTTGATAGGGCGTGTCGAAGGAATACCAAGCCTAACTCCGCAAGCGGGACATAATATCGCTTGGTCAATTTGTGCTCGGCGTTGTTTTACACCTTCTGTCGGATCATACTCAAAATGAAGGTTATTCTTCTCTATAAGTTGCGGTGATGATGTGTTCTGTTGTGAATTTATTGCTGCAAAAGGGTCTTCTTTGTGGTTCTGTGAAAGTTGGCCTCTTCCACCCGAAGGGTCGTATTCTGCAGCAGCATTATAACCGTTTGATGGCGCTACAGGAATTGATTTAGATAGCGCTACTAGTTGCCTTTGGACCTCACTTTCATCAATACCATATTGTCTTACAAGTTGGTCCATTTGCAACATTTTATCATAGCCAGAAAGGGATGCCAATGCGGTTAATTCAGCAGCCGGTATTGCGCTCATAGTAGTCGTAGCAGCGTATTACCTTTCAGTCTTGACCTATATTGTGTAAACGCATCTCCCGTAATTAGGGAACCAATTAACATGATACGGGAAATAACATATCACCGAAGGCCTTTAAGCGGAAGGGTGAGCGCCGGCGCTCAATAGGTGATATTATGATGAAGTCGGCAACCCCAGTACTTTTCACTCGCGAAACGATTGCAAAGATGTCTGTAAAGGAGCGTTCTATGATAGCGCGCTCTATTACTTGCGGCGAAACTATGATTGAAGCGCATACATTATTCGCAATGGATTCTGTTGCAGAAGTTCTAGAACAAATCACTCGTAACAATTGGGACCACGTGTTCATCATCAATGAGGATGGAGTACCTATGGGTCGAATTCACGCGGTTGATATTCTGAAACTAATAGCGCGTAAAACTGTCAACCGTTCAGTTGCATGGATGCATGCAGTACCTGCACAGCAGTTGGTAAATATTCCACCTATGACCGTTAGGAAGATGACTCCTCTGCTCAAGGCTGGTGCTTTGATGTTAGCACACGATCTCAATCAAATCGCAGTCGTAGATGATGATGGAACATTAATTGGTGTAGTAGGGCACCATACTATGGCAAGACATATGCCTAAGTTCATCATTTGATTAGAGCAATAACTGTTCAAATTCCCCAATAACGGTCAGATAGAGCCTGTTTGGACTTTAATGCCCTAACTATAGTCATTGAAACCCATAATAATCCAATCCACATTATCGGTGTTGATAAGTCATTTATTATGTTGTAGAATCCTAATTCATAACCTGCTGTATTTGAATCCCCTAAGACATCTATGGATATCGTCAAACCTACATCGACGAATGAATAAACAACCATGGCAAACATACTGAGAACGACCAATCGTCCTGAGAAAGAACCTCTCTTCAGTCTCAGCAGCATGAATCCTGCAATAGAAGTTAAGAATGCTACGATAATCCAGGCCAGTGATGCGTGAATTACTTCAAGCCAAAGTACTGAATTAATAGTCGCTTGAGCCATTCCCTCACTATATTGGCGCCATCCTTCTGCTACAGCAAATATGGCACTGAATAGGGTTGAAAACCAAAGTAGAGTTGATAGCATTGCCGCATCAGCATTTTCTCTCATCTCTTGAATTACACGATTTACAGTTGATTCAATTCCTGCACCCTTGCTGAAAATATACAATCCAATGGCCAGTGGTAAGGCACCGATAACAAAACCACCGATTTGATTCGGAAGCATTATTCCGATACCGATAATCGCCAATACTAAGCCGAATGGAATCATAATTTTACCTCTCCATTTAGGATCTTCAAGTGCCTTGACAATGTAGTAATAAGTCCCTTCAATTCCTTTAGATTGCTTGACTATTATCTTTTCAACATGATTTATTCTCACTTGTGATTGAATGATTGGAAGAACTGATTCATCTTCAGCACCATCGGTAACTAGGATTGCCTCATCGGGTTGGAATGCTGCGACTACTTCCTCTAATTGGGCTGCAATCGCTCTATCTGAGCGCATTCCAACTTTCTCATCACCGGTTAATATTGCCACTTCAACTTCATCCTCTTCAGAATTAGATTCCTTTAGAGCATCGTGCTGTCTCAAAGCACCAAGAATTGCATTGGTATCGCTTTCTTCAGGGTCAGCAATCCCCAACTTCAAAGCAGCAGTAAGAACCTGTCGACGGCCAATAACTGGCCCGCGAATCGACGTTTTATTTCCGAGATCATTGTCTCGGTCAACTGTCAATACAAGAATTCGGGTCATGGCTATTCACCTGTGGCTGATACAACCTATCTGCTCCTCCAATTCAAAACCTTCGCGCGAATGCTTATGTTGACGAAGCCCTTTTTGCCAAAAAAACAAACAATCAATCAGCCTTTTCATCCCCTTTTGAATCTTCATTGGGTAATGGCTTATCATCTTCTAAATTCTTTTGAGGTATTCCACTTGCAATTACAACTACCTTATTTTTGGCATTTCTTCGTTGAGTCGCTCTGATATATTTGAGAGGGTGGTCTAACCATGGTTGGTCGCATAACCTGTCATCACCAGGCAACACAGGACAATTGTGATTTACTTTCAATTTACCACATCCAGCCGGAGTGTATGCATGTTCGTAGACATGTGAAACCTGATAGTTGGTCGTGCTTTCACTGAAATCTGGTGCACCGCGGAAGAAATTGACAGTAGACTCGGTAGGTAATCCGATTGTGGCAGAGATGGATGCAAGAAATAATCTGCCGAAGTGGTTAACATTTACACCACTAGACAAATCTGAAACAAGTTTTCTCATGCAAGGTGGCCACTCACTTTCTTCCGCACCAACCAATGCAATCGCCTCACTCGTTTTGCTAGACATTAGGTTTCGCAACATTCCAACCGGTTCTGCCAATCTAATCGCTAAATCAGTTGTAACATCTTGCATCTTTCCCAAAGCCTCAGCCTCAACTCCTCGCTTAATTCTCTCCCTCAGCAATCGTGCAAGTTTAGCAGAAGAACCGTATTGTGCCTCTTCAAAAAGAGTAATCCATCCATTGCTGATATCATTATTGGGCAATCTCCATCTTGGACCGGTTATATTGGGGCATATTTCTATAAAATCTGAAAGTCCAATCTTCCATAATGGGCCAGATGATGATTGGCGCATTTCTCTAATTCCTCCACCATCATTGACCATCAGGGGGTTGTTTAGACCGTGCTGGTCCTGCGACTTAATTTGTGAAATATATGTTCGCGCAATAATGTCTAATGACGCTTTATCTTTGATTAGTAATTGTTCAGCACGCGCAGCTTCAGCCTGTGCCCAGCGCGCAATCAGTCTTTCATCCTCACTAGCACAAACTACTAATCTTGCATAATAAAATGAAAATGCTTCTATGATTCTTCCTTCCTCAGTATATATGTCACCACCGATAACCTCTACACCCTCCTTAGAATTAATTGAATCAACTAATCTAATTCTTGCTCTTTGTCTTGCCTTTTCCATCCATACGCCATCGAGTAGTTCATCCAAATCAATTTCGTTATCAATGGCCATTTTCCTAATCCATCCCGCCGCCTGAGGCAAAAATGGATACCGTGCAAAGGTAACCTCGTCCGAGATTTTCGGATGGGAGGTCGGTACTGGCATAATACTCCATGAGGGGTGACAGCATATGAACTTCAATCAGAAAGATGTATTCTTGAAGGGATGCCTATTCACCGCGGCATGGGCGATACTGAAGTCAACCCTCTCATTGCGATACAAGACGAAGTGCGCACCCATTTTGGCTGGAGTTTACAAGCGGATATTGATAGCGCTAAATCGATGAAGTTAGCATTCGATGAGAATGAACCTTTTGGACTTAGCAAGTGGAATTTCGATGAGAGAAATCAAGCACTAGGTGATTTACAACTCAAATTACTAAAGGCAACTGCGGTGGTTTTTGTAGGTGCGGCAGTGGAACCTCAACAACTCGAAGAGATGGTCGGTGATGGAGTGGTTTTCATTGCTGCTGATGGAGCGGTAGGCGCTTTACCAGCACAGGCTAATCTAGCTTGTATCGTAAGTGATTTCGATGGAACAGTGCATTTAGAACTAGCAGCAAAAAGTGGTGCTACAATTATTGCACATGCACATGGAGATAACATGGAGGCTTGGAATGAATGTGTTGAAAAATGGTCTCATTTCTCTAACCCACCTGCATTGGTTTTAAGTCACCAAACTCCACAATACCTTGAAGGAATGCACAATTGGGGTGGATTTACTGATGGTGACAGAGCCTTATGTATGGCGCACTCTTTAGGAGTAAATTTTGAGGATATTTACTTGGTCGGCTACACCCTATCCCGAGTTGGACAATGGTCGGGTAGAACTCAAGAGAGTCTGAAATTAGAAAAATTACAATGGATGGCTGCCGTTGTTCAAATGTTGGGCTTAGAACAGCAAATAGATTGATCATCAATACATCATTTTGAAAAACAATATACTCGCAGGGGATTTTATGGCCAAAGTGAGGAATTTCAATCCGTTGCTATGGGTTGTTGCATTAGCGATCATCAACGGTGCTTGGTATGGTGTTGCTGGTGGCGAGGCTAAACACGAGATTAACGACCAACAACATTCAACAGAGGATAGAACTATTGAGATATCCAGTGTATTTGGTTCGGATAAAGAAATCAGCGTCACATTTTCTGTCCAATTTTTTAAAGTAAGTTCTGATTTGGATAATGCTTCTTGGAAAATAACAGATGAGAAGGGGCAATTAATCGCAAATTGGCAAGGTTCAATTGACCAAGTACAGGGTTGGGAGGGGGAATTAAGTCCAGGCACATATATCATCAATAGCACTATGGATGAAGGACTTCTAACCGAACAAAATCTGTACATCAAGCCGTTTGAGAACCTGCGTTTAGAAGGGCATTTATTACTTTCACTAGGATTAATAATTTTGGCATTCCTAGAACCTATTGTAAAGAAGAATGTCGCTAAAATAATTCCAAAACAAGATCCACAAACTCCTAAATCAAAGAAAAATCCATTCAAAACTAACGACGATGGTATGCCAGAAAATGATCAATTCCACGATGATGATGACCCGTGGCGCTCGCCAACAATCGATTGAAACTCATAGGAAATCGGCTAATGACATCTGTTTAGCGCGGTCGTTCTTGAATAATGAATCTGTACTATCTGATAACCATTCAACATTTTGCTTAGTATAGTTATCAACGCCATAAGTTGCAATAACGTGCTTTGTGACCTCAATGTATTTCCTAACAGCACCTTCTGAAACTGTAAGGGCTAATTTTCCACCACATTGGTCATCTTCCGATTTCATTACACCTACTGCCGATAACCCTCTTCCTGTTGCCTTCTTTAATTGAATACACTTACCGGCAACTGGCAACCTTCTGTATGAATGTGCGCACTTTAAACAGCGTACTTTTTGTCTTGCGAACGCATTCATATTACCTCTTAAATCTGGTAAAAAGTGAGAACGTATTACACTTGAGGCAACTGTTCTAACATTGACTGCTCTCAATTTATGACCAAGGTCTAGTTGACCATTCATTTTGTCGATCATAGTGTCTAGAGTTTTGTATGCACAAAGGGCTGGCCCTTCATCCATTGAATGGCATCCATGTGTATAGCCATAGCCTCTTACCGCGGCTACTGAGCCCAACCTTCTTTCAACAAAGTCAACTCTATCAGCGATAGTCTTAGGATGGGGTTGGTTCAATGTTGCTTCATAGAAATCACGTTCATAGAACCAACCTGTATCAACATTCAAGGCCTCTTTGTCTACTTCAGTAGGATTTAATCGAGTGGTTAGAACCAAAGGTGCATCCATTAGACCACCACGGTTTGCTGGAAGTATTTCTCTACTAAAATTGAGTAAACCATCCATCAATAGCATTATTGCATCTTCATCTCCATCACAATTTCTTCGCTTTGAAGCATGGAAAAGTGGATGTGCATATCCTCCTGAACAATCAGTCCAACCAATAATTCTTGACAATACTCCACCGGATGTGTGAGGGGCTAAGGCACAAATCAAGTGACCTACTAAATCAGCAGGAGTATCTACATTGTAAAACGGTTCCATTTTGTAATGGCGGACAAGTACTTCGTCGATGAATTTTGCAGCCTTGACGAAGAAATCACCACCACTTTTAGCAACGATGAAATCCTGTGGAAAAATCTCTAACATCTGTTCATCATCAGATAGTTCCTTGCCGTGGCAATCGTGATTATACCCTAGTTCTTTCAAAGTTCTCCATGGCACTCCGATTTCCCTAGGTGTGAAATGTGTAATCGGTACATCCGACATATCGTACCTAATGGTGCCATCACGGAAAACTGGTAAATCATATTTAGCACGTAAAATGCCTTTTTCAATCGCCTCAGGTGTTTGATCTCTGCTGGCAATTTTTTTCATGCATTTTATTTGGAGAGGAATTCTATCCAAGCCCAATTTCACCCTCGCATCTTCAATCAATGTTGTAAGATTGACATTTTGTAACTCTCCACGTCTACGCTTCTTTTTTCCATCTTCGGGTTTCATTAGAGTTCTTCCACCACAAGTCAATCCCGCCTCTTCTTGCCCATCTTGGTTGAGGATTCGATGATGACAGATTACCATCGGAGATATTTTTTCACATTTTGTGCAAATTCGTTTACCCATTTGTACGTTTATCGTATTCTTTTCCATTGCATTTGCTAACAATCTTTGATTGCCGCCGTATAATTCAATTGGGAATAAAGTATGAGTTCGTGGATTCATTACACGTGGTGCTGCTTTCTCTGGCCGACCCATTCTACAACCAATTCTAATGGGTGCGCTGTGCTCCCATCTCAAGTCAGAAATTTTTCTAATCTCAATCAATATTCCATCAACTGCATGGTCATCTTCGTGGATTTGTGATGCTAGGTATCCCTCGGGATCATCTGGTCCATTGTCAATCACTTTGTCAGAAGCCGCAATTCCGACATTATCTGTTTCCGTAATGCCGAGACCTCGTTGCCTTGCATCAGTTTCAGCTGCGATTCTAACCACTGCTTTTTCTTGGGCTAACTTTTTCTGTCTTGCTCTTTCACTTACCAGCACTGTATGTGCATCTCTTAATTCCGCAATCCGTTGTAAAAATCGAGTTTGCGCATCCTTAATGCGTAAAGGAGAATCTCCTTCGCCGGAGAATCCAAATCCTTCTAACATTGCTGGCCAACCGGTTGTTATTACGAGGTCGTCTCCATCGTGATGATGCGGCAGACCTAGAATCATTGTACTCGCTTTAGCAAAACCGTGCTGAATGTATGCCCATCCTTCGGGCATCTCATCAGCGAATATTGGTGTTTCTAGTTTCACACTGAGCCCAGGTATTGATACGGAAGCAAAGTCCGGCAATAATTCGGGTTGTAAAATATCCATTGCTTTAGCGTCCCATCCTTTAACGCCACCAACGATTCGAAGTTGTCTTGATTCTGGTAATGGCATTGCATTCAATGATTCTTCAGGTTCTACTGCACTGCCATTTGTAGTTCCGAATGGCTCGATAATAGATTCATCAATCATCTTGATCAATGATGGAACCCATTCGAGTGGGAGATCTAGGAACCAAGGATTATGTGGAGGCGGTAATGATGTTTTGAAGCGTAGAGCGACATCTCTTGTTTCTTCCCAGTTAAGTTGCATCTTTGTTAATGCACTATGCCAATTCCTGCGGATATGAAATTGAGCGTTTTCATCTTCACTATCCTCTGGATGTATTCCCGGTATTCCGACAGGTAATTTGGATTCGTTTAGATTGGATAATTTAATGAATTCATCAATTGCTTTTTGAGTAGACAATTCTTCAAGTAAATCACTTGCCCACCAATCTACACAATATCCTGCTGGAACCAAATTATTGTTGTTTTCCATAAATTCGCCATACCCAAGAACCAATTCACCATTATCCCAAACCATCGAAACTTTATCACTAATCGCTCGGTAGGATTTTGCATCATCAACTCGTAAAAACCGGCCATCTTGTAAGACAATCCACGGGCCGTCAGTATCATCTGATGGCGTTATCGCACATGCTTTGCCTGGCCGTTCAATCTTCATCTGAGTTCCAATGGTGATGAAATCATCCATCGCTAACATACACGCGGTGTTAACCGATGCAGCCGCGAGACCAGATGGTCTTGCCCTGCCATATCTAAGGCGGAATCCACCCGGTTGTAATGGGGCACCAAATACTGGCCTTCCAGCAATAATATCTTTCATGAATTTCGTAATTGGAGCAACCTTTCTTGATTTGAATTTGTTAGCAGAGTTAGCGCCATCATCGTCTTTGCCCCTACTAGCAAATTTAGAAATAAATTCCCAGCCTGGAATTTTCATTCTTTCGGTATGCTTCTGTATTTTCGGAGCCTTCAGACACATTCCTTCCCCAATAACAAGAAGAACACCACCGCGAATTCGTGCTTCATCTATATTTCTAACACGACCATAACCCGCACATTCAATGCTTTCAGTTGATTCACCATTAATCATTATCGGACATGCTTTGACAATCTCTTCAATTTCATTGGGTGTAGGGCGGTATTGCAGGTTCCCTCTGTATAATCCGAATTCCTCCTTTACACGTTCTACCTCCGGTTGGGTTGGGATATAATGGCCAACATTTAATTCGCGCCTGATCATATCTGCAATTAGCACAGCAAGTGCTTGTGCGGTACCACCTGCTGCACGGATTGGGCCAGCAAAATGAACGGATACGAATTGTGAGCCGTCGAGATTATTCAATAATCTAACCTCGGAAATACCCTCGAGAGGGGCGACTAAAACAGCCTCGGTAAGAATTGCTAAACCGACTCGCAACCCCACATCGATTGCAGTTTGTAGGTCGTGCCCTTTAGCCCTAAATCCTCTCGCAACAGATTGCGCCATCATGATAGAAGTAGTCTCTCTGTCATGAATAGCAAGCAATTCTCTGATATCGTCAGCAACTTCGTAACCATCCAAGTGTTCAACAAGTAACTTTTCAGTTCTCCCAGCAAGGTCTGCCGCCCTAGGGATTTCGACGAAATCGCGATGGTCCATTCCCAAAGACCTTGCAGATTCGGCGATGATATATGCTTCATCAGCCCTTTCATCAAGCCAGTTTTGGTATGATTCCATTTCGTGTTCCAAACGTTCGATATCAATACCAAGAAGAGGATTATGCCCTCTTAACTTTGTATTTACCCCAACATCACCCATAGCAATCCAAGCACACTAATGGCCGACCCTTTATGATAAAGTCGGTTCAATAATATCAATTTCATTATACAGATACTAAAGCAAACTTCATGTTCATCGGATGAGAGGATTGGTTGATGACGGTCCATTCAGCGCTAAGGGACCACCCTAGTTGGGGTAAACTGGTCGAATATATTCGCGAACTAGCCTTCCTTGATGGTGGAAGTGATGATGCTTTCACGCTTGCCAGTGGTCGAACCTCTAGGTGGTTTTTTGATACAAAGCCGGTGATGATGCACCCAGAATGTTCACATTTACTTGGAGAATTATTCAATGCTAGAATTGATGAAATCGGTGCTGATTTCGTAGGTGGATTGGAACTGGGTGCTGTACCACTAACTGCAATTGTCATTACCTCCTCAGATGCAGATTGTCCAAGACGAGGTTTCATGGTAAGAAAGGAGGCGAAAGGAAGGGGTGGAAGAAAAACCAATAATCCACCTGGGATTGAAGGATCATCGCTCGCTGGAGGCGGAAAAATCGTTATCCTTGAAGATGTTACAACAACTGGTGGTTCATCGATAAAGGCAGTACAAATGATTCACCAGGCAACTGATTGCGAAGTGGTTGCAGTCATCAGTATTGTCGATAGAGAGGAAGGCGCAGTGGATGCTTTTGCAGCGGCTGGAATTCATTTTGAAAGCATCATGACACGAAGTGATGTCGCAGGCCAATAATTGTATTATTAGTCAATATTTAAACAAGGAGAGGATAAAATTGTATACAGTTCTTCGACCAGCACAAGTTGAATCCTCAACTTTAACTGAATCTGCACCAGATACGACCTCTGCTGAAAAAATTGTATTCTATCATGCTGAGCAAGGCAAACCTCTTGCAACACCTTGGCAAATTGCTCTAACTCGCTCCAAGATGATTAATGATTCAAGCCTTGGTAAAGGAATTATTGTCGATTGTGCCTGCGGTAGCGGAATTCAATTAGCGGCTCATGCCCTTATTCTTCAAAGAGCCGCTCTCGGTATAGAATTAGAGCCTCGGCGTGCGCTTGCAAGTGCAGTAAATTTGCAAACTGTAGCACTATCAGCGAGACAGCAAGATAGCCAGAGAATGACAGAAACGAGGGTTCTTTGCGGTGATGGTAGAGATGGCAAAGCCGCATTAAAAACTCTACAGAATGATTTGAATCTACAACAAATGCCAGAGATTGCATTATTGCATTTAGACCCTGCAAGGCCAAGAAATAGCCGTAGCCATGGCCTTGATGAAATGGCACCACGCTTGGATGAAATATTCACTGGATGGGCCCCTTACCTTTCGCAAGGAAAACGTGGTCCTTCTTTACTGCTTGACCTCTCACCACGCCTTAGCCATCAACAAAGATTGCAAGTTGAGGAGATGGTTGATTCTGTTTGGCCGCAAATTGATCGGACCTGGATTTGGACTTCGCGCGGTCGCGGGCGAGTGGACAGATTAGCACTTTGGCTCGGCTCCATTTCAATTCCAAACGTCGCTCGAAGATTTGTCAGAATTCCGCCAAATTTGCAAGAAGAACCGCTGATTATAGATGGCGGCGAACCAATATCAGCGGGTGATGGAGTACCTGTCAAATCAAGACGCCCGCCGAGAAAAGGCGAGAGAGTAAGTCTGCTAGATGCAGCATTAGTAGAGAGTGGTTTGGCAGAGGTTTGGCTCAAAAAAGTTACAAAATCTGAGGCAATACACTGGGGCGTAGTCGAAGGTAGAAGGCCGCAGATTCATCACGATCACCCGCTGCAATTAGAATATAAAAACCACCTTTTGGTACAAGCCACGGGCAAAATAGTAGCCCTCGCCCACACTAACCTGACATTGGATGATGTCGATGCTTTGGTCAAGATTGCTCTGGAGCATGATATTCGGAAATTGACTGTCCGAGTTTCACTCGAACCCACGCTCCAACCAAAGGTGCAAGGGGCCATCGACCGGCAGTTGGCCAGCAGGCATGGTAAGAGAACTGCGTTCGTCGTTCAACAACCCGGAGATGAGATGCTTTTGCTGTGTATTTTAGAGTGAAAGGAGAGGAAAAACTCACGGGTTTTTTTTCATAGGTCGGCAACTGCGGCAAGATTTTGAATTATACACTGTCCATAGGAAATAAAGTTGAATGAAAGAGACTACAAACTAATCAAATAATTTAGCGCCTAAAAGACGGTGTTTTCAAGGCTCAGTGTCGCGGATAGTGTATCGCGGTTTTGATATAGGGGTGGTTGGTCGGAGGCTTGCTTAACACTATGTGTTGAGGACATTGAGGTGAACTGGAATGGCACGACCAAAGGATGCAGAACTAGGAGATGATTTTTCCTATATCTTGCGAATGGCAGATACTGACATGGATGGCCTTAGGCCGTTATCAACCGCATTGACATCCGTCAAGGGCGTTGGAAAGCGTACTGCAGTTCAAATCTGTAAAACCACAGGATTCGATCCAACAAGAGCTGCTGGTTTCCTAACCATAGAAGAACAAGAAACTCTTCGTTTAGCAATTGAAGGATATGCAATGACCGTCCCTCTCTGGATGCTTAACCGTCAAAGAGACATCGAAACAGGAGATGAACTTCACCTGACTGGCCAAGCGGTCAAACTTACTCTAAAGGATGACATTAGTCGTCTTCGTACCATGAAGTGCTACCGTGGTGTTCGCCACGCTAGCGGAAACAAAGTTCGTGGACAACGCGGTCGTTCAAACGGCCGTGGTGGACTAACTCTTGGAGTTAGCCGAAAGAAGTGATATGGAGGGATAAGTTATGGGAGAGCCAAAATTCGCACGTTCGAAATTCGACACACCTTCCCACCCGTGGAAGAAAGCTCGTATTGAAGAAGAACATTCCATCCGTGATAACCACGGACTCAAAACCATGCGTGAAATCTGGAAGGCTAAGTCTCAACTTCGCCGCCATCGTCGTCAAGCAATGCGCTTAATCGGTACGGTCGACACCACTGAAAAGCACGGCATGAGAGAAATGAATGACCTTTTGGTTTCCCTACATAATAAGGGACTTGTTGCAACAGGAGCAATTCTGGATGACGTCCTAACCCTTGGAACAGAAGATATTCTGAACCGACGCCTACAAGCTCAAGTTTACTACAAGGGTCTTGCAAGCACAATGAAGCAAGCACGTCAACTTGTAACCCATGGACAGATTTGTATTGGTGACCAAAAAGTCACAATCCCTTCTTACCCTGTTTCTCGTGATGAGGAAGAATTAGTTCGCTACCACCCTGGCTCCACACTCAACAACCCGGATCACCAAATCCGTAAGATGATTGAAGGACGCCGTGAAATGGCAGAGTATTCATCTGAAGAAGTTGACCCAGAGGCAACTCAAGAATTTGCTGCCGAAGTCGTTGAAGGGGCAAAAACAGCACCTTCTGCAAAAGCAGAATCTTCCACAACAACAACTGGCGGTGATGAATGATGACTCGTAAGGCAATTGTAAATATTTTCAGTTCATACAACAATATTCTAATGACAGCAACCGATTTAACCGGTGCTGAAACAATTACCACCTGTACTGGTGGTCAAGTTGTCAAGTCTTCCAAGGACAGTGGCGGTCAATTCGCAGCAACTCGTGCTGCAGAGAAAATGGCTGATGCTTTGAAAGACAAGGAATTCACTCAACTAATCGTAAAGTATCGCGCACCTGGTGGCAATAAAGCCAACACCACAGGACCTGGTGCTCAAGCAGCAATTCGCGCGTTTACTCGTGCTGGAATGACAGTAGTAAGAATTGAAGATGTCACTCCAATCGCTCACGATGGCACAAAGTCGAAGGGCGGCCGTCGTGGTCGTCGAGTCTGATTCAAGAGGTGTACAAAGATGAAAGCAGAAATCGTAAACGGCTGGCCACAAGGCAACTCTATCCGCATTCTATTAACAGAAACATCAACTGCACAGGTCAATTCGATTCGCCGTGCATTGATTGCAGATGTTCCTAAGTTAGCAATTACTCGTGTTGATTTCGCACAAGGAATCAACCAAGATAATGCAACTGGTGATGTTTATGAATCTGTTAACACTCTTCCAGATGAAGTAATTGCGCACAGACTTGCAATGATACCTATCCCAACACACCCTGAAGAAGGAATTGTGTTCCCTAGAGATTGTGTAAATTGTAAGGACATGATAGAGAAGGACAAAGGATGTCCTAGTTGCCAGATTTTATATTCTTTGAAAATCCAAGGTTACCCTAAGGATTCTGATGATGAATTAAAGTATGTTTATGCAAGTGATCTAAGTGTTATTTCAGACCCAATGTTTGGACTTAAGGAGGAACATCAACGTATTCCAATTACCTTACTTTCCAAGGGCCAATATCTACAATTTTACGCATTCGCAACTCTCGGTCGCGGACGTGACCACGCAAAGTGGTCACCTGTAGCAGCAGTTGCTTTCCGCCCACAGATGAAAGCAATTTTGAACAACCCGAAGAATGCAAAAGTATTGTTTGACCTAGATTTGAAAACCACAGATGGAAGACCAATCGATGCTAAGTTGTTTGGAACGGACAAGGTTATTTCAGATATTAACCTTGTATTTGATTTGGAGAAAGCAATTCATCAAGTTGGAGCTGGAACTGGACGTGATGCTGCCTTTGATGATGCAATTACCTTTGAAAAGATTGAGAACGCATTCGTGTTTACCTTTGAGACCGATGGAGCATTGACTCCGGTTCAAGCATTCAATGGAGCGATGCAGGAATTGAAGAAACGCTTTGAGAATCTATCAAACGATATTGAAAAAGCAATCGCTTAATCATAATATCCAACGAGAACTATACCACGCATCGACATTGATGCGAGTATTCATCAACATAGTTTAGTCTGCTATATCTGTTGGGGCTGTAATATGGTTAGCAAGAGGTGCGGAGGTCATATCACTCTCTTATTCTCTATTTGCAAAGATAGTAAACTACCCCGTAACCAAGGCAGCCGTGGTGCCGGATTCAATGTCACAGATGGGGTTGAAGCCACAGTTCGCCACCTGTGGACAAATAAGCCAGCCTCTGCCATTCGATACTCTGCAGGCTCTACCTTGGATGAAAAGATAGGCAACATCAAACAAGGTGATCTCAGAATCAACGTTACTTCAATGGATGGGACAGAACTACAAAATGGAACTGCAATCTATCTTGAATTAATTGAAGAGTTAAGGTATGCACGATTATTGAACAGAGCTGATGCATATGAAATAAACGTACAATTGGAGTTGCCGACTAGCCAAGGATTTGGTATGTCAGCAGCTGGACTTGTCGCAGTTGCTTTAGCCTTTCACCAATTAACTGAAAAAGGAAACATTGAGCAATATTACCGCTTAGCCCACCGAATTGAACGAATTCATAGTGGAGGGCTAGGGGATGTTTTGGGGATTTATGCAGGGGGAGTAGAATTGCGATTAACCGCTGGCGCCCCTGCATCTCCTGGCAGGGCAGTGGGTTTTCCTTGTAATCAAAAAATACTTTTAGCATGGATTCCACAGGAATCTCGCCATACTAGTGAATATATTGATGACCCGATATGGCAACAAACAATTACATCGGCTGGTGAAGAAGCTGTAAATCTCTTACAGCAAGGTGATTGGAATCATGATAAGTGGCCACAATTATTACAATGTTCGGAAGAGTTCTCCACTGCATCAGGAATGTTGGATGAACCGGTTAGAAATACATTTTTAAATAATATACAACAAGAAATTACTCGTTTAGGATTCGATGCATTCATGTCAACAAGATTGTGCATGCTTGGTGTTTCGTTGTGTGTATTGCCAAAGGAATTATCAAAACCTCTCGCGATTGAACAATTAGAACAATTATCTCAACAATTGAGAGAAAGAGGCATGGGTGTTAAAATCACCAGCATTGATAGTTAATCATATCCTTCTGGTGATAGATCAGAAAGGTCTAATGGACTTGCATCAAGTAGTGTGCAACCCGGCATGCAAAGATTTTCACTAAATCCGTGCCGATAGACAACTGCTCCACTACCCCACTCCTTGATGTATCGAGACATTTGTGATGCCATCTTTTTACGCTGGAATTTTACATCTGCACCATAGAAATGTTTGGCATCTATCCAAGCGACTGGATTGCCGTTGATTTCAACATGGTCGAGGAATAGAATATCTGGAGTAGCTACAGGTCTGCCGTGTTGGGCTGATTGTTCGCGAACCATTTCTGGTTGACGTCGAAGTTTTACACCCTGTTGTTCAAACCAATCCGAGAGAATATCTTCGAACTTGTCTGCTTTGACTTGAACTTCGGATTGGTCCACATTTGAGACTCTATCCGCCGCTTCAGCCTCTTCGAATTCCTTTCTTTCGCGCTCTGGTAATTTACTTGGTGAGCGTAAACTTTCCTTGATTTTAGATTTGGACCATCTTAATTCTGCTAATACAATTCTAAAAATATTCATCGGAGGGAAATCAAAGCGTTTTGAAAGATCTACAACACTAATTCCTTCTTTGTATAGACTCGCTAGTGCCTTGCTGCGCGATTGTAATCTTCCGTGCCCATAAACAGTTTTTTGCTGCAATAAAGCAGAACGAAGTGATAACGCTTGATCCAGACTCATGCCGTGATGCTTAACAATTTGAGCAATTTCTTCCACTCTTTCATCATCCAACCAACCGAATTCTCCCATGCGAATGACCTCACCAGCCATTGCCGCCTCTGCCTTTAGGGCAACGGGTAACACTTTCCAATCGAATGAGAAATTGTTTGGTTCCTCCATATCTTCTGGGAATGCGAGAGGTTTGGGGCTGGTTGTGAAACGATTATTCGCTTGTGAATTCATTTGTTTTATTTCAGCAACGTTTTTGTTCATTATGACGCTTTTTAGAGTAGTACCATAGCGTTTCGATGAAGCACTGCTACTGCGATTGGAATTATTATTTCTCTTTGGATTTGAGTTTGACTTAGCCGAATCTCTACCGAGGTCTTCGCTCATATCTGTGGCTTTGCGGCCACACTCCATGAAGACTCCCCATTATTACCACTAAAAGGAACAAAAAAGTCAAATCAAAGACAAGACGGTTTGATAAGTTCGTTGTCCTTGCAACAAATATGCGGTCTGTAACTATTTGTATTACAATTGCCTTTTTGATGATTTCTGTATCCCAATTATCACTGATTGGAAACGATGCTGCTTCAATTGAAAGTAGTAAAAATACTACATTACAGCAATTCCAAAACTCATATTCATCCGAGAATAATTCTTCACTAGGATGGTTTGCGCAAGCAGTTGGTCCTTATGAGAATTTCATAACGGATTCTGTCAGTTTCCAAAATGGTACTACAGCAGTAGTTGGCAGTTTCCAATCCTATATCGATTTCAGTTTTGATTTCGCCGGCCCTCAATCTACCAATGGCCAAATGGATGTTGATTTTTTCATAGCATGGCTTGATGAAAATGGTACATGGCTTGCAAATATTGGTGCCGGTAGTCAAGGTTTTGATAAACTTAATTCTATTGAGAAACTTTCTTCTGGAGACATTATTGTATCTGGAACCTATTGCTACAACACGGTTGAAAATGAATGTAGTATGACTCTTGAAGGACTTGATCCTTTAAATAAATCAGAAGATGGTGATGATGGTAATGCATTCCTTGCTCGCATGTCTTCGGATGGAGTTTGGCAATGGGTCATTCAGATAGAATCGCAACGAGAAGTATACGAGTTCTCTTTAGTTGTTACTCCACAAGATGAAATACACCTAGGTGTAATATTTACTGGAATGGTCGAATTCAACGGCCAACTAATTCCTGGTGGCGACCAACCTAATTTATTAATTGCAATTTATGATGACCAGGGTCAGGCAATTGCCTCTCTCAGTGCCATATCTCCACAAGGAGTCGGATTTGTGGGGGAACTTTGTGCAGATGATGTTGGCAACACCTATGCAGTACTAACTTACACCGAAGAGATCATGGTTGACCAAATAATGCTCACTGGAACTGGATTTGCTGATATCGCTATTGCACGTTATGATGCTACAGGATGGAACTGGGCGCAGAGTGCGGGTGGTTCAGGGGAAGACATGGCATGGGATTGCGATGGTACTGATTCTGGCGTAATCGTTGTAGGGGAGTTTCAAGGAAACGCTAGCTTTGGTAATTTTTCTACCGGTTCAAGTCAATGGGTTGATGGATTTATTGCGACTTTGAGTTCCGAAGGAGAATGGCAATCTCTTCAGAAAGTTAATGGAATTGGCAGTGATAAGGTGAATTCGGTACTGGTAAACCAATACGGTGAAATTACAATCGCTGGAATCACTTCGGGTGGATTGACCTTTGGACAAGATATTCTTCCAGATTTAGATGGTAACACAGATGTTTATCATTTTGATGTATTTGTTGCGCATGCTGATGTAAACTTAAGTTGGCAATGGGCCATCAATGCAGGAGGGCAAGGTAACGAAGAGGTAAATTCGCTGAATTTCGGACCAAACAACTCACTGATGCTCACTATTCAATTTAATGAAGATGGTTTATTCGGCGGATATCCAGCAGATCAACAAAATTTAATTGACATCGGTGTTTGGTTTTATGAAACTGATTTGGACGGAGATGGAGTTGTTGATGGTACTGATAATTGTCCACGCTTTAGTAATCCTTTACAAGAAAACCATGATCAAGATAATGCCGGAGATTTATGCGATATAGATGATGATAATGATGGAATCGCTGATGTTGCTGATGATTGCCCATATGGAATTACACAATGGCAAAGCAATCCTTCAACCGATCATGACAACGATGGCTGCCAAGACTCCAGTGAAGATTATGATGATGATGAAGATGGTATTTTTGATAGTAATGACCTTTGTCCTTTGGGACCTATAGGATGGAGTTCCAACCCCGAAGTGGATGTTGAAGGAGATGGTTGTGCAGACATGGATACTGATGAAGATGGATTTGTTGACCAGATGGACAACTGTCCAATGATATACAATCCACTTCAAACAGATTTAGATGATGACCAAATCGGAGATGTTTGTGATGATGATGAAGATGGCGATGGAATTCAAATCCCTCAGGACCTTTGCCCACACGATCCTACATCTTGGCTATCTGACCTATTGAATGACCATGATTCAGATGGCTGTCAAGATTCGGTTAATGATTACAATGATGATGCAGATGCAGTATTGGATATTGGTGATGATTGCCCTATTGGGTATATTAATTGGGGAGATAATGCTAGTAATTTCGACCATGATGGTGATGGCTGCCATGACCAATTAGAGGATGATGATGATGATAATGATGGTTTTGACGATGATGATGACAATTGCCCTAATGGGATTATTGGAATCGCACAAGTTGGCCAAGACGAAGATTTGGATGGTTGTATTGATTCTGTTGAAGATGAGGATGATGATGGAGATGGAGTTGCAGATTTAGTCGACCAATGTCCGAGAACACCTAAACTAACCATGGTTTCTGGTTCAGGATGCAGTCAATATCAATTAGATGATGACTTAGATGGAGTTGCTAACGCTGAGGATATTTGTCTAAACAGTAAACCGAGCGTTTCTGTTGATGAGCAGGGCTGTGAGAAATTAATCTCTGAACAAAAACCACCAATATCAACGAATGATAAATCTCTATTCAATTTAACTAACTTCTTCTTTTTATTAGCCATTGTAATGGGAATTGTTGCAGTATACATCTCCAATATGAAACCAAAGATGCACAATGCAGCAATAGCACCGCCTGTCAATCCAATGGATTTCCAGGAATCTATTGTTGGAGAGAAAACATTGGAAGCAGCAAGTCTTCAAGCACTTCAATCTGCAAGTTCAGCAGAAGAGTGATTCAATTGTAAACCACTGCTGGGCCGAGAGGCATTGCTGATGCTGCGCGTTGAGTAGTATCTTCCGCAGATTCTCCGCTGACGAAAACTATGCTTTCAAGACCTAAATCAGTAGCAATAAATTCGCTTCGAGATTGTAATACTTCTAATTCGTTCAACTCACTCAAAATAACAGCGCGTGATTCATCATCCCACTTGAATAATTGTGGGAGCATTTTCTTACTCCAATAACCAATGATCTCGCCTTTTCTTTGACCTTGACAGATGTCCATTTGCGATAAGATTGGGATGAATGATTTTGGACTTCCTCCCGCGATGATGAAATCTAATGCAGTCTTGGCTAATTGACGTTTCCACTGTGGGCTGATTACCACTATTGCTGTACGCGCTCCATTATCCAAATGCCGCTCGGCGATAGTTTTGATTTTTCTAGCCGATTCTAAGAAAGAACGTAAGTATGCTTCTGCATCTAAAACAGATTGGGATTGCTGGCTTACATCTCCTGGATGCTGGTATTGAGAGGCAGATACTAATTCCGTATGGCCTAATAATTGACCCCAATCTTCAGCCATATGCGGTGTTGAAATTGAAATTAAATGAGTCCATACTTCTAGTAATTCGCGACCAACAATTGGATTCAATCCGCCTCGACGAATATACCAATTGATATCTTTTGTAATTTCATAATGTGAAATTTCAACAGCACGACGTAAATCGTATGCATCCATTGCTTGTTGAAATTCACAACTACGCTGGCAGATTCTTGCCCTCATCCACTCATCCATCGGAGATTCATTTCCATCCCATGAGAGAATAGTTTCAGGCATATTGCGTAAGGATTGCATAACTCTGTTATTTGATTCTAAGGCAATGTCAGACCAATCCATACCAGCGGTTGGATTGGCAGCGAAGAGAATGAATAACCGAACTGTATCTGCACCAACTTTCTCAATCATGTCTTCGGGAGAAACTGTATTGCCGTGTGATTTACTCATTTTTGCACTACGCTCTCCTAGTTCCGAATTACATTGCGGGCATGGAGAACCAGCATGATCGACTGATAGGGTGATCGAACATGTGTTGCACCAAGGTGCACCCATGTTTACCATTCCTTGACATAATAACTCATTGAATGGTTCATCGATATCATGAAGTCCTAAGTCACGTAATGCTTTTGTCATAAAACGAGCATAAATCAAATGCATTTGTGCATGCTCAATACCACCACAATAGAAATCTACATTCATCCAATGGTTAGCAACAGCCTTTTCAAAACATTTTTCATCATTTAAGGCATCAGTGAATCGCAAGTAATACCAAGAAGAATCCATGAATGTGTCCATGGTATCGGTTTCTCTTCTCGCATCTTTACCACACTTAGGACAATCTGCAGCCAAGAATGATTCTGAAGTTTCCAGTGGATTACCATGTCCAAAAGTAACATCTCTCGGTAATTCAACTGGAAGGTCGGATTCTGGAACAGGCACAGTACCACAGTCAGTACAGTGGATTACTGGAATCGGAGTACCCCAATAGCGCTGACGAGAAACCAACCAAGGTCTGATTTTCCATTGAACTAAACCTTCTCCCTTATCGTTTTCTTCAAGTTTTGAAATAACAGCACGTTTTGCTTGTTCTCCATATAATCCATCAAAACCTTCTACTCCCGAATTAACCATCCAGCCTAATTCGGTGATTGCATTATTTAATTCATCTTCACAACTTGCATTCTCTTGCATAACAAGAACTTGCTTAATTGGAATCTTGTATTGTTTAGCAAAAGCGAAATCACGCTCATCATGGCCTGGAACAGCCATAACCGCTCCTGTTCCATAAGTGGCGATGACAAAGTTACCAACCCATATCGGAATTAATTCACCAGTCAATGGATGGATTGCATTTCTTCCCAAAGGCACTCCTTTCTTGACTTTCAAAATCTTCTCTCTATCAAAATCAGACAGCGAGGCGACTTCATTTTTCAATTGTTTCCAACCTTCTTCATATTGAGTTCCTTGAACTAGGGTTTGTGATAGAGGATGTTCGGGTGCAAGAGTAACGAATGTAACTCCGAATAATGTGTCAGGTCTTGTCGTAAACACCCTTATCTTTTCATCACTACCTTCGATAGCAAATTCGATTTCAGCGCCTTCTGAACGACCTAACCAATCCTGCTGTAGAGATTTGACATTGCTAGGGAATGAAATAGTTTCCAATCCATCTAATAATTCCTGAGCGTATTTTGGAGTATCCAGAAACCATTGGCTCATTTCCTTTTGCTTCACATTACTAAAACAGCGCCAGCAGCGTCCATTTTTGACTTGTTCATTAGCCAATACGGTCTCACATGAATCACACCAATTGACCGGTGCATATTTCTGGTAAGCCAATCCATTTTCCAAGAATTTGGTGAAAAACCATTGATTCCATTTGTAATACCTTGGATCATGACTCATCAACATGCGTCGCCAATCATAAGAGAAACCCATTCGCTTAATTTGCTCAGTTATACTTTTCATGTTTTTTTGAGTTATGTCGTGAGGATGTATTCCTTCCTTTATCGCTGCATTTTCGGCAGGCATACCGAATGAGTCGAAACCGATTGGATATAGAACATCAAAGCCCATCATTCTCTTATATCGGGCTACTGCATCACCAATTGAATAATTTCTAACATGACCCATGTGCATTTTTCCAGAAGGATATGGGTACATTTCTAGGCAATAAAATGGAGGTTTTTGAGAATCTAAATCTGTTTCAAAGATATGGTTATCCGCCCACTTTTGCTGCCAAGCAACTTCATCACTTGGAGAAAATTCGTCAGACATGCAAAACACCCGCCCCATAGGGGGCGAGTCTGCGACTGATACCACAGTCTTGAATGCGACTCTTGATGAGGTGCATCCGATGTGCCTTATTCATGGGTAGAGAAATCTCCGTGCGCTGTCCGGTGAGGATAGATTTGGCAGGAGGCTGGAGTGATGTTCCTGCGTATTGCAATCTCAAAAGTGGAGAAGTGGTCAATGTTGCAATAAATCACTATGTAACAGCAAAAAAGATTATTGATAAAAATAGAAGAATGACAGTTCAGTATTCAACCGAAATACCAATTGGTTGTGGCTTAGGAACTTCAGGGGCGATGAATGTAGCTTTGTTAGCTGCTATTGCAGGAGAGGGAAGAGAACTTGAGGAAATAGCAGAGTTGGCCTTTCAATTTGAATCACTATTAGGAAATACAGGGGGACGCCAAGACCAATGGGCTAGCACATTTGGTGGCATTAATCATTTGACTTTTAGAGGTGATACGGTGGAGATTAAACGTTTAGATCCTTCCATAGAATTCTGTACATGGCTACAAAACCATCTGTTATTATTTGATACCAGCATCCAACATGTTTCTGGAGAAATACATGATAAGATTTGGCAGCAATTTTACGACCACGATGAACAGGTAATACAAGGATTAGATCTGATAAGAGATGCTGGTTTATCGATGGCTTCAGCCATACATGATGAAGATATTTCACAAGTTATTAATTCAATGAGAATGGTGATGTTAGGGATTGATTTAATCGATGAAAAGTTACATGACCCGTTTCGTGATGTTTTAACTCCTTTAGAAGAAATTGGTTCTGTGCTGGCTTGGAAAGCAATGGGTGCTGGCGGCGGAGGGATTGTCGGAGTATTGGTTGAAGGTGGAGAGTATGCAAAATCTTCACTAATACAAGCGACCGAGTCTGTAGGATGGACACAATTACAATGGGAAATTGAATACTCTGGAATTAATCAACAATAGTGAGTTAATCTTCCTTTGAGAAACCATCATTTGTTTCCAATAAGAAAATTGCTTCTCGAGTCAATTTGTATCTATTTCGCATACCCATCTTTCTCTTTTCAACAAGTCCAAACTTCTGTAAAGTTCGCAAGTGATGTGAAACTAACTGTTGTGACTTTTCTAATCTATCTGCCAATTCAGATTGTGTTGGGAAATCACCTAGAGTCCCGTCGTTATCCAGCAGAGAGAGTATCTTGCCCTGCAGACTATTTGGGTCTGGTGATAATGGAGGAACTGGCAATAGGTCATCGATCATATGTGGTTGCAGTTGATTTGTTAACGGATAGAAACGAACTAAGCGACCATCCTTTCTACGCCAAATACTCTCTTCTTTTTCTAGGATGCGAAGATGGTGGGTAATTTGCCCATTGGACATTTCCAGGGCACCCATTAGAGCACGGAAGTGGCAACCAGGGTTTGCGGTTAAGTATCCCATAAGACGTCCTCGTTGGAATCTTCCATCTGTCGTCTCATGCGTCTTACCAATTAGCCCAAGGAACCATAATCCTGCAGCCGTTGATGGTATTCTTATTGATTCGGTGTTAAGAGTAACCAATACTAACATCGATAATATTGAAGTCGTTGAAGCGATGATAAGAATGGTAGGTGCAATTGTAATTACTTCTTCTTGAACAGCAACTGCGATTGTTTTATCTTCCTCAGTATCCCCTATTACACCAAGTTGTTCAGGGCTCTCACTTTCAACGCTTGTAACTTGTATACTTGCAATATTGAAGTTTCTACATTCCGGTGCTACTTCTGTATTCTGAACTTGATAAGCACCACTCCATCCTTGCTGAGGCGCCCACCCACCTACAGCGCGGCTGAGTAGGATTTGTCCTTCTTCATTGGAATTGAAAATCCAACAGGTTCCGCTTTCGGTAATTACTCCGCTCCAGAAACCAGTCAATACTCTCGAATCAGGTGTTAGTTGGGTTTCTGTGTTGTCGACTATAACACTTTGTTGTGATTCGGAAAGAGGCCATGAAAATTCTATTTGGACTAAACTAATTGGGTTAGTTTGCAATTCTAATTTGAGTACATAATCTCCATCTGGAAGATCATTTTGCATCATATCAATCATCGCAACACCACCGATATCCATTATAGTAGGTTTATCAAATCCTTCATACTTTAGAAGTGTTAATCGTCCATCTCTATCATCACAAAGTGAACGTTGGCGATGTACTTCTTGTCCTGAATCGTCATAAATATTCGCGGAAACTGCACACGGTCCAACCCATCTCAATTCTACTTCACTAATTTTTGGAAGTAGGTCAATGGTTATGTCCAAATTATTATTAGAAGAACTAATATGAGTTACGATTTCCAAATCTAGAGGAGAGGCACAATCTGTAGCACTCACTCTTTCGTATGTTATTTGATGAGAAGAAGCCGCATAATATTGTGGAATTTCCACTATCACGTTGTATGTACCAGAAGGTACTTCACAGCCCTGTAAATCTGTGAAAGACCAATCGACTAATGCAAATATGAGTTGTTCATTGCTACTGAGCACATTGTCAACTTCAATTTCGCTACATGTTTTAGTCATCCTTGAATCAAAAACAACTCTGCCGCGGTCATCTATTATCCACATTTCTGCCTTGCAGGTATTTGTGAATGTCAGCACCCTTTCGCTTTCACCGATATTGGTTAGTAACAAAGACGATTCAAAAATTTCTCCTTCAGAGAATAGATTATCATTTGCCTGGAGAACAATATCGGTTTGCAAGCCATTAGCCATTTCTTCAAGACCTACAATTCCGCTTTGCGAAATATCAACAGTCATACTCTGGCTGAGAGATTTACCGACATTGAATACTTCAATGTTCAAATCACCGCTGTCTGTTTGCGAAGCAGGGATTAGGATGTTACCCAACAAGACATGTTCCCCCGCAGTAATATTGTTGCGGCTAGAAAAGCATGGTAATTGAAGAGTTGTAATGTCTCCGATTTGTGAAATTAATTTACAAGCGGATTCATCAGGAAGTGTAACAGAATCTTTAGTCGGATTATATAATGAAACACCGAGTATCAAGTTTTGATCATCGAGTATTACCTGTTGCCGATTACTGATGGTTAATATCAATTCTAATTGTTGTGGAGTCTCGATTGAAGTTTGAATTTCCACTTCTAATGCATCGCTCAAATCAGTAGTAGGGTGAACTGCTTTGATCGTATAAAATCCAGAAGATGCATAAGCCCCTGCCGAATCCTTCAAATCCCAACCCATTCCAGTGAATTGTTTTATCTCACCACTTTCAAAATCAATATTTTGTGATTGTCCCCGACAAGAATCAGATTCATCGTAAACCAACTCTTGATTTGAGTTTATGACTTGAATAATTACATCGCATGAAGGGTCGGTTTCAATGCTTTGCGATGCCCCCTCATTAACGATGTTGGCAGAGAGTGAAATGATGTCTCCTTGCTGGTACCAATCTTTAGCGCTGGCTTCATCAATTTGTATTTCGAGGTGTACTTGGCTGCCTTCTGAAGTAACAGCTGTACTGAAAGCGGAGATTACCAGCAGCGCCAGCAGCAGCAAGACTTGCGGTTGCATCATCCTCCCCATAGGGGAGACAGTATCGCTCATCACTTGAAAGGCCAGCGGTGCATAGCATGTGTGAATCCGATGCTAAATCATTCACCGAAAGTAGTCCTTGACACTAAGGAAATCATTGTACTGCAAGCCCAATTAGGTGAATGGGATAACCTAAATCACTTGCTGATATGTAAAAAAACCAAAGATGCTGTAATCATTGATCCATTTGATGGAAAATATTGGCACGATGTATGCGATGAAAATGGCTGGAATTTAGGTTCTGCTTGGCTAACACACAGCCATTGGGACCATACCAAAGGAGTTGAAGAGGCTCAACAAATTGGTGGAGAAAATTTCGAGATTTACATTCATCAAAATGAAATGCAACGCGGCTGGCAAGGGCCGCATACCAATTTGTTCACCTGTGCTGAAATGAGTGGCGAGAACGTTATGGTTGGGCAACTGAGTTTTACGGCACATTGTACACCAGGGCACACGCCGGGGCATACCACTTTCATTGGCCATGGCCTTGTTTTATCAGGTGATTGTTTATTCCTTGGAAGATGTGGTCGCTGTGATTTATTCGGAGGGAATGCCAATAAACAAAGGCAAACCTTGCGCTATTTAAGAGACATTCTTACAACTTTAAACTCAAGCGACATTGTACTGCCAGGTCATCAATATGCATTAGAGGATGGAACATTACCGTCGATGATGGACGTTGCAACCCTATTACTATCAAACTCTGCGATATTGGCTATTGATGATGACCAAGCATGGAATTCACTCGATTTCCTTGCCTTTGATGACAGCATGGCTGAGAAGGCTAAACGCCAAAGAGCAAGGGACCAATAATCACAAATTATCTAGGTCTAGCATTGTTGGAGTAGCAGCATCTTGTTGTGTTCGCTGGTCTATCTCATGTTGCTTCCATTGCGGAATTGCGGCCTCTTGGATTTGTGATGGCAGTGCTAATCCATTCCAACCCAATTCTCTCGCTTTGTCGAGTTCACCTTGGTTGACATAATGTTCTACCCAAGTTTGTCGGCGTTCTTCTTCTTCAGCGAACGCATCATCGACTAATTTCTCTTCTGCCCTCGCACGCCCGAGCTTCTTCTTTCCGGCTGCCTTAGCGACTTGTGCAACAAATATCAACGCTAATAGGAATACAATAACTCCACCCATCATCGTCAATAACTCGCTATCCACTCCAAGTGCCGCCGTTTCATCTAAGTTATCGCTGTTAATGCTCGGATCTGTCTTTATTGCACAGTCTTGACCGAATGCACCGCTTGAAATCTCAGGGTCCCATGGGCATGGGTCCTTTGAATTTTGAATGCCATCATTATCGGAATCAGGACAACCCCAATCTAAATCGAAGGCTAGGTTTCCAACAGATGTTCCTGCTTCTTTACGGCATCCATCCGGTTGCCATGCATCAGTAATCGGTAGTGGTCCTGCTTCACCATCAGGGTCGTATTTTGCTTCGTCACCATATCCATCACCATCAAAGTCATTCCATTGCGATGGATGTAGAGGGAAGGTGTCCGGTTGGTAGAAACTGGTTAGATTGTCGCCCCATCCATCTCCGTCCATATCCGACCATTGGTCAGATATTTCTGGGAATGCGTCTCCTCTTTGCTCTCTTATATTCAATAAAATTCCTGGATAATCAAGATCTTCAATTGTGGTATTTTCATAGAAGTAATTATCACCATATCCGTCTCCATCAGTATCCATCCATTGTTCTTGGTCTTCAGGAAAAGCATCATCGACATCTGCCCAACCATCAAAGTCGTAGTCGGGGCAACCATGTGTATTGTTTTCATATGATCCACCTGCTTCATCTATACATTCGTCTCCGGAAGGAACTCCTTGGTTGTCGCCATATCCGTCTCCATCGGAATCTGCCCATTGGAATGGGTCTTCGGGGAATGCATCTTCAGGGTCTGTGAATCCGTCCAAATCAGTATCTGGGCACCCTCTAGTGACTGGATTTGTAGAACTTCCATCCTTTAATGGGCATACGTCTCCTTTGACACCCTCAAGGTTATCTCCGTATCCATCACCATCAGTATCATGCCATTGAGTGGAATCATTGGGGAATTTATCTCCATTAAATCCACCAGGATTATCACCATATCCATCACCGTCGCTATCTTTCCATTGAGATGTATCATCTGGGAATGCATCTGGATTAGAGCCATTTGGATTATCTCCTCGCCCATCACCGTCTCTATCAGCCCACTGGCTTGAATCATCAGGGAATGGGTCGCCAGCATTGGAATAGCCATCACCATCGCGGTCTGAACAACCAACACGATCTTCAGTTGATGTTCCAGCCTCATTAGGACATTCGTCAGCATCATTTCCAGTTTCGTTAGAACCGTATCCATCATTATCCTCATCACACCATTGTGTCGCGTCATTAGGGAATGCATCAGCACCATAACAATCAGTTTTAGCTGGCCAATTAGCATCAGGGTCTGACCATCCGTCACCATCGCTGTCCAAACACCCTAAGCGGTCATATTCGGAATTACCCCAAATCGTAGGGCAACCATCAGGACGATCGCTAAGTTCGTTATCACCAACCCAATCACCATCAGTATCCATCCACTGTGTTCTATCTAATGGGAAAGTATCAATTTTTTCTGCTACAGAAACCAAATCACCTGGCCATTGTGCTGCTGTTCGGATAGTCAACCAAGAAACATTAACGAAATTATCGCCCCAACCATCACCATCGGTATCATTCCACTGTGTATTATCATTGGGGAATGAATCTCCCGTTTGATTAACTCTTAGTAGGTTGGATGAATTTACTGTGTAATGGGTGCCTTGGATATTATTGTTGCCAATACCGTCTCCATCAGTGTCAACCCATTGTGTGCCATCGTTAGGGAAAGTGTCTGCGCCATCGAAAATTGTCCACCCAGGGCCTTCATCGGAGTAGCCGTCGCCATCTGAATCTGGGCAGCCGTATCGGTCTTGTGTTGAATTACCCCCTATTGTAATACAAGCATCAGGTTGATTTGCAGGCGCGGGGTTGTCTCCATAGCCATCATTATCAGTATCATCCCACTGTGTGCCATCTGTTGGGAATGCGTCTACTAAACCGTCTCCTTGGTCGGTGGTATTGTATCCATCATTATCTTCATCCAAATCTGCATACCAGTAGTATAGGCCTTCGAAATTACGGCTTACAGTGGTAACGATGTGTACTCCATCGGGATGCCATGCTATTCCGCTGAAATCCCCACAAGGATTCCCCTGCCATGAATTACAACCTTGTGAAGGTCTGAAGTCAAATGAATCGACGCTGAATCCGCTATCTGTTTTATAGACATAAGCAGTTGAGCCACTCGCTTGGTAATAACCAAATCCGAAAACAACTTGACTTCCATCCGGTGAGAAATCAACAGAATAACAACTAGTTGTGTGTGTTTGTATCCATTGTTGAGTCCATGTATTCCCGCTAACCTTCATCAACTGAATTTTGGAATTTCCAGAATCATAGCCCAAACATAAGGCAATATAGTTCCCATCTGGAGACCATGCGATTCCATTCACTGAAGCGCTTGGCCCAGAGTTTGAGTAGGCCTGGGCGCCGGATGAAGTATTGACAATGAACCAATCGCCGTTACCACCTAATGCCAACATACTTCCATCGGGTGAAAATGCAGCATCGTAAAATCTATCTTCACCACTTGGATTATATGTGGCATCTTGTAAACCGGTTGAAACATTGATCATCTTAGTTTGCCCATTTGTTCCACTGTTTCCAGAACGGCCTATGGATACTGCAACATAATTGTTATCAGGTGAAAATTCAACATCGTTCACTTGGTCGCCGCTACCGACATCAACACTAATCTCGCCATTGACGCTAGTGAAATTATTAGCATACCAAATATTTATTGCATCATTATCCAGTCCTGCAGCAACATAATTTCCATCCGGGGAATAAGCCACGCTTGTACCGGTATTGCTTGAGCCAAGACTGACCGATAGAGCATTGACGAATGTAGTTGAATTCCACTTTCTTACAAATGTACCATCTTCAACGGTAACTAAAAATTCACCCGTTGGAGAATAATCGATATCGCGATAGTCGTTCTGTGAGGTTAATACGAATTCGGTCTGAAAATTTGGGTTTGGAGTTGTCCATCCATCATTAATGTCTGAGTTACCATCACCATCTCGGTCTGGGCAGCCAATTCTATCGATAGAAGATGTGCCGCTGGCTCTAATACAATCGTCAACCGTGTCGTCAGTTCCATCCATATCGGTATCAAATGCAGTAGCAAAGGGCAAGAAAATCATTGATATCATCGTTATCGTTAGTAATATGCTAATTTTCTTGCTATAACTGCCACTCATACGACTGCACCTTATATTGCCATCATGGTGACATAAAAGGCTTTGCGGTGCAATTGCTCGCTAATATGTCACGCGAAATGTGGAATAAATCAAATGAGCGAATGGTTCATGGACAAATTACCCAACCGCAACCTATGAGCGGTGGCTTACCGAAGGTCAATATTGCAGTCGTTGACCGCGTATTGCTACACCTTCTTCAACAGGACCATCAAGCCGATAGGTACGTTGTGTCTTATGCTTTGACTCGCCCTGGGATTGCTGATGCTTGCGCTCAGCACCCTCCAAATGTTAGCCGTTCGATGAGAGACCTCCTGAAAAATGAATATGTCACCGAACATACCCGTAGTATCCGCGGTGATGATAGGCGCCAAAAAACATGGCAATTAACTAATATCGGTCGCGATTTCGCAAAAAAGAGAAGCGATGAATTAGGTTTAACCAAGGTCTTGGTCAGAGATGTTGAAGGTGATTTACTTGAAGTTGAAGCAAAACAAGCACCGAAGAGGATTTCTGCAGATATTTCCATACTACAAGTTTTGCTTCATGCTCAACACGAAGGAATTCTAACCTTCGGAGATATTCGTTTTGGTAAAATTAGTCAAGGCGACTCCGATGATATGCCAAAGCCGGGCAGACTTACACCTCTCGTAGGCGCACATGCAACTTATCACACCGAGCCTCCAGTCACTCGCCCCGTACATGGAAGAAAGAATGAGGTCGCCGAATTAGATAGTTGGCATTCGCAAAGAAAACCTTGCGCAGTAGTACATGGTATTGCAGGGATTGGAAAATCTACCTTGGTTGCACATTGGCTACAGAAGAGAATGGATACCGATCCAAATATCTCCGTTTGTTGGTATCCATGTCAACCATGGGATACAGCACTTGGTTTGGCAACAAGCCTTCTCCATAGATTCGGAATTGATGAATCACACGACCCTTACAATCTGATAGAGACATTGCCGTTAATCCCAGGTGCAAAAATGGATGTTGATACATGGAGAAGAAGATTGTTGACATACCTAACCGATGCTAATACCATCAGAGAGCGTTTCAATGCAGAAAAAGGTGGACCTCCTCCGTATTGGTTAATTGTAATAGATGACATTCATCACATCATTGATGAAGCAAGAGATTTGTTAGGGGCTTTGATTCAAATTTCTAAGAACACTCCATTGAAATTATTATTTATTAGTAGAACTTCTCTCAATATCTATGATAGAAGAGACGTCCATACAAGAGATGTAGTGAGAGAACTTGCATTGAGCGGATTGAGTCTAGAAGAAACTGGTAATTGGTTGGATGAACTAGCCAATAAATCATCGCTTGAGGTTGATGAAGTACATGCTGCTACAGGAGGGCATCCTCTCGCCTTAGAATTATTAGAACTGTATGGAAATCCTACTCATAGCGATTGGTTAAGATTCTTGGATGAAGAGATTATTACTCACTTACCCGATGGTGAAAGAGAATTATTACTGACCCTTGCTGTTGCCAAAAAACCCGTTGCATGGGCTAAATTAGCAAAGGCGGTTGGATGGGAAGGCGTTCCACCAGAGAATCTGATATCTCACGGATTGTTATTGGAATTAGAAGAGGGGATGTGGCTCCATGAAGCAATGCGCGAACGCTTGTTGAGAGATGTAGGAACCGCTCAGAATGAGCGCAAAAAACAATTGGATTGATTATTAAAAGTCAGCGGCGGTCATGTGTTCGTCAATCCATTGCAATAATTTTGCTTTTGGTAATGCCCCAGCCTTGTTAGAAATCAATTTACCATTATTATAGAGATATAATGCAGGGATTCCTCGAACTCCGAGTTTTCCAGCGGTCATTGTGTTTGTATCAGTGTCAACCTTTGCAATAATTATTTCTCTTTCTTTAGCAACTTCAGCAAGAATTGGTGCTATTGCCTTACAAGGACCACACCAAGCTGCCCAGAAATCAACAAGCACCCAACCGCCCTCATTGATTGTTTCATCATATGTCCCATCTGTTACTGCTCTAACCTCACCCATTGGCTCACCTATCAATATCTCAATGGGGGGGTATTATGAGTCTTTGCACGACATATTTAGCAGATTTGCAAAAAAATACGGCTTTTTTTCGCGGCAAGCCTAATGAGAAGCCGACGCTTGGCTCGCTTTGAGGGAGAAAAATGATTATCGCACCCAGTGTTTTGACAGCCGACTTGAGTGATTTGGCCAACGCATGCCAAAAAGCAGTAGATGCAGGCCTTGATTGGTTGCATTTAGATGTCATGGATGGGAACTTTGTGCCAAATCTAACCTTTGGTCCGCCTGTAATTAAGGCATTGAGAGAGGCACTTGGCGATGGCCCTGTGTTTGATGCACATCTAATGATTTCAAATGCTGAACAATCATTCCAACAATATATTGATGCTGGTTGTAACCACATTTCAGTTCATGTTGAAGCTGTAACTCACCTTCACCGCTTAGTTACCGCGATTAGAGAGGCTGGAGCTGGTGTAGGTGTTGTACTAAATCCTGCTACGCCAATAGATGCAGCCCTTGAGGTTCTTTCTGAGATCGATTTGATTTTGATAATGAGTGTAAATCCAGGCTTCGGTGGTCAATCCTTTATCCCGTCTGTTGAGAAGAAAATCCGTAGATTAAATGCTGCAATACAGGAACAAGTTTCCGCGGGAGGTCGCCCAGTTCAAATTCAAGTTGATGGTGGAGTCAAATCGCACAATATTGCAATGTTAAGAGATTGGGGTGTGACCAATTGTGTTGTAGGTTCAGGCCTATTCAATGATTCACGCGCCTTAATAGACAATCTTGCTATTATTCACAAAGCCTTAGAGTGAGAAAGGAGTTTTTGAAATGCGCATTTTAATTGGGTCAACCCTTTACCCGATTCCAACAAATGTTGCGAGGGGGACTTTTGTTGCAGATCATGTTGATGCATTAAAAAAATCAGGACATGAAGTAAGGGTCTTGAATCCACTTCCGCGTATGTTGAGATATTACGAAACTGGACGTTCGACATTAACTGGAGTTGCCAAGGCACCAACCTCTTTTGAGCATGGCGGAGATGAAATATACTCCCCTAGATACTGGGCTTTTCCAGAAAGTCCCTATCCTGCATTTACAATCTCAAGCATTAAGCGTCGTAGTAAAGGCATTGAAAAATGGTTGAATGATTGGCGCCCAGAAGTAATTATTTCTCACACATTATGGCCAAGTGCATTGTTAGCAACGCACCTAGCAAAGAGATGGAATGTTCCTTGTGTAGGTGTTGTTCATGGCTATGATTTTGATGTCGCTCTTTCACATAAAAATACTAAAAAATCGTTACAACAAATATTGACAAAACTAGATCATCTCGTCTTAGTGTCTAATCGTTTGAAAGATATCGCTATCACCAATAATTTCAACGAAGATAATTGTAGTGTCATTCCATGCCATATTGCAGTAGAAAATGAATGGCTCAAAGATTTCAAGAATTGGCGAGGGAGATGGCGTAAAGACAAACTGGATTTACTATTTCCTGGTGATGCTAGACGGCCAGAAAAAAATCATTATTTAGCATTGAAAACCGGTGAAGAATTAGAACGAAGAGGTTGGGTTGTAGGAATCACAACACTGAATCAACAACCCCGTAGTATCGTCTGGGACCGGATGCTTGTAGCATCGGTTACTCTGATAACTTCCAAGAGAGAATCTGGACCGTTGGTAGCACGTGAATCAATCGCCTGTGGAACTCCGGTTGTTGCAGTTGATGTCGGTGATTTGAGCGAATGGCTTCCCAGTAAATTTATCGCTCAAGAATACGATGAGTTGAAGTTGGCTGATGCTGTTGAAAATGCCATAGCAGCGGACTGGAAAAAAGAGAAAATCGAACTACCTGAGCGCTTTAGTATCACGCATTGTCAAGACTCTTGGAATTCACTTTTGAATAAATTAGTGAACTGATGAAGAAAATTGCAGGTAGTGAAACACCGATTATAAAGTCCGTATTCCATAGTGAATAACTTGCGATTGCTACCGATGAAATCAATAGAATCCAAGAAGTCATATTTTCCTTAATAAGGGGCCAAGAGCGACTTAAGTGGATGGAAACTATTAGCAAAAATAACGAAGTTAACGATGAAGCGAGGGCTGCTGAAGCAATCGCTTGGGTTATGCCTACTTCAGAGAAATATGAAATTAAAACCCATCCAACCAAACTACCGAAAACTACTACCAGTAAAATGAATAAAGTAAAGTTCCAAGGTTTTTTTCCAGCCTTAAGTGCAGTGTAAAAAGGAGTGGCTAATATCGTCATCGACCATCCAAATAAGAGTATGAAAAAGATGTCAACAGCCGATGCACCTAGACTTCCATCTGTATATTGTAACGGGAATGCAATCGGCAAAAGCAACCATACGATGATAGCACCGCAATAAAATCCAATCGGCATAAGGTTAAAACAAAAATTCATTGATTTTACCATTTCAGATTTGAATGCTGATTGGTCATCACGAACATTGCCGAGTACAGGCAATAATGCAGAACGCATCGCTTGAGGAACAACTAATCCGGCCAGCCATGCTAATTGTGCTACATGAAATAATGCAGCGGCATCAATACCCATGTGTCCGGCTAAAATGAACTTTTCAATTCTGATCACATATGGTAAGATTCCTAATGTTATTGCGAATGGCATTGCTGAAAAAAACAGTTGTTTGGGACTTGTCCATGACTCTCCTAAATCATTCCAATTCCATATCTCTTTAGATAGCCAAAGTGGTCTAGATAATTTTGCTAGTTGTATTAATGAGAATATCCATGCAATAAAAGCCCCAGATAAAAATGCAACTGCGAAATACTCGACATTATCGTATCCTTTAATGAATAGAATACAGTATAGTATTGTGGTTATTGCGCGTTCTATTACTTTGGTAACACCTTCGATACGCGCTTCTCCTATTGCCCTTAGTGCACTTCTAGGTGCATATGATGCGATATGGAAAATGGCGATAGTAGAGGTCAGAACCAATAATGGAATTTCATTTTGCCAAGATGGAATCAGTTGAAGTGTTAGCAAAAGAGTTAGTATGAAAAATGGAATTGCAATTTTTAGTTGCATTCCGTATACTCGCCAAACAGCGGGCCATACAAGATGAGGTGCTTTTGCCCCATCTCTAGCCAATAATGTTGGAAGTCCTAAATCAATTATTAAGAAAGTAGTAGCAAATAAATCAAGCAGAATAATGAATAAACCATAATCACTAGATAGTAATGAACGAGTAAGTATGACTTGGCCGGCAAGTGCTAAAAACACTGCAAATAGGTCAGCACCAGCAAGCCAAGTTGAATCTCGTTTCATATCGGGTAAACGGAATCCACCCTGTTGTGACATGGTTATCGTAACGGATGGTGAGTTTTCAAGCATCGTATTGCATAGCACAGGTTCAAAGCCATTTAGCGCGAGGCGATGATAGGGCGAGACAATGGTTACAGTTGATTGGTTAGCACAAGAAGTTCTTGTAGCAGTTCCAGATGCAGATGTTGAAGTCATCGATTTGCATGGTTCAGGAGACCATTTTCATGTTCGTATTATCTCTGCAGAATTTGAGGGTATGCGCCCACTACAACGCCAGAAACAAGTTTTGGCGCATATGAAGCAACATATTCCTCACCCAGTTCATGCACTTGATTTGAAGTGTATGACCCCTGCACAAGCAGAAAACTCTGGTAATACAGCGTTTGATCCTCATGGCGGCGGGCAAGGAATCCACATTCGCCGAATAGAGAAATTAAACAAGGAGTGAATAATATGGAATGGACCAATGAAGAAATACAAGCTATAGTTGATGAACACGCTTTGGTGCTGTTTATGAAAGGTGACCCCAATGAACCACAATGTGGATTTTCAAGTAGAGCAGCCCAAGCATTACAATCTTTTGGAGAGCCTTTTGCAGCAGTAAATATTCTTAGTGACCCTAGAGCAATTCCATCGGTTTGTGCTTGGTCTGATTTCCCTACAATGCCACAAGTATTTGTTCAAGGCGAATTGGTCGGAGGATCTGACATCGTTTTGGAAATGCTTGAAGATGGTTCTCTAAAGGAAATGTTTGATGCAGGTCGCAAGGCTTGAAATAAATTCAATTATTGCAATTTCGTTCACTGAAGTGCTTCGAGTATTTTCATAGCACCGTTCGCCTTCTTTACCCTTAACCAAGGCTCTATAATTTCAGTTTCTTGGTCTTGCTTGTAACGTTTGACGCCACCGCCACTGATGTTGAGAACCGTAGGTGAAGAAGATTCTACTTCACCCGAAGCCAGTGCCTGTTGTAAACTTGCTAAGGCCACTGCACCAGGAGTCATGATATCGATGCCTTCAATCGATTCAAACAATTGCTTCGCTAGTACCGCATCAGCCTCTTTGACAACGTAGGTTTGACCGTTTGAGGCTTTGAGAATATCGTGTACACCGCCAACCTGCCCATAGGCTGGCCCCTTGTTGAGCAGATAATCAGAATAGACAGTCACTTCCTCAGAGGGGAAATCTTCTGGCAACAAGTGATCTCTTTTCTCTTGCCAGGCATTATGGATTGGGCTGTGCTCAATGTTCTGAGAAAGGTGTTGGCGTGGAACGGGCCCCTCGAATAACCCTGAATCTATGGCCCGTTGTGCCATTTCATGCACCCCAATAGGGCCTGGACCGCCACTAACTCCTTGGAAATAATGTTCTGGCAATCGATTCATAGCAAACGCTGCATCGAGAATCAAGGAGCCGATCCCATCTCGACGGGCCACGTTGTTGACACTGCCCTCCAGTTGCCAGCCTGTCAACTCTTTAGAGATGGCTTTTGCAACTATTTTTGCATCGGAATAATCACCGTCTTCAACAATAACTAATTTCACAGAGGCTGTTGGATGTCCTTTTTTGGTCCAAAGTCTTTGGCCATGATCTTTTCCGACAATCACAATCAGAGGCATATCATCCAAGCCACAGAAGTGAATGAAAGCACGTCCTGTATTACCTGCACTGGCGCAAATCATTCCTTTGCAATCATGGTCTCGAAGTCGTTGTATGGTTGGAACTGCCTCCATATCTTTGAAACTTCCAGTAGGGCAAAGGCCTCCTTTCTCAGGCCAATATCCATGAAATGTAATCCAAAGGTTTGACATTCCAAGGGCCTGATTTAATTTTTCAGATTTGTAGGTTATAGTTCCAGCAACATATTTGGAAGTGGTGCTAGTTGGCAACCAATTAGCATATTTCCAAACACCGGGTAGGTTCTTTAGGACTAATGGTCTAGAAAATTGGGAAGTGAGTAATGCACCATCAGTATAATACAAGGTATAATGATCATCAATTATATCGCCAGATTTTAGACATTTAAGTTTGTGGTATAGCATTTTTTCACAGTCCATTCGGGCGACCTACGGCATGACATATCCACCCAGTTCCAGTAAGTTCATCCAAATCTAGGACTCTTCTTCCATCATATAATAAAGGAGTTCTCATATTAGAAACAAGTTTTGTAAAGTCAATTTCTAAGCATGCTTTATGGGCTGTAACCAATATTGCAATATCATATCCTTGGGCTGAATAAATGTCTTCAACTACATCAATTCCTTGAGGAAATTGTTCAGGTTCTAAATGTGGGTCCCAAGCACTAACTTTGATTCCATTTGCTAATAATGTCTCGCTCAATGGCGCTGCTGGAGTTTCTCTTGGGTCTCCAACTTCTGCCTTATACGACCAACCTAGGAGTAGAACGCGGGCATCGTTTGCCTCAACCCCGTGCTTGCTCATCAATTTACGAATCACTCCAGCAACGTGAATTGGCATGTTGCGATTTACTGCGCGCGCTGCGGTAATTAATTCAGCAGGAACTCCGACATCAGCCGCTCTTTGTATCATGTAATATGGGTCAACTGGAATACAGTGCCCTCCAACACCAACACCAGGAGTGTAGCGGTGGAAATTCCATTTGGTCGCTGCTGCTGATAATACATCTTCAACATCGACATCCAATGCAGGGAAAATTCGAGC